>Ga0164292_10003456_pt1 | contig 12903 bp, 19 predicted proteins | sample GEODES117metaG_FD_111486 | JGI IMG/M metagenome (GOLD analysis project Ga0164292, IMG submission 111486) | Eutrophic lake water microbial communities from Lake Mendota, Wisconsin, USA - GEODES117 metaG | ecosystem: Environmental > Aquatic > Freshwater > Lake | place: USA: Lake Mendota... | reverse complement strand
TGGATAAGTTTATGTGTTAAAATTGTTAAAAAATTTGAAAATGTCATTATGTCAGGTGGAGGGGACAATCCCTTTGAAGGGTTTTATGGTAATTAATTCCCACCTTTTCCCACAACTTACCACTGATAAATACATTCCAGCGTATTAAAAACCCACTTTTTTGTGTCTGGCGGTATCTGTAGAGGTATTTTTTTTACTATATACATTTCCCAGATAAAAATGTTAGTTATATATTTGAGTCGGGTGGGACATGTAATGTCTTAGGAATAGTATTAATATATGTTATAAAATGAATACTTCAACCCCCATCTTTGATGGAATTAATCGTATCTTTAAGTATCAAATCGTATCATATTTTGATGGATTACCATAACAATCCTTTCATAAACCCCTTATATAATTTACCAATATATTTCCTGGAATGATATGGAATATCTATTATGAAATACCATAGTAAATTACTATCTTAGAGGACATTTCCCCACTTACCATATGTAGAGTCGAAGACATATAGAAAAGTGTTGTATGGGGGAATTGTGTGGGTTATATAATGGATTACCATAATGGTGGGGATTATATGTAAATGAATATAGTATTGGTAAAATATGGTCTTTTAGATGGGGGATTATATGTGAATGAATATAATGTAGTATTAATATATGAACGAGGGGAATGACATTCATAACGGAGTGGTTTGACCCCGACCGTAGGGATGGGGGAAAAATGAATGGAAATGGAGGTGAGTGAGTATATTAATATTACATTATGGTATTTATGTAGATAATATAATTTGAATATGAAACTAATAATAACTGAAGAACAATATAGATTACTGATTGAGAATGAAGATGGTAAGAATCTTATTGATTTAACATCATTTGAGAATTTGAAACCATCAGCTTTGGATGATATGTTTTTACATATTAATAAAAAGAAGGGTGGGAAGTATGATGGATATTATATTGATGGGGATTTGGATTTATATGAAAGAGAGGCCGATGTTACCACTTTGGATTATTTGGTTAAGGTTGGTGGTAATCTTTATTTGGCAAATACAAAAATAGAATCTTTACCAAGATTGACTGAGGTTGGTGGTTTTTTGAATATAACAAAAACCAAAATAAAATCATTACCAAAGTTATCATCGGTTGGGGGTTATTTGGCTTTACTTTTTACTCCCCTCTCTAAGAAGATTAGTAAAGAAGAATTGGAGAAACAAATAAATGTTGGAAGAGAAATATATCTATGAAACTAATAATAACTGAAGAACAATATAGATTAATCATTGAGAATGAAAATGGTGGTAAGTTATTTACTATACCAACTGAATTAATAAAGGATGAAGAAGGTATTGATAAACTATTCACATTATATCATAAAACTAAATCTAAAAAAGGTTGGGTTGGTATAAAGATTTTGGGTGACTTGAACTTGAGAATAATGAACTTTGACGATACTTTTCACTTATTTAGTTTATTACCTGAAATTGTTTATGTTAAGGGAAATATTTTATTACCTGAATATGATTTTGATTTCGATTTTAATAAATTGGAATATGTTGGTGGTAGTTTTAGAGGTCATTTGACAGGTGAAGTGTTATTACCAAAATTAAAAAAGGTTATGGGGTTTTTATCGTTATCTGTTAGTAATCTTACATCATTACCCGAACTAGAATATGTTGGAGGTGGTTTGAATTTGAGGCAAACACAGATAAGTGAATTACCAAAATTAAAATATGTTGGTGAGGCAATGAGCTTGATGGGGACACCCTTTGCTAAGAAAACAAATAGAGAGGAACTAAGAAATAAAATACAAGTAGGAGGAAATATATTATTATGAAACTAATAATAACTGAAGAACAATTAAGATTGATTATTGAAAGTGAGGGTGATGGTAAATTATTTAATGTGCCTAATGCTTTTTTACAAACAATAGGTGGTGTAACTAAGACCTTAAATCTTTATAACAAATTAAAAGATGTTAAAGGATTTGATGGAATTAAGGTTATTGGTAAATTGGATTATTATGAGATTGACGCTGATGATAATGATGACTTGGATAATTTCACCAATGAGGTTGTTTATATTGATGGAACTTTAATTTTGGCTGAAGAAAATCCTGATAATAATTTCGGTAAATTGAAAGTTATTGATGGTAATTTGAGAGGTTCTGAGGTTGATAATATTTCATTCCCCAATTTGGAATATGTAACTGGTGATGTTAGTTTGGAAGATAGTGGTATTAGTGAATTACCGAAACTGAAAGAGGTTGATGGTTGTTTATATTTACAAAGAACAGGTATTCATTCATTACCAGAATTGAAATCTGTTGGATTACATTTGAATCTTTATAACACAATTATTAAGGATTTACCTAAGTTAGAAATTGTTCAGGGTGTATTGACATTGAGACATACACCTTTAGCTGATAAAAAAAATGAAGAGAAACTAAGAAAAATACAAGTAGGAGGACATCTTAATTTATGAAAATAATAATAACAGAAGAACAATATAGATTATTGATTGAGGGTGAGGGTAGATTACTTCCTGTACCTGAAGATATGTGGAATCAAGATGGTGGTATTACAAAGATTTATAGTTTATTTGACAAGACCAAGGACACTAAGAATTGGGTTGGTATAAAGGTAATTGGTGATTTGAGTTTAACATATGAGGATGACGAACATCTTAAAGATTTCTGTGAATACTTAGTTGAGGTTACAGGTGATTTTGAAATGTCAAACAGAAAAAGATTTGAATTTCCTTTATTAATTAAAGTTGATGGTGATGTTAATATTGCGAACTCGGATATTGATTTTCCAAAATTGAGATATGTTGGGGGTGATTTTAGAGGAAGAGGAAGTGATACTGAGGAACTACCTGAATTGGAATATGTTGGTGGGTCATTATCATTAAGAGAAACTTTTATTCAGGATTTGCCAAAATTGAAATATGTTGGTGATGTATTGAATATTATGGATTCATCCCTCTCTAAGAAAACTACTGAGAAAGAATTAAGAAGTAAAATAAATGTTGAAGGAAACATATGGTTATGAAGTTAATAATTACAGAATCTCAATATAAGGAACTTAATAAGATTGATGATATCTATGATGGTTTAGACCCATATTATCGTAGGAGGATTGATTATATTGATATAAAGGACGATATTGATATGAGGATTGGATTTAGGCAAGTTTTTCCTTCTCAAAGGGAAGCTTTGCACGGGCGTATGAATGTTCTTAAGAAAAGTCCTCGTGGTATTGATGGACATATCGATGATATAATTCATAATGTTGTTTGGAGTACAATACCTGATGAGTGGGGTGGAAGTGAAGATGAAAGATTATTTGATTATGTTAATGAAATGACAGATAGAGTTAAAAAGAAATATCGTGGTTATATAATGGGTAAATTACTTAAAATGCTTGAAGATGAGGATAATAATTAATGAATCTCAATATGACGAACTAAATAAGATTGATGATGTCTATGATGGATTGAAACCTTATTTTAGGAGGAGAATTAAATATATTAATATTCCTGAGGCAATTGATAGGGTAATTAAAAATATTGACAGATTTTATGATAAGACCGCGACATTTCATTATTTAGTTACAAGGGTTATTAGTAATGTCGTATGGGAAACTATACCTGATGAAATGGGTGCAAATACTAATATGGAATTATTTGAATATCACGATACAATGGCCGCCAACATAATGGACAAGTATGGTGAATACATTAAAAGATTGGTTAGAAAAAGAATGGATAAATGAAGGTAATAATAACTGAAGAACAATTAAATAAGTTCACAACTAAGATTAGACAACTAATTGACAACCAAGGTTTTATTGAGGCGAGTGAAATGATGGGTATCAATAAATTGAAGCTTGCTGAAATGAGTAATCTTCCTATAAAAGGTGATATCAGAGATTCAAGATTTACTGATGATAATGAAATTGTTGCAAGTGATTTGTTGTCTGATTTGGTAAAGAAAGATGACAAATATAAAACTTGTAATCTTGAATATTTTATTGATGGAGTATTATTGTGGGAATGTAGATTTAAGGATGAGGAAAATTATTATTATGTTGGTGTTGATGCAACACCATATTGGGCGGGTTATGAGAAAACACAAGTATCTATAACAAATATTCATATAGCACCAATTGATTCACCTGAGGACAAAGAAGAATATGTAATAAACATATATGATGAAGAGTTTGATTGTCCTAAATCATTTGAAAATGTGAGTGAATTTGTTGATTGGTTTGAGAATGAATATAAACCAAAAACATATAATTACATTAAAACTTTACTTGATAGATTTAAAAAAGAACAATTATGAAAATAATAATAACTGAAGAACAACATAGATTGATTAAAGAATCAAAAGGAAAATTGGCCAAGATTAGTTTGAAATCTTTACCTGGTGATTCTAATGAAGAGAGATATCTTAACTTTATGAAACTATATAAGAAGGCCAAGGAAGCTAAAGGTTTCACTGGTATTCATATCATTGATGATTTGAACTTGAGCACGGCATTTATTAAATCATTGGGTGAGATTAAGAAAATTGATGGTGATTTATATTTAAGATTTTCATTTGTTGAAGACCTTGGTGATTTGGAATATGTTGGTGGTAATGTGTATTTGAAAGGGTCTGACCATTTAAAATCTCTTGGTAATCTTAGAGAAGTTGGTGGTGAATTGTCTATTGAAGATTGTGTTGAATTGGAAGATTTGGGTCAATTGGAAACTGTTAAAACCATTAAAGGATTGGAGACCACAAAGGTTACAAGTTTGGGTAATCTTAAAGAAATTGGTTATCTTTGGGGAGGTAATGATGTAGATATTACCGAAAATATTAAATCATTGGGTGAGTTGAGAAAGGTTGAAAAGTATCTTGATTTAAGTAAAAGTAAAATTGAAACTTTGGGTAACTTGGAATATGTTGGTGATTGGTTAGATTTAACCGATTCTCGAGTAGAAGATTTGGGTAATTTGAAGTTTGTTGGTTCTAGTATGAGTATATGGAGAACTCCATTATCTAATAAATATGACCCCAATGAAATCGAAGAAATGGTTGATATTCAAGGGGTATTAAATTACGACTAATGAAAATAGTAATTACAGAAAATCAAATGGATAAGTTTGCCCAAAAATTAAGAATGGGTATTGAAAAACATGGGTTCACTGATACTGCCAGAATGACAGGTATGAATAAGTTGAAATTAGCTGAACTTAGTGGATTACCAATCAAAGGAGATACATTCCATAGTGAAAACGAAATTGTTGTTGGTGATTTACTTAGAGATTTGGTTAATCAAAATAGAGAATACAAAACTTGTGAATTACATTATTCTGGATTAGAGGGTATAGTTGAATGGAATTGTAGGTTTAAGGATGATGAAAACTATTATAGATTAACTATTGCTGCTACACCATATTGGGATGGTAATAATACACCTATTGATATGTTTAATGTTGAAGTAACTCCAATTTACTCACCTGAGGATAAAAAAGAGTTTGAAACTATTAATGATTATTTACACGAATTCGATTGTCCTAAATCATTTGAAAATGCTAATGAATTGATGGATTGGTTTAGGGAAATCTATATTCCAAAAACATATGATATTATTGTAAAAAGTTTAGAGGATTTTAAGGAGAGGGAATTGTAACTATCTCAAATTATGATTTATATCTAAATCTATTTTCATTGGTGTAAATGGTACAACAATATCATAAATAATATCATCTATTTCACTTTGTATTTCCCACCAAAAATCTTTTTCCCACAAATCAGAGTCCCATAAGTCATATGTTTCACCATCAATTAAAATTAGTGTAACTTCACCCTTTAATATTTTTACATATACAGCCCAAGTATCATTCATTCCCCAATCAATATCTGTAATCATAAAATTAAAATCATATCCACCAGTTTTAATTTCAAAATCTTTTATTGAGAACTCTTTATCAATGAAGAAATCTTTGGCCAAATCAATTGGTGTGGTGTCAAGTGTTTTGGCAACATTATTAACACCAAATAATTTGATAGATTCGATTAATCCTTTTTTTTCAATTAGATTAATCATTTTATCTTTGGGTGATATTGATTCATTTACCCCCATCATTTCTTGTATTCTATTCAATTGTTCTTGTAGGTTCATTTTACAATTGCAGGTATTTTATCAACATTTAACAAATTTAATAGGTTTGCTCTATGATTTCCATCTTTTAAATGATAAGTATCATCAGGTAATTTAATTAATAATACTGGGTCAGATTTAACATATTTGTATATTGATTCAATAATTTCTGGCATTTCTCTTAATTTGAGTATCAAATCTTTAAATGAATTAAAATTGGGTAAGTCAAAATTTTCTTCATTTGATATATGCTTTAATAAACTAACCATTGATTCAGGAGTAAATCCTTGTGTCCCTACTGAACCATTTGGTCTTCTGAGTTCATCAGTTGGAATTAATTTATAATCAATCCCCATCATTTCTTGTATTCTATTTAATTGTTCTTGTAAGTTCATATTACCATTGTCTATTATGTATGTTGATTGAGTCAATAACATCTATTTTAACATTACCATATTTTTTCAATTCGTGTTTCAGCTCATATATAAATTGATTTTCGTCAATATATCTAAGATATGAGTATTTTATTACAATTTGAATTGTGTTGTCACTCGTAATATCTACAACTTTTGCTTCTACTAATGCTTCTAAAAAATCACAAGTATCTATGGATATGTTCCTATCATCTATACTATCTAATTCACAGTCCTTTTTCATACCATCTATAGATTTATCAATTAGTTTTTGGAATGCTAATAGTTTTCTGTTTGAATCTTCTTTTAATGATTTCACGCCTTCGCCATCATCTGACCACATTTCTTTCTTTCCAAGTATTTCTATTGATTTGAAATCTTTACAAGCAATATTAATCAATCCTTCTTCGTGTGTTACAAAACCATTAAAACCTTTTGACTCTATGAAATCTAAAAACTTATCTGTTTCCAAGATTGCCCAAGAATCATTGAACTTGGTTAAAAAATAATATAATAATCCCACCATATCATCTTCATCTCCACCAGCATCAATATAATATTCCATTACTTCATTTATGCTATCCACACCAGTTTTTTCCCATTCATTTAGAAAGTAACTTAGGTTGTCTTCAAACAATTCTAATACTTCATCTTTATAATCTTCCAAGGTATATTTTATACCATAATCATTAATATGTTTGAAGGTGTTGAATATTTTGTTGGGGTCAAATTGTAATTTAACTTTATATGTATATTTCCTGTCGATAAATGTGTTTGGTTCATTACTGAAGAAAAGATAGTTAGTTCTCTTGTCTTTATTGATTTGGGTGTTAAATGAATTGATATCATAATCTGAGTTGTGATAAAAAATACCACCACCTGATTCAGTTTGTTCCCTCAATATTCTTCTTATTGTTTGTTTTAGGTTCATTTCTTTGTCTTTTTTGATTCATAATACCAAGAAGTATCGTTATAAGAATCTAAGGTAGAAACACCCATAGATATACCACCTTTGAAAAAATCTTGTACTAAATCTCTAATTGTTTTTTGTATTTCTCTTCTTTTATTATGGACTTCATCAGCTTCATTCTCAGTAAAAGGTCTTTTGAATAAAACTGAAATCCTACAAACTTTTCCATAATCAGTGTCATAAATATCAACAACAACACCATAATAATTGTCGTTTTTGATTGTTTCAGGTAAATCTGTTTCCACTTGTTTTGATATATACCTTTCCATTTTGGTTCTTTCACCAATATCAGTATATTCTTCCCTCAATATTCTTTTTATGGTTTGTTGTATATTATTCATTACAGGTTCTTACATATTTTGATTTCATAACTATTGTTTGGTTGGTAAAATCGTAAACCAAATCCCAAGCTTCGTTCATTATTGAATCGTGTTTTTCTTTGGCATAAAACGATACTTTACCTCTATGAACGATGAATGTAAATGTTACTTCATAACTTTCTCCATCAACAGATTGTACAACCTCAACACCACATAAAATATCTTTATTATGTTTAACTAATAGTTTATTTAACAGATTTTCAAGGATTGGTGATAAATCCTTTTGAGTTTCTTCCCTCAATATTCTTCTTATGGTTTGTTCTAATTTCATTTCTTTGTCTTTTTAACGCAATTAGGATATCTTTTACCAAACATTGTTTTCATTCCTTTTTGAGTATAATCAGGCCAACATTTTTCTGTTAATTCACCCTCTCTGATTTCCCCTTGTTTTCCCATATGACTGAATACTTTTCTAATATTTTTAGGAAGTGAATTGATTGGTATTATCTTTGCTTTGATTGTTTCTAACCCTTTTCTTATTGCTTTTTGTGCTCTGTGGTGACCATCTATGATTGATATAAATGAACCATCGTCTTCAACAAATATTAGTATTGGATATTGTAAATCGGCCTTATCTATTTTTTTTATTTCATCTTCATCACCATCCCATGATAATAGTTTTGACTTTAACTTTTCTACTGGTATCTTTTTAATTGGAATATCTTTAGTCGCGTCTAATAAATCAATAAGAGTAATTCTATCACCTTCATCATTTTCCCAAAATGTATCGTGTAAACCTTCTTTTTGTAATCTTATTGTCTTTTGTTTTGATTTTTCTTTTTGTGTTTCGATATAATCATAAGCTCTTTTCAATCTTTTCTTTGTCTCAGGGTCTTTGGCATTTTGATAAGCAGCTCTCACCCTTTGATGAATAAGATTAATGATTTGAGATTGTCTTTTGTGAGGTTTTGATTTGAAACTTTCTTTGTTCAAGGTATCAACAATATCCTCTTTGGTTCTAAACTTAACTGAAACTGTATCTTTTGGATTTTCGTCAGTATATAACCTTCTACTAGAACCTTCAGGTTTTTTACCAGTACCAACTTTGGGGTCAGCTTCATCAATTTCTTCTCTATTATAGGGTCTAAATCGATTGGGGTTAGCTTTGATTGCTGACTTTGGAAATCTTAGACCTGCACCTTGTTGTCTTGCATTTTTCAAGGTTCTTGCATACTCAGACATTTCTTCATCCAATTTTTCTGTATTTGTTCTGTATTGTTTATACAAGTTTTTGAAGAAACTATTGTTTTTTAACAAATCTCCAAATTTCAAATACAATAATTTTGGTGTATCAGGTATTATCCATTCTGTTGTTTCAAAATTAACTAATTTGGAATGGAAATCATCAATTGTAACATCAATAATAAATTCAATAACATTATCCATTGGATTATTTTTCAATCTAGGATAAAATGTACCAGGTCTTTCTCTCATCCAAGACATTGTGTCAAATAACGAATTTTCGAATTCTTCATCAGTAAAAATTGTTTCGAAAGGATTATATTTTTCTAATAATTCTTTTTCTGTCATATGTAACATATTAGACAATCTATTGATATCATTACCAAACATTTTTAATGTGGTAACTAATCCATACTTGTCCAAAGTTTTTTGAACTTTTTCTGCATGGGATTCTTTGAGTATTCTTTTTATTATATTTCTTATCTCCATTTTGCTTGTGGTAATAATTTCTTTCCGTGTTTAATCAATTCTTTTTTCACATATTCTTTTTCCTCAATTGAACTGAATAATTCTTCTCTTTCATCCGCCCATTCATCGATAATATCATCCATTTTCATTTTCCTTGTTTTTGCCTGAGTATAAAAACCTTGTAAATAAGCATCCTTTTCTTTTGGTGTTAATACTTCTTCGGCAAATGTATCGGTGGGTATTTCTTCGACCTTTTTATATGGATTCTCGGATTGATATAAATGTTCTATTTCGTGTCTTAATACATCTTTTAACTCAGCAAACAATTTATTGAGATTCTCTATCTTGAAATTGGTATCAATATAAATCTGTAAATTAACAACATCTATACTATCTTCATCGTCCCACTTTTGTTCAGCATGAATATCATATGGTGTGTGTATATCTTCAGTTATAGCAGTAAGCCTCACCGCAAAAGTAGTTGTTGAATACTGTTCTTCCTCCTCTTCGTCATCATATTCTTCATCATCCATAAAATCTTCATAGTCGAATTCTTCTTGGAAATATTCTTCCTCCCATTCAAGTTCTGTTGATTCTTCATCCCTGATGAAATCCATTAACTCTCTTTTTATATCTCTCCAAATCTGTAATATGGTTTGACTATATCTTCCTTCAGTCAAAACATCCTTGGATATTCCCATCATTTCGTGTATTCTATTTATTTGTTCGTTCAAATTTGAATTCTTCAAATTTTTGGATGTCCTAACAAATTCATAAACATCATCACAAATTTTAATATTTTTTAAATTTTTGATTGGATAGAGGTCTCTTTTATTTTCAAAGGTTGTGAAATATTCAATATAATTTTCAACATCATAATATGAAATACAACCTAATTCCATTCTTTTCAATAACCAACTCAATTTTTCATAATTTGGATACAATTTTACCATTTTTTCAAACAATCCGTAATCCACTATTGAGGGAGCATAAATACTTTCTAATTCATCTATTTTTGCTTGTGTTATGTTTTCAGTCCAAGCCAATCTTTCCTCCTCTTCTTTTTTTCTTTCCTCCTCTTCTTTTTTTCTTTTTTCCAATTCTTTTTCCTCTTCTTTTTTCGATAACTTTTCAAGAAAATTATTTTGAGCTTTTGGTGCTAAATCTCTTGCTATTTTCATTAGTTGTTCACAAGTATCTGAAAATTCATCGAATTTATTATTTTTGTTTTTACACTCTGAGTCATAAAAGGGGCTAATTTGTATGGGAGTTTCAGGATTATTTTTTTGATGGAAAACAACAAGATAATCTTTATTTATGTAGTCTACAAATTTTCGTTTATTTGTTAATGTACAAAATCTAACATAATTATTCCTATTACGATTTTCACAATCCCCCAATATATTCTTGTATGCTTTGTACATAGGTTCATACATGTATTCGTACTCAAGATTATAGTCAAGATGAGGAATTACAAAAACTTGATATCCACTATGGACACCCATATATTCAATAAAATTTTCATTTAGTTTTTTGATATCAGAAAAATTTATAAAATGTTCATCTTCAAATGAAATTTTATCAATTAATTCATTTGATATTGAAATAAAATTTTTGACATCTGAACAAGTTTTTATCTGACCTAAATCTTTTATTGGAAAATTTTTTTTATGTTTATCGAAAATTTTGAAATATTCCACAAAATCAGGTATTTTATTATACGAAATACAATTTGATTCTAATTTTTTCAAAATCCATATGAATTGTTGGTATTCCTTGAATGTATTTTTCAATTCGTCAAATTTTTCTGACGTAACTATTTTTTTTTCATCGACATATTTGTACCGAACCTCATTAGGATTATATACTTCAGTAAGAAGTCCCATCATTTCGTGTATTCTATTTATTTGTTCTTGTAGTTTCATATATTACTTTAATGTTGATTCCAAATATTTTAAGTCCTTAATTTGTTGTTCTTCATCTCTGTTGAAAACTTCGAATGGGAAACTTTTAAGTCCTAAGTTGTATGCTGCTAATAATCTGTGTCTTCCATCACTTATACCAATTTTTGGTACATCATAATATTGTTTTTGACTATTCTTATCATACTCAAAACTTTCAACATATAACATTGTTGGTTGGTATGCTTCGACATTTGGATTTTTCAGATATTCCATTGCCTTTTCTAATCTATCCCCAATTCTTACACCTTGATTTCTTATATCAAAACCTGAACCCATATCTTTACCAACTCTTTCCAATACTTTTTCTGGTGATAAGAATATTATTGTTGAGTCACTATATCTTTTAACAATTTGTTTGGTACTCCAATCAATATTAAATCCTCCTTGTGTTTCAGTTGACTTGGTTGTTTGACCTGAACTTATATTACCATAACTTTGTTTAAGATATTGGAATAATGCTTTTATTAACTCTAACATTGAGTTGTTATCTTTGATTGTTAAATTGTAATATCTTTCAATTTTTGGTTTCAAAGTATTGATATCTGATGTTGGGGTTTCTTTGATTTCGTTTACAACTTTTTGAATATCATTGTACAAGTAGTACATATACTTAAAATACTCATTAAACTTTTCAAACCCCAAACTACTAGTTGATTCACTTTCTAATAATGGAGATACCTCTGAATTTGATGTTTTGTTAATTAGATTTAATATCTTTTCAGCATTTGTTCCTGTTAAAAATATTTGATTAAAAAAGGTATCTAATTTTTTTGAGAAAACTTGGATGAATGTTAGAACATTTTCTTTGTTATTTCTTGAATTGTTTTGGTGTATTTCTCTTAATTGTTTGTATATCTCGTCAACATAGATTTGATTCCCAAGTAGATATTCAACTTCTTTACTAATTGAAGTAGTTTCTTCCATCAAAATGTTTCTGATAATTTTTTGTAGTTTCATAACATATAAATATTAAAAAAGGTGATAAGTTTGACCTATCACCTTTTAAAGTTTGTTTTTTGTTTTTACATTGGTAATGTTGGGTCAGAAGGAGTTTCTGTGGATTCTTTGTCTCCTCTTTTGGAAACAATCCATTTGTCAACAGATGCGATACCGAATGAAGCGATTGTTAGATACATAAATCCATCAAAGATAAATTGATTGATTAACAATTCTTTTCCTGTTACACCAGTAACGATATCAACACCCATAGCAATAACCATCATCATAAAGGAAATGAAACCAACAACAGATTTTTCGTTGATGTCATTTTGGTCTTTGAACATTTCAATGAAGAAGTACTTTTTTTTCATAGATGTGTATTTTAATAATAAATATCATTAACACATCGATTTTCTATTTACTTTTTTTT
>Ga0164292_10003454_pt1 | contig 12908 bp, 9 predicted proteins | sample GEODES117metaG_FD_111486 | JGI IMG/M metagenome (GOLD analysis project Ga0164292, IMG submission 111486) | Eutrophic lake water microbial communities from Lake Mendota, Wisconsin, USA - GEODES117 metaG | ecosystem: Environmental > Aquatic > Freshwater > Lake | place: USA: Lake Mendota, Wisconsin... | reverse complement strand
TTCACTCTCTGGAATGCCCAGGGCAAGGCCCACAGCAATCAATCGCTCTCTGGTGTTGGTGTCACTGATGCCATGAGCCAAGGAATAGATACGAGCAGCATCCACCAAAATGGCGGTGCCATGCAACTTCAAATCAATGCATTCCTTATCTTCAATCTTGATCGTGTCAATTCCGCCATGCCAACTGATAGGAACTTTTCTACTCAATGAGTTATCGGCCAGTAACTTGATGAATCTCGGAATAGCTTTGGCTTTTTGAACCACCATATTTTTCATTTCCACCAGCAAATCAGGGTTGCCTGCTACCAAACGGAAATCAAAATAAATGCTTGCATTCAAAAGATCTTCAGGCGTGCCTTGCTCTATCCAGTTTGAGAATCGCTCTAACCATTCAGATTCACTCAAGCAAATCTTTGGATTGCTTGCCATCACATTGCCCTTGCACAAAGGATAGCCGCAGGCATCCAGGGCTTGATTCACATCCAGCGCGAATTTCAAATACTTATCTCGGACTGCATCCGTGGCCTGCCCAGAAAACACCAGGGCATTGTCTTGATCGGTGGCAATGGTTTGTTCAGATCGACCCTCGGATCCCAAAGCGATCCAAGCAAACTCTTTTAGATCCAAGCCATGTTTCTTGGCATTGAGCTCCACCAATCTTTCGCAAACCACATCATTCAAGTAACTGATCAAGGTTGTCAACTGTCTGGCTTGAACGCCTTGGCCAATCAAATTTTTCTCAAATTTCCTGATGTCTTGTGCGCAAACAATCATGTCTGATAGATCAGGCGCTGATCGAATCGATGTACTGATATTTTTCAACGACAGGCGTTGAGCAGCAAATAGATCTCGCTCAGAGATGATGTTGACAATCTCTTTACCATCGACCACCGGTACATGACGGATGCCAAACTTAGACATCATCAAAGCAGCGTCTTGCGCCGTATGAGTGATGGTCAAAGCTTTAACTCCGGTGGTCATCACATCTTTTATAGGAGTATCAAGACTCACTTGTGGAATGGTCACGCGCCCCAAGATATCGTAGCGCGTCAAAATACCCAATAAGCCGTCCTGTTGATTGCTGACTAAAATAGAGCCAACGCGTCGCTCATGCATTTGGGTCAAAGCGTCTTTGATGGAAGTGTCTGGTATCACGAACAAAGGCTTCTTGCGCGGCAACTGCCCAAGAGGCGTCTCTAAAGATTGTTCTGAAAAAATTTGTGAGGCATAAGTTCTCTGTAAAACTTGGCGAGACTGCTCCAAGAATTTCAAGATCCGTAAACTCAGGTAATCAGCAAAAGTGCTAGATAGGTTGGCCAACTCCTTCATGGTGTCGACAGAAATTCTCAGGCAAAAGCAATCGCCCAAAGCTGCATAGGTGGCAGTCACAGATCGACCAGCCACTGCCGCACTCACAGGGAATAATTCACCCGCCTCAATCTCATGAGCCCCACCCGCTTCATTGGCCATGCCTCGTCTTGAAATAACGGTGCCTTGGCGAAGGAAAAATAATTGTTTCACTTCTCCATGACTGGGATCAAGAATAATTTCTTCTGGAGAAAAATAATGTTCTTTGGCTGACTTGATGAAAAAATCAACATGCTCAGGCTTCATTTCAGAGAATGGAATCACTTGCATCAACTGTTGACGCAAATTCATCACCAAACTTCTGGATGGGGTTACTTCCTTAGGTAAATCCTTAGGTAAGTCTTTTGACACTTCATTCGACATCAATCAATTCCTTTTACGTTCCAGCCCAATCAAGCAAAGCCCCTAAAGACTATATATACTCCTCTTATGACAAAGCTAGCTGATCTCAGAAAATCCTATATGAAAGGCAGCCTCTCTGAAGAGGATGTTCAAGCTCATCCTGTTGATCAATTCAACATTTGGTTTGATCAAGCTCAGCAGGCAGAATTACCTGAACCCAACGCTATGACAGTAGCATCGGTTGATGAAAATGGCAAACCCAGTGCCCGAGTGGTTTTAATCAAAGAAGTTACACAAGAAGGCTTTGTTTTTTTCACCAATTATGAGAGTCGCAAAGGTCAGGCTTTATTGGCCAACCCCCACGCAGCCCTTTTATTCTTTTGGCCTGAGCTTGAGCGACAGATTCGTATTGAGGGTAGCGTTGAAAAAATCTCTGATCAAGAAAGTGATGGCTACTTTCATTCAAGACCGCTGGACTCCAGAATTGGGGCGTGGGCCTCACCGCAAAGCAAAGTAATTTCCGGAAGAGGTGTACTGGTCGCCAAAGCCGCTGAATACGCTCTTAAGTTTGCCCTTAACCCACCTCGCCCACCTCACTGGGGAGGCTTTAGGGTCAAGCCTGCAGCGGCAGAGTTTTGGCAAGGTAGACCATCTCGCTTGCACGACAGAATTCGTTACACACTCGAACAGAATGCTTGGAAAATTGAGCGCTTAGCTCCTTGAGCCCCTTAATTAAATTCAGTTGATTTATATCAATAAATCTTTGAATTGCGCTCTGAATTTGGCAACCTTAGGACTGACCACGAATGCACAGTAACCTTGATCAGGGTGTGAGTTGAAATAATTCTGGTGATAATCTTCCCCAGGGTAATACGTCGGCAAGTCAGAAATTTCCGTGACGATCTTATCGCCAAAAACTCCAGATTCATTCAAATGATTCACCAGCTCTGTGGCGATATTTTTCTGATCATCGTCATGAGTGAAAATCACTGACCGATATTGAGAGCCCACATCATTTCCTTGGCGATTGAGTGTGGTTGGATCATGGATTGCAAATAAAATTTCCAACAATTGCTTGAAACTGATCACAGAAGAATCAAATTCTAGGCGAACCACTTCTGCATGATCGGTCCTGCCACTGCAAACCGCGTCATAGTTGGCATCAGTCGCTTTGCCGCCAGCGTATCCAGACTCAACACGATGAACACCTTTCACGTGCTGATAAACAGCCTCTAAACACCAAAAACATCCACCACCCAATGTTGCCTGTTGATTCATGCTGTCCACCCCTATGTCAGTCCTGTCATGTTAATGCTCTCAGGATTAACGTGCTTAAAACAGGGGTATTTACCTTCCCGGTATTAGTCAAATCCCTGATTTTTTCTTCAATCAATTCCTCATATACTTCTGATATCCAATTACCACCAAGATTTCATGAACGCCCTCCAATTACAACTTGAAGAATTGCAGCAAGCCTTTGCTCATGAACCGTCACCCAGCTTTGCCGAGCGCAAAGAGCGAATTGATCGGGTAGTGGCAATGATCGATAAATATGAGGCTAACTTATGCAAAGTGGTTCATGCCGACTTTGGCAATCGCCACTCAGTAGAAACACGCCTCACAGAATTGGCGATGGTACGACAAGCAGCTAAATACACCATCAAACACCTCAAGTCTTGGATGAAGATGCGTGACATTTCTTTACCGATGCACTTAAAACCATCGAAAGCTTGGATTCAAGCCCAGCCAAAAGGTGTGGTTGGCATCATCAGTCCTTGGAACTACCCCATTCAATTGGCTTTAATTCCAGCAATTTCCGCTATGGCTGCTGGCAATAGGGTTTGGTTAAAACTATCAGAGCGCTCCCCTAGAACATCGGGCTATCTCGCCACCATCATTGGAGAATTTTTTCACCCCCTCGAGTTGTGCGTCACAACAGGCGGAGAAGATGTTGCCCGTGAATTTTCTGAATTAGCATTTGATCATTTGTTTTTTACTGGCTCAACGGCCATTAGTAAACGAGTGATGAGGGCTGCAGCTGCTAATCTCACGCCACTGACTTTAGAACTGGGTGGCAAGTCACCGGTGGTGATCAATGACGATGCCAACTTGGCAGACGCTGCCACAAGAATCATTTATGGCAAATTGATTAATGGCGGACAAACATGCGTGGCCCCTGATTACATTTTGATTAAGCACGAGTTAATTCCAGAACTAAAGAATGCCTTGGTCCAAGCTGCTGAATCTTTATTCAAAGACCCCGCTGAAATGACTCACCCAATTGATCAAGAGCAGTTATCTCGCTGGAAACAATTGGTTTCTGATGCAAGCAGCAAAGGCGCCCAAATACACCCTCTCTTACCAGAATCAGAAAATCGCCCATTCACTCCAGTGATACTGACTCAAGTGGCGCCCCATAGCCTGGTGATGCAAGAAGAAGTTTTTGGCCCTCTCTTACCGATCATTGGCGTGTCATCAAGTGAGGACGCAATAGAATTCATCAACACAAAAGATCATCCATTGACCATTTATTGGTTTGGTAAAGATAAAAGGTCTTTAAGAAGCTTGATCTCAAAAACTCATTCTGGCAGCGTGACTGTTAATGACACCCTCATTCAAGCTGGCGTTGAGCAAATACCTTTGGGTGGCATCGGGGCCAGCGGTATGGGTGCTTATCATGGTCAAACTGGTTTTGATACCTTCAGCCACCTGAAACCAGTGCTTCAGGTTCGCGGCTTATTGGGTATACGAGCATGGATGGGAAGCAAGCTAGCTCACCCTCCTTACAATAAAACCACGGAACGATTGCTACGCTGGCTCAGTTAAGGCTATCAGTTAGAAGCGTAGATGTGCGCAGCTAGCTGATAGTGACTTGCAGCCTCAAGAGGCTCTTCCAAAGCTTCATGCAACTTGGCCATACTCATGTGAGCACTGGCCTTTAGTAAAGGTTTTGTTTTTGGATCTTTGATCACGCCTTGTAAACTTGATTTGGCTTTGCCCCATAATTTTTGAGCCAAGCACACCTTGGCCAAGGCCAAAGAGAGCGCAGGCTCACTGGGGTATTTCATCATCCAAGCTTCAATCTTCTGCACCAAGGTCAGAGTGGTCGAGCCAGTTGGCAAGCAATCTGGATAAACGGCGATCAATGATTCATCCCATTGATCATCCAATGACTCCTCAATAAAACCGCGAGCAATCTCTTGTTGGCCAACAGCCAATAATCCCTTGGCCATCACCAGAGCAACCCTGGAAGTTTTTCGATCAGCCTTGGGTAAATTCTTCCAAATGGCTAACAGCGCTTGATGATCTGTGGACTTTTCTTGAACCAATTTAGCCACAGCCTCTTGTACTGTTTTTTGAGCCAAGACCGGATGAATGGCTTCGCGCTTACTCAAACTATGGCTTAGCTTTAAGACTTCGTCCCAACGCTTGAGTTGTTGGTTGGCTTTGAGTGCAATGCGCTGAACAAATAACTGTCTGGCCCCACCCTTTTGCAATTGCTCAATAGTGGCAAGCGCACCCGTTGGATCATTTGAATCCATCTGCATATCTGCCATAGCCACTAATCTGGCTTGCTGTTTGTTGGCAGACTGTATTTTTGATAGCCATTGATCTCTCAAATCATAGCGATTCAAACGATGCGCGGCTCTGGCTGCCAACAAGGCGGCAGTTTCTGATAATGCTTGATTCACACTGGCCGCTTCTGCTGCTTTAAGCGCCTTTGAAAAACGTCCAGCAAAAATATCCTCAACTGCCTCGGATAACAAAGTAATCGCACGTGCTTCACGCTGTTTGCGGCGATACAACGCCGCTTGCTTTGGTAAATCTAATACCGCAGCAAAGGTTCGCCAAGCCAATAAACCCACGATCAATACACCCAAGACCACCACAATAAAAAGATTGAGACTGGTATCTAAGCGATAGGGTGGGAAGTAAATGGTGATATGACCAGCATTGCCGCTGGCAAACAAGGCCAACAAGACTGCTGTTGCGAATAAGAAAGCCAACCACAATGCACCGCGCATTTTCACTGACCCTTACTCATTGGAATTGACTTGGATACTTCAGTGCGAAGCTCGCTGATATTTTTCTGAACTTGGACCACTGAGCTTGCTTGCGCTTGAAAGTGTTTTGCAATCAATTGCTCTGCTTGGATCAGATCATCCCTGCTTGCTTGTGGTAGTTGAGATAACCAGGCAAGTCTTGCACTCAAAAAATGAAGTCTTAATTGCTGACGAATCAAATCTTGGGCTGCTGGGGTCATGGCCACATCTTTCACATCACCCACCACCTGAATGCGCATCAACTGATCACCCAAACTCTGAATAGCCGTCATTATTTTTTGAATAACTGTTTGGGTTTCGGCATTACTTGTAAAAGTTGGGGTAGTTGCTACCGGAAGAGCGTTCATGGGCAACTGCGCAACCTGGTTCAATAATTGATTCAACTGATTGGCGACAGGCGCCAGATTCTTTTGATTTTCCAAAGAGCTTTTTAAGGCCAAATTGATTTCAGCTTCGTGAGTCAATACTTTACTTAACTGCGCCTCAAGCTCTACAACCCTGGCATCAAGTTGAGCTGGGCGGTTATAAAGACGGAAGCCTCCCTCAATCACCAACCAAAGAATACAAACAGCAATGGCGATCCACAAAGCTCTCCACAAGCCCCTGCCCAAAGCTTCTGACTGAGCTTGTTTAGCAGTTTTGGTATTTACTTGATCGAGATCTGCAGCCATTTCAATTCCTAATTTTTATTGGAGTGCCATTGACCAATTTTTACAAGCAAATGATCATCCCCTGGAGTACACCAATCGACATTTTTAAACCCAAGTTCATTGCATACCTGAGCTATTCGCTCATGCGTACACAGCATCATAGCTTCATTTAACCAAGACTCTGCCCATGATGAATTTTCTTTTATAAATTGAGCAAAATATCTTGTCGCCTCAGAAGAAGTCAGAATGCATATCGAGTCATTGGGAAGTGATTTTTTTAAACCAAGCCAAGCTGGCGCATCATCGGCCAGCGGCATTCTTTTGTAGGTGGCCACTGAATGTATTTCAGCGCCTTGCAATAAAAATTGCTCGCCAAGCCAAGCTCTTCCGCCAATACCCTTGAGAAAGAGAATCTTTTTCCCTGCCCAAGAAGCTTGAGCTTGACTCAAGATTTTCCAAAGACCTTCTGAATCCCATTCACTGGGATTGCTGGGTGCATAAATGGTGTACCCATTCTCGGTTGTGATGCCATGATGGCTCAGCGCTTCTAAGCTGCCACCACCCACCACCGCTACCGGAAGGTTTTTTGGCCACGCAGCTTGCAACAATCGCATCGAACATTCAACCGCATTGGGACTCACAAACACTGCTAAGTCAGTGACTGGTAAAAGATCTTTTAAACGCTTGGCATCTGCGGGGTTTTCGTTCGGCACAATGGACAGCAAAGGCAATTGAATTTGTTCCAAGGTTGGGAACTTTTGATGCAATAACTCTCCCAATCTTAGAGACTGTCCTAGTGGGCGAGTCAGAACAATATTGGGCATGAGTTTTTTGAGTTTTAGTCTGGATTATCTTGGGGGCAGTAAATCTTTGGCGCCTTGAGCAATCAACTCATCGGCAACCTGCAAACCCATCTTGTTTGCATGATCCATGCTGGCAATTGACAACTTCTTTTCAGATCGACAAATCTTCTGACCGTCCGAGCTGGCAACAAAGGAGCGAAGATACAAAGAGTCTGAACCTTCCCAAATCGCATAAGCCGCCAAAGGAACATCGCAAGAACCACCAAGCGCTCTAGAAACAGCTCTTTCTGCAGTGACAGCCATCGCAGAGGGTGCATGATTCAAAGGAGCAAGCCAGCCCTTCATCTCTGGTCTTCCTGCTCTGGTCTCAATGCCCAAAGCACCTTGACCAGCAGCTGGCAAACTGTCTTCAGGGGTCAATAAACTGCGGATGCGCTCAGCCATCCCCAAACGTTTAAGACCGGCAGCGGCCAAAATGATCGCGGCATACTCACCCTTGTCCAATTTATTCAAACGGGTGTCTAAATTGCCTCGTAGAGGCTGGATATTTAAATGGGGGTAGCGTGAACGCAATGAGGCCTCACGGCGCAAACTAGCGGTTCCTACGACGGCCCCAGCGGGTAAATCCGCCAAAGTTGCATAGTCATTCGAAACAAAAGCATCCCTGGCATCTTCACGCTCCATGATGCAAGACAACTCGAAGCCTTCAGGCAACTGCATCGGTACATCTTTGAGGGAATGAACCGCTAAATCTGCCCGACCTTCCTCCAAAGCCACCTCTAATTCTTTGACAAAAAGCCCCTTACCGCCCACTTTAGAGAGGGTTCTATCCAAAATTTGATCGCCCCGGGTGGTCATGCCCAAAATACTGACATCGCAGTCTGGATAGAGCTTTTTTAAGTAATCGCGAACATATTCAGCCTGCCACATGGCCAAACGGCTCTCTCGAGAGGCAATTACCAGCTTTTTAGGATAAGAAATTTGTGTCATAACCATAAGGATAAGGCCTTTGAGGCAATATACTTATATTTATGGCAGATTTAGATAAAAACAAGAATTCCTTGGACAACAAAGACCAAGCTTGGTCGGCTCGCTTCGCCGAGCCTGTGGCGGAGCTCGTGCAGCGATACACCGCTTCTGTTGATTTTGATAAACGCATGGCCTTGGTTGATATCCAGGGCTCATTGGCTCACGCCGAAATGTTAACCGCACAGAAAATTATCAGTGCCGAAGATTTCGATGCGATTCAAAAAGGTATGGCCGAGATACGCTCTGAAATCGAAGCAGGTTCTTTTGTTTGGGAGCTCGCTCTTGAAGACGTTCATCTGAACATCGAAGCACGCCTGACCAAACTCATTGGTGATGCTGGTAAGCGTCTTCACACCGGTCGCTCAAGAAACGACCAAGTAGCCACAGACATTCGCTTATGGTTGCGTGGCGCGATTGATGAGATTCAGACAGAACTCACTGCACTGCGTTCAGGCTTGCTTGGTCTAGCCGAAAAGCATGCTGACACCATCATGCCTGGTTTCACACATTTACAAGTGGCTCAACCCATCACATTTGGTCATCACGTGATGGCTTATGCAGAAATGTTTGCACGTGATGCTGAGCGTTTGGCCGATTGCCGTAAGCGTGTGAATCGTTTACCACTCGGTGCAGCAGCCCTAGCTGGTACCAGCTATCCGATTGACCGTGAACGTGTAGCCAAGACTTTAGGTTTTGACGGTGTATGCCAGAACTCTTTGGACGCAGTGTCAGATCGTGACTTTGCAATTGAGTTTTGTGCCGCCGCCTCATTGGTGATGACGCACATCTCACGTTTGTCAGAAGAATTGATCATTTGGATGAATCCAAGGATTGGTTTTGTGGATCTACCAGATCGTTTTTGCACAGGCAGCTCGATCATGCCGCAAAAGAAGAATCCTGATGTACCAGAATTGGCAAGAGGCAAAACTGGTCGCGTGAACGGCAATCTTATTTCCTTGTTAACTTTGATGAAAGGCCAACCTTTGGCCTACAACAAAGATAACCAAGAAGACAAAGAACCATTGTTTGATTCCGCAGATACTTTGCGCGATACCTTACGTATTTTTGCTGACATGGTCCCTCACATCCAAGTCAAAGCAGATGTGATGAGAGCAGCAGCACTTCAAGGTTTTGCAACTGCGACTGATTTGGCTGATTATTTGGTTAAAAAAGGTTTGGCTTTTCGTGATGCGCATGAAGCTGTTGCCCATGCTGTGAAGGCATGCTCAAACAAAGGCTGTGACTTGGCTGACTTATCCTTGGCTGACTTAAGAACTGCTTGCAATCTTGGAGACAAAGCCAATCTGATTGGTGAAGATGCTTTTAAAGTCTTGACCCTTGAGGGATCGATCAACAGTCGCAATCATGTTGGTGGCACAGCCCCAGAGCAGGTCAGAAAAGCCATTGCAGCTTATCGTAAAAATATGAAGTAAATTAAAGAAAGCAACAAAGAAATAAAGAAAAAGAAATAAAAAATTGTTTCTTCGCTTCAAATAAAAAATGGCTCACTATAAAGTGAGCCATTTTTTTAACTAGACAGAACCTGTATTTAAATCAGTCTCGAAATCAGCCTTTGACACAGTCAACGTAATACTCTTTGCGACCATTCAAATCGCCTTTGACCAAACCATGAACATCGGTTTCAAAGCCAGGGAACTGTTCGTTAAAGTCACGCGTGAAGCGCAAGTAATCAACGATGCGCTTATTGAAACGCTCACCCGGAATCAAAAGAGGAATGCCTGGTGGGTAAGGTGTTACCAACATCGCTGTGACACGGCCCTCTAAGTCATCAATGACCACACGCTCAATGTCACGGTGCGCCATTTTTGCCCAAGCATCCGATGGTTTCATTGCAGGAATCATGTCAGACAAATACATCTCTGTGGTCATGCGAGCCACATCGTGCTTTTTATAGACTTGGTGAATTTGCTGGCAAAGATCTTTTAGACCGATGCGCTCGTAGCGCGGATACTTAACAACAAACTCGGGCAGAACACGCCACAAAGGCTGGTTCTTATCGTAATCATCCTTGAATTGTTGCAAGGTCGTGACCATGGTGTTCCAGCGACCCTTGGTGATGCCGATGGTGAACATGATGAAGAAAGAATACAAACCTGTTTTTTCAACAATCACACCGTGTTCAGACAAATACTTGGTCACAATGCTGGCTGGAATGCCGGTATCAGCAAAATTACCATCCATCTCCAAGCCTGGGGTGATGATGGTTGCTTTGATTGGATCGAGCATATTGAAGCCCGCAGCCAACTTACCAAAATCATGCCAACGCTCATCTGCTTTTAATACCCAATCATCTCTTTCGCCAATACCTTCCTCGGCAAGATACTCAGGACCCCAAACCTTGAACCACCAGTCAGCGCCCCACTCTTCATCCACCTTGCGCATCGCACGACGGAAGTCCAAAGATTCAGCGATTGATTCGTGAACCAAGGCTGTGCCACCCGGAGGCTCCATCATCGCCGCTGCTACATCGAGTGATGCAATGATGGCGTACTGTGGGCTGGTGGATGTGTGCATCAAATAGGCTTCATTGAAGCAATCGTTATCTAATTTATTGGACTCTGAGTCTTGCACCAAAATCTGTGATGCTTGTGAAAGGCCTGCAAGCAACTTGTGTGTTGATTGGGTTGAGAAGACCATACTTTCTTTTGAGCGTGGACGATCTTTACCAATGGCGTGCATGTCTTTATAGAAGTCATGGAAAGTCGCGTGAGGCAACCAGGCTTCGTCGAAGTGCAAAGTATCTACTTTGCCGTCCAACATTTCTTTGATTGTTTCTACGTTATACAAAACACCATCGTAGGTACTTTGTGTAATTGTTAAAACGCGAGGTTTAGCCTTTTTATCCAAAATGAAAGGATTGTTATCAATCTTTTTCTGTATGGTCTTCCAGTCGAATTCTTCTTTAGGAATTGGGCCAATGATGCCGTAGTGATTGCGTGTAGGCATCAAGAAAACAGGCACAGCACCCGTCATCATGATGGCATGCAAAATTGATTTGTGGCAATTGCGGTCAACAATCACAATGTCGCCAGGCGCTACTGTTGAATGCCAAACGATTTTGTTCGATGTTGAGGTGCCATTTGTCACAAAGAACAAATGGTCTGCATTAAAGATGCGAGCGGCATTGCGCTCACTGGCGGCCACAGGACCAGTGTGATCTAGCAACTGGCCTAATTCATCAACCGCATTACAAACGTCCGCGCGCAACATGTTCTCACCAAAGAATTGATGGAACATTTGCCCTACCGGGCTTTTCAAGAATGCCACGCCACCGGAGTGGCCTGGGCAATGCCATGAATAAGAACCATCAGAAGCGTAGTGCGTCAATGCTTTAAAGAAAGGAGGCGCTAATGAATCCAAGTAAACCTTGGCCTCACGGATGATGTGGCGCGCCACGAACTCGGGCGTGTCTTCATTCATATGAATGAAGCCATGTAGCTCGCGCAATACATCATTAGGGATGTGTCTTGAAGTTCTGGTTTCGCCGTATAAGAAAATCGGAATTTCTTCATTGCGCTTGCGAACTTCCATCACAAATGCGCGCAAACCTTCGAGGGCTGTATCAATTTCAGCAGCTGAACCTGCACCAAACTCTTCATCGTCAATAGACAAAATAAAACAAGAGGCTCTGGCAGCCTGCTGAGCAAATGAAGTCAAGTCTCCATAACTGGTCAAACCAAGAACTTCCATGCCTTCAGTTTCGATGGCCAGCGCTAATGCACGAGCACCCGAACCTGAAATATTTTCAGTACGGAAATCCTCATCAATGATGACCACAGGAAAACGAAACTTCATAACAACCCCCTACAGGCAACCCCCTTGAATTAAGGGGTTTTTTCTTAAAAACGTGACTATATCGATAAAACCAATGTTTCGCTGAATTTATTTCAACAAGATGAACCATTGGCAGGCCAGTTTAGCCATCCCAGCCTTGAATGAACAGAAAATTCATCAAAAAAAGCACCTATTTAGGTGCTTTGGATACTACTCATACTAAATAGCCACATCAGTCTTTTGTTGGCTTTTATAGGCTTATTCGGACTGCTTGAGACTTATTTAGGTTTTTGGCAGAGTAACGCCCACTTGACCTTGGTATTTGCCACCACGGTCTTTATAAGACACTTCGCAAATCTCATCGCTCTCGAAGAACAAGACCTGGGCACATCCTTCGCCTGCATAAATTTTTGCTGGTAATGGTGTTGTATTAGAGAACTCCAAAGTCACATAACCTTCCCACTCTGGTTCAAAAGGCGTGACGTTCACAATGATCCCGCAACGAGCGTACGTACTCTTACCCAAACAAATAGTCAAAACACTTCTTGGTATCTTGAAATACTCAACCGTACGAGCCAAAGCAAATGAGTTGGGAGGAATGATGCAAACATCGCCTTTGAAATCAACGAACGATTTGTCGTCAAAATTCTTTGGGTCAACAATGGTGCTGTTGATATTGGTGAAAATCTTGAATTCGTTTGCGCAACGAATGTCATAGCCATAACTTGATGTGCCATAACTCACGATTTTTTGCCCCTCAGCAGACTGGCGCACTTGGCCAGGCTCAAATGGAGAAATCATTTCGTGCTCTTCGCACATGCGGCGGATCCAGCGGTCAGATTTAATAGTCATAAGCT
>Ga0164292_10003452_pt1 | contig 12911 bp, 8 predicted proteins | sample GEODES117metaG_FD_111486 | JGI IMG/M metagenome (GOLD analysis project Ga0164292, IMG submission 111486) | Eutrophic lake water microbial communities from Lake Mendota, Wisconsin, USA - GEODES117 metaG | ecosystem: Environmental > Aquatic > Freshwater > Lake | place: USA: Lake Mendota, Wisconsin... | reverse complement strand
GGCGCTGATGGCCGCCGGATGCACCGATGTGCACGTCGTGCTGGGGGCGGAGTCGGCGCGGGTAGCGGCGGCGCTGCGCGACGAAGCGGTACAGCTCGTGCACCACGACGGCTGGCAAGCCGGCATGGGGAGTTCCATTGCCGCGGGGGTGCGCGCCGTGCGTGAACGGTCGGTCGGTGCAGATGCACGGGGCGACGTACCGCGCATCGATGGCATCCTGATCGCCCCCTGCGACATGCCCACGGTCGACACGGTGCATCTGCGGACTCTCCTGTGCGCATTCGACGGGGATGCCCGCGTGGCCTCGTCGTATCGCAGCGACGCGGGCGAGGAGGTGCTCGGCATACCCGCCGTGTTGCCGCCCCGTGATTTCGCGTGGCTCGAAGCGCTCGACGGCGATCGCGGGGCGCGCCCCCTGTTCCGCGAACCCGGTACACGCTCGGTGTCGCTCCGCCTCGGCGCGTTCGATCTCGACACGCCGGCCGATCTCGAGCGCTGGCGTTCTCATGACGAGACGGGCGGGGCTACCCATCACCCGTAACACAAACGCAGAACCCGGAATTGATCGGTTCCGGGTTCTGCGTTTGAGTCATGTGTTGTGGGTACCGTCAGGCCGGCGGCACGTCACCTTCGGGCGGGCGCGGTGCGGGTGGCACCGACGGTGGCACCGGGGCGCCGGGGCGCATCCCGCCACGCATGCCGGGCATCGCGCGCATGCCACCGCGCATCCCCGGTCGGCCGCCGGGACCGAACTGACCGGCCATGCCGCGGCCCTGTCCGCGACCGATGCCCTTGCCACCCATGCGCGGCCCACGCTGCCCCCGGGCACCGGCACGGCCACGAAGCTGGCGACGGAGATTGTCGAGACGGGTCTTCTGCGCGCTGGTCAGCACGGCACGCACCTCCTGTCGCTGCTTGAGCCCCGCGATCATCCGCTCGTTGCGCAGGGCACTCATGCGATCGAGTGCCGCGCGCGCCTTCGCGAGATTGGCATCGCCCTGCGTTGCCTCAAGCAGATCGGCTCGCGTCCGCATCAGATCGGCCGCATTGGACGCCGGCGCCGGGGCGTCCTGCAGCGCTTCGAGCTTCTTCACCTGTTCATCGGTGAGCTGCAGCTCCGAGCGGAGCCGCAACAGCATCGCGGCCGGATTGCCACGCGGACCACGCTGCCCCCCGAAACGGGCACCATCAGCGCCTGGACCGCGCCCAGCCATCGGTCCGCCGGGCTGTGTTCCAGCACGACGCATCATGCCAGCGGGACCCTGCTGATCGCGCCGGGCCTCACGGGGACGCGGCGGCACACCCTGCGCCTGCGCCGCGGTCGAAAGAACGAGGCCCGCCACCGTGGTGGCGAGCAACAGGCGGGAACGGATATGGGTCATCGAAACCTTCCGGTTGAGTGTGACGGTCGCCAACCCGGCGCCCGCTTCACCCTGTTGGACGGCATGCGATCCGGACCGTTAAGGCGGGTGCATCCACCGTTTTCCGCGCCGTCGATTCAACAGTCCACACGGCTGTTGCGTCAAGCAGACCACTGGGCGTTTGGCAGGAGGTGAACCACCGTGCATCCTTAGCACGTCGGTGGTGTCAAACGGTCGTGGTGTGTCGTTGCTGCTCCTGCTCGCCCTTCCAGCCCCTCACTGGTCCGACTCTTCGTGGGAACCTGGCTCGACACGATCGCCACCTGGCTGTTCAAGTATTCGCCGCGGGCCTTCTCGCGTGGCGAGTTCGTGACAGCACCGGTCGTGCCCGCGGTGTGGCTCGCTGGTCTCGCGGTATTGGGACTCGTGATCGTGGCGGTGGCGCATGCGCGCCTGCGCACGCTGCCTGCGCGTGACCGCGTTGTGCTTGGAACGTTGCGTGCGGCTGCCATCGTGTTGGTATTCGCCTGTCTGTTCCGGCCAGGGCTCGTCATCGCCGCCGCGGTACCGCAGCGCAATGTGCTGGCCGTGCTCATTGACGATTCGCGCAGCATGCGTATCGCCGATGCCACCGATACGCGGGTACCGGGTCCGTCGACGACGCAGGACACGAGCGCCGCCACGAGCGGCTCGCGCATCGCGGCCGCGCAACGGATCTTCGCCGACAGCAGCGCACTCATGCGTCGCCTCGCGTCACGTTTCGCCGTGCGCACCTTCCGCTTCGCCGCGGGGGCCACGCCCGTGCGCAGCGTGGCGGACGCCCGCGCCGCCGGCACGCGTTCCGATCTCGCACAGTCGCTCGCCGATGTGCGTGAGGATCTCGAGGGGATGCCACTCGCGGGTGTCGTACTCGTGAGCGACGGCGCCGACAACGGCACCACATCCATGGACGATGCGCTACTGGCCCTCCGCGCGCGTCGTGTCCCGGTGTACACCGTGGGGGTGGGACGGGAGCGCTTCGAGCGCGACATCGCCGTGGAACGCGTGCAGGCGCCGCGTCGCATGCTCTCCGGTGCCGCCGGCATGGTCGAGGTGGATATTCGCCTGCGTGGGGTAGCCGATGCGCGTGTCCCGCTCACGCTCGAAGCCGACGGACGGGTGATAGCCACGGAAATGATCCAACGCCCGGCACGCGGCGATCAGGCGACAGTGCGCGTACGTATTCCACCGCTGCCCGCTGGCGTACATCGCCTCGCCGTGCGCGTAAAGCCGCTACCGGATGAAACCGTCACGCAGAACAACGAGTGGCAGACGAGTCTCGAGGTGCGCAACGGTCCCGATCGCGTGCTCTACGTAGAGGGCGAGCCACGGCCGGAGTTCGCGTTCCTGCGCCGGGCCGTAAACGACGACAGCGCGGTGGTGGTGGTGGGACTCATGCGGAGCGCCGACAAGAAGTTCCTGCGCCTCGGTGTCCGCGACAGCCTCGAGTTATTCAACGGTTTTCCCGCGACGCGCGAAGAACTGTTTTCCTATCGCGCCATCATCCTCGGAAGCATCGAGGCGGCGTTCTTCAGCGGTGAGCAGCTGCGCATGCTCGCGGACTTCGTGAGCGTGCGTGGCGGTGGCTTGTTGGTACTCGGCGGACGTGCCTCGCTGAGCGAAGGCGGATTCGCCGGCACCCCCCTCGCCGACGTGTTGCCGCTCACGCTCTCGCGTGGGGACATCAACCAGGACGGTCCGGCCACCCCCGTGCAGGTACGTCCCACCCGCATGGGGGAAACACATCCCGCCCTACAGCTTCGCGAGAGCCTCGGCGCTACGCGATTGCGTTGGGATTCGTTGCCGCCGCTCACGCTGGTGAACCAACTCGGCACGCTGCGCACCGGCGCGACACTCCTGCTCTCCGGTCGCACCGAGAATGGCAAGAGCGACGTGCCGGTACTCGCGTGGCAACGCTATGGCCGCGGAATGAGCGCAGTGTTCAGTGCGCAGGACTCGTGGCTCTGGCGCATGGACACGAGCATCCCGGTGGACGATCGCACACACCAGACGTTCTGGCGGCAGATGGTGCGGTGGCTGGTGGACGAAGCGCCGGAACCGTTCGAACTGACACCGACGCCGGCACGTGTGGCCCCCGGAGAGCCGGTGGTCCTGCGGGCACAGGTGGCCACGGCGCAGTTCGAGGATGTGAACGATGCCGCGGTATCGGTCACGATCACCAGCCCAACCGGTCCAAGCGAACAACTCGCCCTGGAGTGGTCACTGCGCGATGACGGGAGCTACGCCGCGAAGTTCACGCCGCGCGATACCGGTCGCTACACGATCGACGCCGTCGCGCAGCATGGTGACTCTGCAAGGACCGTCACCACGACGGTGCTGGTCGACGAACGTGGCGCTGACGTGGCGCAGGCCGAGCTGCGTGCCACGCTGTTGCGTCGGATCGCCGACGAGACTGGCGGACGCTACTACCCACTGGCGCAATCGGCCGCGCTGGCCGACGACGCCGTATACACGAACGCCGGCGTGACCGTACGCGAAGCCAAGGACCTGTGGGACATGCCGGCGGTGTTCATCCTGTTGACGGCCGTCCTGGCGGCCGAGTGGGGATACCGTCGCTGGAGGGGCCTCTCATGAGCGGGGGCAACGCGCAACGCGTACTTCGCCGGTCGGCGCTGCTCGTCGCACTCAGTGTTTGGTGCGCACCGAGTGCGTGGGCTCAGCGCACGCATGTCCTGGTGGCGGCGGGCTTATCCGGGGATCCCGCCTTCAAGGCCCGATTCAGCACCGCCGTAGCAGCCGTTCGTTCAGCGGCCGCCACACGCTGGGGCGTGACCGACTCGAACGTCGTTGTGCTCACCGAAGATTCGACGACGTACAACGGCCGCTCCACGAAGGAGAACATCGGCGCGGCGTTCGTGGCCATGAGCAAGCGCGCGCAGCCTGGTGATGTGGTGCTGGTGCTGCTCATGGGGCATGGCAGTGGCGAGGGGGCTTCGTCCAAGGTCAATCTGCCTGGCCCCGACGCCACGGCGTCGGAGTACGCGGCGTGGCTCGCGCCCTTCGGCAAGCAGCAACTCGTGTTCGTGAATGCCGCCACCGGCAGCGGCGATTTCGTGCCGGTGCTGTCCGCGCCCGGACGGGTCGTCGTCACCGCGACCCGCTCGGCGGTGGAGAAGAATGATGCCGAGTTTTTGCAGCACTTCACGCGGGCGCTCACGACCGACGATGCGGACGTGAACAAGGATGGTCGCCTCTCGGTCCTCGAGGCGTTTCGTTTTGCGCGGGCGGAGGTGATCAAGTCGTACGAGTCGAGCAATCGCATGCTGACCGAGCACGCGGTCGTCAGTGATTCCGTCACGGCCATGCGTATCGCCTTCGGCCGAACGGCGACTTCTTCGGATCCGCGGGTCGCGACACTCGTGGCGGAACGCCAGGCGCTAGAGTCGCAGGTCGCGGCGTTGCGCGGGCGCAAGGCAAGCATGGACAGCACCGCGTACGACGCGGAGCTCGAGAAGTTGCTGCTGGCTATCGCCGAGAAGACCGCAGCGATCAAGGCCGCGGGAGGTGGGCGATGACGCGCCGCATCCTCGCGTTGTGCCTCCTGCACGCGCTCGGGGGAAGCGGCGTCGCGTCGGCACAGCCCGCGGCGTCGCCCGTCAATCGCTTTGCGTCGGAGATTGGCGCGGCGGAGTCGGCGGCCACGCGCGGTGACCGTCAGGATGCGATGGAGAAAGCGCGTCGAATCACCGCCAGCTACGAGCAACAGGGAGCACGCAGCAGCAGCGAACACACCGCAGCAGGTCGTGCCTATGTGCTGCTCGGTAATGGCAGCGCCGGTGCCGTACGCAGCGCACTCGCCGCGTTCGACCGTGCGGTTGCCGCCGACTCCGGCAACCTCGAGGCGCAGCGTCGCATCGGCGCGCTGTTTCTCGAGAAGTACAACGCCCCGGAGGCCCGGGCCTCGTACGAACTGGTTCTGAAGCGGGCGCCCACCGACGTGGAGGCCCTGCTGGGGCTCGCCCGGGTGGAAGAGTTCGAAGGCAAAGGCTCGGCCATGATCACCGCGCGGAAAGCACTGGCCGCGGCGCCTGCCCATCCTGAGGCACTGACCTACATCGCCCGCCTGCACCTCGATGCCGAGGCGTTCGATTCGGCCAACGCCTTGGCGGAGCGCGCCGTTCGCGCCGACAGTACCCGCATGGATGGGTGGTCGGTACTGGGAGCCTCAGCGTGGCTGACCGGCGACTCGGTGACGTACCGTCGCGCCCTGCGCGCGGCGACCGCGCTGCAGCCACAGCCTTCGGCGTTTCTCGCGGGACTCGCCGAGGCGGCGGTGCGACAGCGTCGGTACGCTGAGGCGGTGCGTTTCGCGACTGAGGCGGTGCGGCTCGACAGTGCGTCGGCCCACGCGCTCGGCGTACTGGGCACCAATCAGTTGCGGCTTGGTGACATGAGTAGCGGCCGGGCATCGGTGGAGCGCGCGTTCGCGCTCGACCCGTTCAACCTGTGGCATAAGAACACGCTCGATCTGCTCGACAAGATGCGAAGCTTCCGCACGGTGACGCGGGGTCGGTTCGAAGTGGTCGCACCGGCCGACGACGCCGAGCTCCTATCGCTGTACATCATTCCGTTACTGGAACGCGCGTACGACTCGCTCGCGGTGCGTTACGGCTATCGCGCGCCCACACCGGTACGCCTGGAGTTCTTCCGGCAGCACGCGGACTTCTCCGTGCGCACGGTTGGGCTGCTGGGACTTGGTGCCCTCGGCGTGAGTTTCGGCAGCCTGCTCGCCATGGATACGCCCAACGCTCGCGAACAGGGCGCCTTCAACTACGGCAGCACGGCGTGGCACGAACTCACGCACGCCTTTACGCTCGGGGCATCGGCGCATCGGGTGCCGCGGTGGCTCTCCGAGGGGCTGAGCGTCCTCGAAGAGCGGCGGGCCAATGCGGGGTGGGGGGCGCGTACCACGCTGCCGTGGATGCTGGCGTACCGGGCGGGTCGCGTGCGAAACGTAAGCCAGCTGAACGACGGCTTCATGCGGCCACGTTACCCCGAAGAAACGTCATTCAGTTACTACCAGGCGTCGCTCTTCTGCGAATGGGTGGAAGTCACGAAGGGGGCGCGCGCACTGCCCGCGTTGCTCACGGCGTATCGCGATGGCGCCGACACCCCGGTCGCCATGCAGCGCGTGCTCGGTTTGTCCATGTCGCAAGTGGATACGCAGTTCGACGCCTGGCTGAGGCAGCGGTTCGCCACGGAACTGCAGGCGGTGGCTGGCCCATCGGGAGCCGACAGCACCGGTGGCGCGTTCGTGATGACGATGCGCGTCGCGGTAGGCCTGCTCGAGACGAAACCCGACTCCGCCCGTGTGATGCTGGAGCGGGCGAGAGGCATGTTCCCGTCGTACGCCGGCGATGACGGACCGGCGTGGTATCTCGCGCAGGCGGCGCTCACGGCGCGGGACACGACCCAAGCACTGCGCATGCTCGCGCAGGTAACGGAGAGGGACGAGACGGCGTTGGCGGCCAACCGGCTTGAGGCAGAGCTTCGCCAGCGACGCGGTGATCTGCCGGGAGCGGCGGCGGCCATGGAACGTGTCCTCTGGATCTGGCCGTATACCGCCGGTGACCACGAGGCGTTGGCTTCGCTGGCTACGCGGCTCGGCGACCACACGCGCGCGGTCCGTGAGCGTCGTGCCGTCATCGCCTTGCGCCCGGCAGACCTCATGGAAGCGCGCCTCGAACTTGCCCGGGCCCTCGCCGCCGGCGGTGACACGACGGCTGCCCGCCGGGAACTGCTCAGCCTGCTCGAGGAGGCCCCCAGCTACGAAGCCGCCCAGCAACTGCTGCTGGAATTGCGAAAGACCGGAGGTGTCCGATGATGCGTCGTTCTCTGGCGTCGCTCTGCGCGTTGGCCGCGCTGACGACAACCACTCTGACCCCCATAGAGGGGCAGGCCCAACGGCGTCGCGGCACGCCGGAGTTCGAGCCCAACGTGGCGTACGATGGACGCCTCACGTGGGTGCGCGTGAAGTACATCATGCCAGACTTCAGCAGCAGCAGCGGATTCCGTGGCGGCCGAGACTTGCCCTGGTCACACGACTATCCGCGAGGGGAACGGCACTTCACCAAGATCGTGAGCGAGCTGTCCACCGCGCGGGTACGACTCGGGGCGAGCAACATCCTCACACTGGACGACCCCCAGCTGGGCAAGTACCCCGTGGCCTACATGGCAGAACCGGGGTTCTGGCGCCCCAACGACAAGGAAGTGTTGGGACTACGGAATTATCTGGCGAAAGGCGGCTTCATCATCTTCGACGACTTTGCCGGGCAACACTGGTTCAACTTCGAAAGCCAGATGCGTCGGGTGCTCCCGAACGCACGAGCCGTTCCGCTGGATCTCACGCACCCGATCTTCGATGCGTTCTACAAGATCAAGTCGCTCGACTACACGCACCCGATGTACGGACTGAAGTCCGTGTTTTACGGTTTCTTCGAGGACAACGACCCGAAGAAGCGCCTGCTCGCGATCGCGAACTACAACAACGATCTGTCCGAATTGTGGGAGTTCTCCGACACGGGGCTGTTCCCGCTGGACATGTCGAACGAAGCGTACAAGCTGGGTGTGAACTACGTGATTTACGCCCTGACCCGATGAGGCACGCCCACATGCCGTCCTTGCTCTTCGCCACTTCCCTGCCACGAGGCTTCGCGTGACCGCTCCGCTTCAGGATTTCGATTCGCTCGACGATGCCGCACTGGCCGACCGCCTGCAGGGTGCCGGGCAGCGTATTGCCAGTGAACTCCGCAAGGTCATCGTCGGGCAGGACGCGGTGGTGGAGCAGGCGCTGGTGGCCCTCTTCGCCGGCGGAAACTGTCTGCTGGTTGGCGTACCAGGGCTGGCGAAGACGCTGCTCATCTCCACGCTGGCAAGAGCACTCGATCTCAAGTTCTCGCGTATCCAGTTCACGCCCGATCTGATGCCCAGTGACGTGACGGGTACTGATGTGATTCAGGATGATCCGGCCACGGGGCAGCGTCGGCTCGCCTTCATGCCAGGGCCCGTCTTCGCGAATGTGCTGCTCGCCGACGAGATCAACCGTACGCCGCCCAAGACCCAGGCCGCGCTGCTCGAGGCCATGCAGGAGCGACGCGTGACCGTGCAGGGGCGTACGTATGAGCTGGACAAGCCGTTCTTCGTGTTCGCCACGCAGAACCCGATCGAGCTCGAGGGCACGTATCCACTCCCGGAGGCGCAGCTCGATCGGTTCATGCTCGAAGTCATGCTCGACTATCTGCCGGAGGAGGACGAGGTCGCAGTAGTGAAGGCGACCACCGCCCTGCCACCGGAAGCGGTGCAGCCCGTGGTGAGCCAGGAAGAGATCCTGGCGTACCAGCGCGTGGTGCGGCGTCTTCCCATTGCGGATGCCGTGACGCGCTATGCCGTGAAGCTGGTGCGGTGCACGCGCCCCAGCGAAGCGGCGTCGCCCGACTATGTGAAGCAGTACGTGAGCTACGGGGCCTCCGTGCGCGCTGCGCAGGCGCTCGTGCTGGGTGCCAAGGCTCGCGCGCTGCTGCAGGGGCGGGCGAGCGCCAGTTTTGAGGATGTCCGTGCGCTGGCACGGCCGGTGCTGCGTCATCGGGTGCTGGTCAACTTCCAGGCGCAGTCGGAGAAGTTCACGACCGATGCGATGGTCGCGCGCTTGCTCGACTCAGTAGCCGTTCCCCGCTCGTCGCTCTGACCGACTCCTCTTCCGGACGATCCGTGCCTGTCGCGCCCGCCGCGTTTCTCGACCCTGCCCTGCTCGCGAAGATCTCCGATCTCGCGCTGCTGGCGCGCACGGTCGTGGACGGCTTCATGCACGGCCAGCATCGCTCGATGCGCAAGGGATCGTCGGCGGATTTCGCCGAGCATCGGTCGTATCAGCCGGGAGACGACCTCCGTCGCATCGACTGGCGGGTGTACGGCCGCACCGACCGGTTCTACATCAAGGAGTACGACGCAGACACCAACGCGAGTGTGCTCTTCGCGGTGGACACCTCCGGCAGTATGAACTACGGCAGTAGCGTCGTCACGAAGTTCGCCTACGCGCGCATGCTCACCGCCAGTCTGGCCTGGCTGTCGCAGGCGCAAGGTGATCGCGTGGGACTTGCCACCTTCACGCAGTCGCTGGTGGATGTGATCCCGCCGAGTGTGCGCCATTTGCAGCGCATGCTGCATACGCTCGCGGCCACCAACGCCGGCGGACCCAGCCAACTCGTGGCGTCGATCGAAAAAATCGGGCACCTCTCACAGCGCGCCGGCATCATCGTACTCGTCACCGACTGCTACGAACAGCCGGAGGCGTTGGGGCGTGCCGTGGACGCGCTCCGCATGCACGGGCACGATCTGATCGTGTTCCACGTGGTGGACCCGGCCGAGCGTGAGTTGCCGGGCGATGACGACACGACGTTCGAAGACGCCGAGAGCGGCAACCTGCTGCCACTCAAGCCGCGTGCGCTGCGCGAGAAGTACCAGACGCTCGTCCGTGCACATCACGACGCCTTGCAGTCGCGCTTTGCGGCTGCGGGGGCGGATTACGTGCGGCTCGACACGAGCGAACCGCTCGATCGGGCGCTGCACGCCTATCTCGACGCGCGGCTCACGCGCGGCCGCGTGCGCTGAGGCTGATACCCATGGGCTTTCTCACCTCGGCCTTTCTCGCCGGATTGGCGGCGCTCGCCATCCCGCTGTTGTTGCACTTGCGGCACCGCGATCGCGACAAGCCGGTGCCGTTCCCGTCGCTGATGTTTCTTGAGCAGCTCACCATCCGTACCGAACAGCGGCAACGGGTGAGTGACTGGCCGTTATTGCTGCTGCGCCTGCTCCTCCTCATCCTGCTCGTATTGGCCTTTGCGAGGCCGCTCCTGCGCTCGCAAAGCGTCACGGGTGCCGACAACCGCAGTCGCGCGGTCATCGTGCTCATCGATCGTTCGTTGAGCATGAGCTATGCGGGAACGTGGCAGCGAGCGCTCGATTCGGCCCGTGCCACGATCGGCCAGCTCGAGGGGAATGATCGCGTGGCGGTGGTGGCGTACGACGATGACGCGGACACGCGGCAGCGGCTCACCGGCGATCGCGGTGCGGCCACGGGAGCACTCAGCGGGCTCACCCCGCGCGCCCGCGGGACCCGCCTCGCCCGCGCACTACGGGTCGCGAGACAGTTGCTGCTCGATGCCCCGTTTTCCGCAGCGGAGATCGTAGTGATCTCTGACCTGCAGCGCTCGGGCACCACTGGCATTGCCGGAGTCGAACTCCCCGCCGGAGTGAAGGTCCGCGCCATTCCCGTTGGCCCAGCGCAGTGGGACAACGCCTCGGTCCGGGCGGTGGACGCGCGACGTGTCGTTCAGGGCGATCGCACGCTCCTTGCGGTGAAGGCGCGCATCCAGCAACAGGGCGAGGCCACACCCCGCGCGCGCAGCGTGACGCTCGTACTCAACGGGCGCGAGGCAGCCAGCGCCGACGCACAACTCAATGCGACCGGCGAGACCGTGGTCACCTTCGAACCGGTCCCGGCACCCGAGGGTGCGGTGGCACTGCAGGTGGCGATGACGCCCGACGCGCTCGCGCTCGACGACACGCTCGTGGCCGTGGTCCCGCGCGACGACGATCTGACCGTGGCGCTGCGAGGCGCCGGGAGCGATGCGCTGTACTTCGAACGGGCGCTCGAAATTGGCCGCGCACCGGCCGTGCAGGTTGTCCGATCGGGGAATACGGCGCGAGCCGCCGTTCGCGTGTTCTGGGATGAACTCCCCGGCGCGGGTACCACCGAGTGGATCGAAGAAGGGGGTGGTGCGGTCGTTGTGCTCGGCCGTCGCCTCTCCAGCCGCTCCGGAACCATCTCGCCGCTGCTACCGGTCACCCTCGCCGGTTCCGCTGATCGCTTGGCAGATCGAGGCGGAACACTCCGCGACGTACGCACGGAGCATCCACTCTTTCAGCCGTTCCGTGAGACGGACGACGCGTTGGGCGCGGTACGTCTGTTCCGCTATGCACGGGTCGATGCGTCCGCAAACGCCGATGTGTTGGCACGCTTCGACGATGGAAACGCCGCCGTGATCGAGCGGCGCATCGGGAACGGGCGCGTGATCGTACTGGCACTGCCGCTCGACAATAACGCTGGCGACTTCCCGTTGCAGCCGGCGTATCTCCCCTTTGTGCGACAACTCGTCTTGCACGCCTCCGGCCGTGACGCCGTGCCGCTCTGGCGCACCACGGGTGAGCGATGGGCGCTTCCCGGGACGATCACCGAACCGGTCGTCGAAGCGCCCGATCGATCGCTCCTGCGGCCGGCCTCGGATTCGCTGGGTGCGGCGGTCCCACTGGGCGATGCGGGGCTGTATCGCGCCTTCCGCGGCGCGGTAGGTGGTGAAGCCGAAGCGGTGCTTGCCGTGAATGTCCCCGCGAGCGAGTCCGTGCTCACGCCCATGGACACTACGGAACTCCTGCTCGGCGTGAGTACCGGCACCGACAGCCTGCGTACGACAGGTGCCGGCCCAGCGACCGATCAGGAACTCGAGCGGAGACAGTCGTCGTGGCGTGTGCTGCTGGCGCTGGCGCTGGTGGCACTGCTGGTGGAAACGATTGTGGCATCACGCGGCCGCCGCGGCAGGGCGCGGCGCGTGACACCCGCCTCGAAATCGGAGCGAGCGACATGAGCCCGGACCGTCAACTTCTCACCACTCTGGCTGCGTTGCAGCGTCAGTGGCGCTTGCGTGTCCTGGCCGAATCCGCCGTCTGGCTTGTGGTGGCCTCGGTGGCGGCGGTGCTTTGCGCGTGGATCATCGGGCAGGTCTTCGACGGCAACAGTACCGCTCCGCTCGTGGCACGCGGCGTGGGCTACCTCCTCATCGTCGCCGCGTTCGTGCGGGGGCTCATCGTGCCCCTCTCGCGCCGTAGCACCGATGAACGGTTCGCGTTGTATGTGGAGGAGCGGGAGCCGAGTTTGCGTCAGGCACTGCTCGCCGCCGTGCAGGAGGCGCACGTGCCGGAGAGCGCGCGTCCGTCGCCGTCGCTTTCCGCTCGTGTGATGTCCCGAGCGGTGGCCGCCATCAAGCCCCTCGAGGCACGCATGGCGCTTGAACGGCCTCGACTGGTGCGCGCAGGCCGGTCGCTGGCCCTCGTGTCCACAGGCGCGGCCTTGATGCTCTGGTTTGGCCCCCAGTCGCTCCGTGATGGCGCCCGCCTGCTGTTCGTGCCGTTTGGGACGGCGCAGGCCGCCGAACCCGTACGCATGCTCAACGTATCACCGGGCAACGTGAGCGTACCCCGTGGTGGCGCCATTGAAGTGGAGGCGGCGTTGGTGGGGTTCGCTGCATCGAACGCGGAGCTTGTGTTCCGCAGCGACAGCGGCGGCGATGGCGGCTGGCAACGCCTGCCCATGGCGCAGGATGCCGATTCGTCGCGCTTCCGTTCGCGGCTTTTCGACATCGTGCAGCGCACGGAATACTACGTGGAGTCGGCTGAGATCCGATCAGCCGTGTTCACGCTTACCGTGAACGATCTGCC
>Ga0164292_10003451_pt1 | contig 12912 bp, 10 predicted proteins | sample GEODES117metaG_FD_111486 | JGI IMG/M metagenome (GOLD analysis project Ga0164292, IMG submission 111486) | Eutrophic lake water microbial communities from Lake Mendota, Wisconsin, USA - GEODES117 metaG | ecosystem: Environmental > Aquatic > Freshwater > Lake | place: USA: Lake Mendota... | reverse complement strand
TACTGCCCTCGTTGTGGAACTGGACTCTCGGATCACGAGTTGGCGCAGGGATATGAAACCGTCACAGATCCATCTGTCTATGTCAGATTTCCTATTACCTCTGGCCCACTTCAAGATCTCGGCGCCTCTCTGCTTGTTTGGACCACAACGCCTTGGACTCTCGTTTCCAATACTGCAGTCGCAGTCAATCCTGATGTGGACTATGTCGTTGTACGTACTGCTGCAAGCGAGGATCGCCCAGGTGAAGTTCTCGTTCTTGCAGAACCCTTAATTTCTGTTGTTGGCGAAGGTAGTGAAGTTCTTAAGAAACTCAAAGGTAGCGAGCTAGAACATACTCATTACAAGAGGCCTTTTGATTACATCGAGATTCCAGATTCTCACTTCGTCATCCTGGCAGATTATGTAACTACAGAAGATGGAACTGGACTTGTCCATCAATCTCCTGCATTTGGCGCTGATGATTTGCAATCATGTCGTCGCTACAACTTGCCTGTTGTTAATCCAATTCTTCCTAACGGGCATTTTGAAGATCACACAACTCTCGTTGGAGGCCTTTTCTTTAAAGACGCTGATAAGCCGCTCGTTAAAGAGTTGAAGAATTCTGGTGCGCTCTATCGCCATCAACAATACGAACACTCTTACCCACATTGCTGGCGCTGTCATACCGCTCTCATTTATTACGCGCAGCCATCCTGGTACATCCGCACTACCAAGATCAAAGAAGCGCTACTGCGTGAGAACGAATCTACCGATTGGCACCCAGAGACAATCAAAACTGGACGCTTCGGAGACTGGCTCAACAACAACATTGATTGGGCGCTCTCACGTAATCGCTACTGGGGTACTCCCCTTCCGATCTGGCGTTGTGAGAATGCACATGAAGAGTCCTTCGGTTCATTGAAAGAACTCCAAGCTCGTGCAGGACGTGATCTCACGGGCCTAGATCTGCACCGTCCATTTGTTGATGATGTTACGTTTTCATGTAACTCATGCGCTGCAACCATGACGCGTACTCCTGAAGTCATAGATTGTTGGTACGACTCTGGCGCGATGCCTTTTGCACAATGGGGTTACCCTCACAAACCAGGTTCGGTTGAGAAATTCAATGAGGCCTACCCAGCAGATTTCATCTGCGAAGCGATCGATCAGACACGAGGGTGGTTCTACACGCTGATGGCGATTGGAACATTAGTTTTTGATAAGTCTTCCTATAAGACCGTTCTCTGTCTCGGACATATCCTGGATAAAGATGGTCGAAAGATGAGCAAGCATTTAGGAAATGTTCTTGAACCGATGGCTCTCATGGATCGTCACGGCGCCGATGCGGTGCGTTGGTACATGCTGGCTGCGGGTTCGCCATGGAGCGCGCGACGTGTAGGACACGAAGCAATCTCAGAAGTAGTTCGTAAGACTCTCCTTACCTACTGGAACACTGTCTCTTTCCTATCGCTCTATGCATCTGCGGCTGAATACTTGCCTCAACCTATTTCCAAAGTTGGCCAACTCTCCACTATGGATAAGTGGATTCTCGGTGAGCTCAATCAACTGATTTCTACAGTTGATGCTGCGCTCACTGACTTTGATTCGCAACAAGCAGGTGCTGCACTTGCAACCTTCGTTGATGACTTGTCGAACTGGTACGTCAGACGTTCGCGCCGCAGATTCTGGGATGGCGAGGCTGCTGCGCTATCAACGTTGCATCACTGCCTCAAGACTGTGACGTTGTTGATGGCTCCGATGGTTCCGTTCATCACCGAGCACGTCTGGCAGAAACTAATCCGAGAAGTTGAACCAAGTGAAGTTCTCTCTGTTCATCTAGCTGACTTCCCTGCAGTCGATAAGAGCGCAATTGATCTTCGACTTTCCAAGGATGTTGCTCTGACGCGACGTTTAGTCGAATTAGGACGTGCTGCGCGCGCTCAATCCCAGGTCAAGATTCGTCAACCTTTATCTCGCGCTCTCATCGCTGCATCTGGCTGGAAATCACTTTCGCCAGAGTTGCGTGAGCAGATTGCTGATGAGCTCAATGTCGAACATCTGGATGACCTTGCAAGCGCAGGATCCGAACTCGTCGATATCTCAATCAAAGCAAACTTCAGATCACTCGGCGCAAAGTTTGGAGGCGATGTTCAAGCGATCGCGAAAGCGCTCAACAGCGCAGATGCCACCGCTCTGGTTACTCAAGTGCGTAGCGCAGGTTCTGTCACTGTTTCTTATGCAGACGGAAAGAGCGCCGATGTCAACGAAGAGGATCTTGTCATTACTGAAACGCCCCGAACTGGTTGGGCAGTTGCATCGCATTCCGGTGAGAGCGTCGCGCTAGATCTAGAGCTCTCCCCTGACCTGATCGCTAAAGGAATCGTGCGCGAAGCAATTCGCGCCATCCAAGATGCGCGTAAAGCTTCAGGATTTGATGTGAGCGACCGAATTCACGTGAAGTGGAGCGCTGACCCAGACTCTGTTGAGGCGATTGAAAACGCAGCCGCGTGGATTAGCGAAGAAGTCTTAGCGCTCTCCTTCCAGCGTGATTCGACACTTTCAACCAGTAATGAAGAGCTTGGTCTCGTTCTACAACTTACGAAGGCTTAGTTTTCTCACGCGTTAGAACTTACTTCGGATCTCCCAGAGATCTGGAAAAACTGGATTGAAGAGCGTCGATGCGAGATATGCCGCGCCGCTGGATCCCCCGGTTCCTAATTTCTGTCCGATGGTGCGTTCGACCATTTTGACGTGGCGATATCGCCATTCTTGTAAACCTTCATCGATATCCACTAGACGCTCGCAAATTAAGGAGCCTTCTGGATCTGTGCGGTGTAGTTGAAGGAGAGAGTCCTGGACTTGCTGATGAGTTTCGTATGGTTGGGAAAAATCTCTACTCAAGATGGAGTCCGGAATCGTGAAACCACGGTGATTGACGTATTGAAGTGTGCTATCCCAGAGTGAAGGTGAATTCATCAATCGAGTAACTCGTGCTCGATCTGCATCCAAAAGATGAGCTGCAGCTCGAGAATCACGTCGTCCAAGAATCGCTTCAATTTCACGGAACTGTGCTGATTGAAAGCCACTTGATGCGCCGAGTCGATCTCTAAACGAATTGAACTGCAATGGAGTCATAGTCTCAAGAATGTCGATCTGGGCTACGCAGATCTTCATGATTGTTCTGATGCGTCCCAGGATTGCCAATGAATAATGAGTGTCGCCGGCTTCAAGCGCGCGTTGGGCAGCTGCAAACTCATGAATAAGTTCTTTAAACCAGAGTTCATAGGTTTGGTGAATGACAATAAAGAGAAGTTCATCGTGTTCAGGGCCTTCAGATAGCGGCTGCTGGAGACGCAATAACTCATCTACTTTGAGATAGCTGCTGTAGGTGAGGGCGGCTTGGTTGTTTTCACTCACGTGACTCGTGATCCCCCTAGCGAGACTTTCTCATATTGGCGAGAGCTCACAAGATCTCGCAATCTTTGAAATCCATCGTAAACCTCAACATACGAGGTAGCCAGCGGCGAGATTGCGACGCGAATGGAATTAGGCACGCGGTAATCAGGAATCACATTCGCATACTCACGCAGTGCGACAGCGATTCGATCCGCGTGAGGATGAACAAGGGAGATGTGTCCTCCGCGGCGCTTCGCATCGGTGGGAGTATTGAGTTCGAAACCGAGCGGCTTGAGCCACGACTCGTAAAGTTCAATCATCATCTCAGTGCCGCGCGCGGCTTTCGCCTCAATCGCAGCAATGCTCGCCTCTTCAATCATCTCAAATGCAGATTTGATGCATCTCAGCCCCATGAGCGATGGGCTAGCAATCTGAAATCCGCGGATGCTCGCATCGCGCTCGAAATCCGCACCCATCGCGAATTGATCTCGTTGGGCAAACCATCCCTGAATGGGAACTTGCAGTTCGTCCTGCGCTCGTTTTGCAACATACAACCATGCTGGTGCACCGGGTCCTGAGTTTCCATACTTATAGGTACATCCCACTGCAATATCTACTCCGTTAGAATCAAAATTCATCTCTACGGAACCAACCGCATGAGCCGCATCCCACAATAGAAGCGCGCCATGACTACGAACTAGATCGGTCAAAGCCTTGATATCTTGGCGAGCTCCCGAGCGATATTGAACGACTTCTAAACTCACAAGTGCAACGTCATCGCTCAGGTACTTTGCAAGAAGTTCGGGCGTAATCAATTCATGAGTTGCAATATCTGTGTTCTCGTTATCTATGACTACGAGTTTCAGTCCGAGATCTTTCGCAAGACCCTGCATGATGTAACGGTCAGTAGGGAAATTTGCAGCATCAATAATGATGGTCTTGCGCCCTGGCCTTGCCTTGATCGCTGCGGAAGCGAGCTGATAGAAATTAACTGAGGTCGTGTCGCAAGCAAGTACCTGACCTGAGGCGGCGCCTAATGCGCTGCGGCCGATGAGATCTCCGACTGATTGCGCTTCGTCGACCCAATGTCCCCACCCAGCGACAACTTCCGGACCCCACTCTTGGGTAAGAAACTCTTGAATCGCTTTAACGGTGGCATGAGGCAAGCGGCCCAGCGAATTGCCATCCAAATAACATGTCTCAGGATCGGTAATGACGAAACGTTTGCGAAAATCTCTAAGCGGATCTACTGCATCAAGTTGGAGAGCTGCTGAACGTTCCATGCTCCGCAGTCTATGTGAGCTTTATGGGTGTTGGAAAGAAGTTAGCTCAGGAAAGCAATCAGAATCTGTGTTCCAAAGAAGAGCACGATGAAAGAGAGATCGAGGGCGACTGGCCCCATGCGCAAAGGTGGAACAAATCTACGGACAAAACTCAATGGTTTATCGGTAATCATGTAAATAATTTCAGCAAAGGGCATGATGATTCCGCGTGGTCGCCATGAAGGACGAAACATCCGAACATAATCCAGAATCAATCGCGCAAAGAGCGAGAGCAAAAAGAGATTGAGAGCGAGAACTATCCAGCTACTGAGGTTAATCACAGATAGATGTAATTAGCTTTGATTAAAGAGGCTGGCATTCGCGGCTGCGGTCTTATCTTCAGAGCTCACCATGACATTTGGTGGTGAAAGGAGGAATACCTTTGATGTCACTCTTTCAATAGTTCCTGCATGGCCGAAGACGAGACCCGATGCAAAATCAATCAGACGTTTGCGCTCTGACTCTTCCATGTCACTGAGATTCATGATGACTGGATTACCTTCACGATAGAACTCACCGATTGCGCGCGCTTCACTATAAAAGCGAGGAGTGATGGTGACGATCCGATCAATGGGAGCTGCATCCGCAATAGCGGGCGCTTGAGCGACCGGAAGTTGAGGAGCGACACTGAGCGTAGGGGTTTGACGCTTGACCGGAGTTGTCTTGGGACGAACTGCAACAGCTTCTTGAGTTGTGCCATCGTCTTCGGTCAGACCAAGATAATTGGTCATTCTTCTGAGTGCATTAGACATGCGAGAATTTTAGGGCGGGGGCTATCGAGAGCCGAGTATTGAGCTACCTAAACGGACATGTGTCGCGCCACATTCGATTGCAATCTGGAAGTCCCCACTCATGCCCGCCGAAATGAAGCCGGCGGTAGGAATCTGCTCTTGCAACAGCTGGCTGCATCGATGTAGCTCATGAAAGGCAGGATGCGGGTCTTGATTAATGGGACCTACTCCCATAACTCCGACGATTTCTACTCCTGGCAACTCTGAAGCAGCTAAAGCAAAACCCAGCAGTTCTGGAGGTTTGATCCCACTGCGATCTGTGTTCAGTGGCGCTGTATCAAGGTTTATCTGGATGAAACACTTCTGCTTTTTTCCAAGTTCCTGGGCAATTGTTGAGATTTTTTCTGCATGCCTTAGGTCATCAAGCGAGTGGATGTAATCACTCCACGCGACGATTGAACGCAACTTATTGCTCTGAATTCCACCTTGAAAATGCCAAATTACGTCATCAGGCAAAACTTCGGCTTTGGAAAACCCTTCACTATCTCGGTTCTCACCGAAATTGCGTTCTCCGAGTTGGTAGAGAATCTCCACATCGCTTACCGGAAAGGTCTTTGTCACGACAATCAGCGTCACATTCTCTGGCAGTAGCGCGCGAGTAGCGTTCAGGGCTACAGCTATCTCTTCTCGACGACTCATAACGCAATTACTCCAGCCTGACGCCCCGTAATCCCATCTCGACGATAAGAGAAATAGCCTGAATCATGCATGGTACAGAGCTGGGATGAACTCCAGATAACTCCTGCGCTATCCAGCAATGACGTTAACCCAGCTTGAATATCTAACGAAGGCTTACCTGCGTCGGAACTGAACTCGGTTGAGGTAGATGGAAGTTGTGTCACAACATCGTCATAGAGATCTTGATCCACTTCATAACAGCGTCCACAAATTGAAGGTCCCAACTCTGCCTTGATCTCACCACTGTGAATTCCATGGCGGTGAAACTGCCGTAAAGTTTCTTGAAAAACACCCGCGAGAAGTCCTTTTCGACCCACATGAACTGCTGCTACGGCTCTTGCACTATGCAGGAGTAATGGAATGCAATCGGCCACCAAAGTCACCAGCGCTACTCCTTTCGCTGTCGTGAAGAGTGAATCTACAGAGGGCAGAGTTGTGGAAGATGAATTCTCATCGATAACCTCAACATCACTGCCGTGCACTTGATTCATAAAAAAGAGAGATGTCGAAGGCAGCCCCAAGTCGAAAGCCAACTTCTCTCTATTTTTCTCAACCGATTGAAGATCATCGCCCACATGGGTTGCGAGATTGAAAGTCAGATACGGCGTAGAACTCACGCCACCTTCGCGCGAGGTAAATAAAGACCTCGACATAACGAAAGTTCTTACTTCATGAAATCGGGGATATCAATCTCATCTTCAGCAACAAGCTCTTCGAAAGTAATGCGTCGACGAGCTGGAGCTGTGGGTGCATCCATGGCTACTGCAATCGGATCATTTGCAGGAATCGGATCTGCTTGGCCATTAATGGTCGCGGTTGAAATCACTGGAACAGAGAGCTTCTTCGGCGCTCCCCCATCAAATCCCGCCGCAATCACAGTAACGCGTACTTCATCACCTAGCGCATCATCAATGACTGTTCCGAAGATGATGTTTGCGTCTGGATGGGCGCACTTGGCAACGAGTTCTGCGGCTTCACTGATCTCGAAGAGACCGAGATCTGAGCCTCCAGCGATAGATAGCAAGACTCCATAAGCGCCATCGATTGAAGCCTCAAGAAGTGGTGAGGAAATCGCAAGTTCAGCGGCGCGAGTGGCGCGAGCTTCACCTCTGGCTGAACCAATTCCCATCAAGGCAGAACCTGCTCCGTCCATCACGCTCTTTACATCTGCAAAGTCCAGATTAATCAGACCGGGAGTAGTAATGAGATCTGTAATTCCTTGGACGCCCGAGAGCAGAACTTGGTCGGCTGTTTTGAAAGCTTCGGGGGCTGAAATAGTGCGATCTGAAATTGAGAGTAGGCGATCATTTGGAATGACAATGAGAGTGTCTACTTCTTTGCGAAGATTCTCAATACCTTCTTCGGCTTGAGTAGCGCGACGCTTTCCCTCAAAACTAAATGGACGTGTAACAACGCCAACTGTGAGTGCGCCAAGTTCTTTGGCAATCTTTGCAACAACAGGCGCTCCACCTGTACCGGTTCCGCCACCTTCTCCTGCGGTTACGAAAACCATATCTGAACCACGTAAAACTTCTTCAATCTCTTCGGTGTGATCAATCGCTGCTTGTTTGCCAATTTCTGGTGCCGCACCTGCGCCAAGACCGCGCGTACGTTCTCTACCAATATCTAATTTCACATCAGCATCACTCATGAGAAGCGCTTGTGCATCAGTATTAATCGCGATGAATTCGACGCCCTTCAATCCTGCATCGATCATTCGATTTACTGCATTCACTCCACCGCCACCAATGCCAACTACTTTGATGACTGCTAAATAATTCTGTGGTGTTGCCACTTTTTCGCCTCTCCTCGAACTCTAATTCTCAACTTTAGACTTAGAGTTACCTGAATCTCTGCGCGCAAAAGTAGGCGGGGGTTAGGGTTGTGGCAAACACCGACACGAAACTTTTATCTCACGTTATCAGTGACGATTGAGCCAGATTTTTTCTACACCTTACTTCACTATTGGTGCGATTGGATTTGATAAATCAATGAAATTAACGCGTTTATTTGCTTTCAACTCGAGAAGGCGATTCATTACTTCAACTTTGAGTTCCAACTCTTTGACACTTCCCCATGAAATATCCAACTTCCGGCCCTCTCGAGTGACCGTTGTCGAGATGCTCTCTTGATCCTTTGCGGTGACCCGATGAATTTCTTCGATACCGCTCTTCTCCTTTTGGAGAGATTCAATGATGAAACGAACATCGCCCCGAACCTCATCGCCATCGGCCATAAGAGATAGCTCTGGCATTGTTGCCCAACCAGTCTCACCTGACGCAACGGCGCGAGCGACTGCTTCGCGAGGCAAGTAAAAGAACTCCAGATCGCGATCCATGAATCCGACAGAATCGATATTCGAACTGTCTTGGGCCACTAATCGCCCAATGGGATTGCGGGGCAGAATTTTGAGGCGAAGTTCACCTGAAAGCATTCTTCTATCAAGTTGAACATTTTCCACCCAGACTAACTCACGCAGGCGTGATGCAATCTCGCGTCGATCTACTCGCGCCAGAGGCTCTCCCACAGTAACAACAGCAGGTGCTTGGTTTATCTTTGTCATTACGTCAGCCACGATCTTCTTATCGCTTGAGTCGATGATGACTTTCTCTACGACAAATATCTTCGTCCAGCCCAGAACATATGCGGCCGCGATAAGCACAAGGATGCTCGCGATCAAGAGAGGTCGCTTCAATAATCTCTTCATGGCGGTTATGACTTAGGAGTCCAGCGCGTTAAGAATCAGTTTGCCGAGAGAGCTCACATCTCCGGCGCCTAAAGTGATGATGACATCACCGGGCTTTGCCTCGTGAGCAACGGTCTCTACAACCATAGGCATGGATGGTTCGTAGGTAACTTGTTGGGAGTTCATCTTGCTTGCAATAAGGCTGGAAGTAACCCCCGGAATAGCAGTTTCACTTGCGGGATAGATTTCAAGTAAGTAGGTGTGGTCTGCAAGCTCTAACGAGGTTGCAAATTCTTGGGCGAAAGCTTGGGTACGCGAATATCGATGTGGTTGAAAGACAGTGAGAACCCGCCCCGATTCAGCGAAGATTCGTGCAGTTTCGAGCGTGGCTCGTATCTCGGTTGGGTGATGTCCGTAATCATCTATGACGGTTACACCCTTGCTAACCCCTTTAACTTCGAATCTGCGCCGCGCCCCAGTAAAGAGCTTTAGACCTTCCATAGCATCGATAGCTGGTGCGCCAAGTTTCAACGCTACTGCAAGAGCAGCAGCGGCGTTGAAAAGATTATGACGACCAGAAATCGCTAACTGCATTTCACCCAATACTCGACCCTTGAAAGTGATTCGTGCACTTGCCTCCTTACCAGAAATAAAGAGTCGATCGAGCTTGAGGTCAGCATCGCTATCTTCTCCGTAGGTAATGATCTCTAGCGATGTCTTAACCTGGGATCGCAATTTCGAGAGCAATCTCTGATTACCTACATCGTCTTTACAGATAACAAGAAATCCGTTCGGTTGAATAGTTTGGACAAACCCTTGGAAAATCTCATCTATCGCCGATAGGTCTGCAAAATTATCTACATGGTCTAATTCGATATTGGTGATGATTGCTCCAGTTGGGCGGTAAGCAACAAATGATCCATCAGACTCATCTGCCTCGACGATAAATGTGTCCCCCGAGCCATGGTGAGCATTGGTGCCAGAATTACGGACTGTTGCGCCGATAGAAAATGATGGATCGAATCCACAGTGCTGTAGTGCGACCGTGAGCATCGACGTTGTTGTTGTTTTGCCATGAGTTCCCGCAACCGCGACTGACTGCTTGCCCTCCATCAATTCAGCGAGAGCTTCTGCTCGTTCGAGCACCGGAATTCCAGCGGCCCGCGCTGCTTCTATCTCGACATTCGTTTCTGGGATTGCGCTGGAGCGAATAACGAGGGCAGCATCGGATATCTGACTTGCTTGGTGGCCGACAAAAACTTCAATTCCTAGCGTGCGTAAACCGTTAAGACTTGTTGAATCGTGGAGGTCTGAGCCAGATACGCGAGCTCCACGCGCCACCATGATGCGCGCAATTCCACTCATGCCTGAACCGCCGATGCCGACAAAATGAGCGTGGACATTGCTCCATTCGCGTTTCATGATCGCCCGCCCTTTGCTGCGCTGGATTCCAGAAGGCTGATGGCTAGCTGAGCTATTCGTGTTGCTGCCTCGCTATTGGATCCTCGGTGAGCAGGCTGAAAATTCCTGGCACTTTCGATTGCGCCATGAATGTTCTGGGAGAACCACTCAGTAGTGAACTCATCATTGAGAACCATCAGCGCTGCGCCTTCATCAACCAGAGCTTTCGCGTTATCGACTTGTTCGCCATTTCCATGAGGCAGCGGAATCAAAATTGCGTACTTACCAAGTGAGGATAGCTCTGAGCATGTAACGGCGCCGCTGCGAGTGACGAGCAAATCTGCTGCACCGTAGATTGCGGCCATATCGTGAAAGTAAGGTACTGCTAGATACCCAGGGCGAGCTTCTGGAAGTGGATTGTTAATGCCAACTGCATGAATTATTTGTAGTTCGGAATTTCGTTGTAGAAACTCAGAAATAACCCGGTTGATGTGGAGGGAGCCCTGCGATCCTCCGAAAACAGCAATGACAGGTTTGGCCGAGTCAAAACCCCAGCTCGCACATTGCAACGCTCTAAATCCCGGTGGATCAGTAAGTGAATTGAGAGTTGAAAGAGAATGACGAATTGGCATACCCGTCAGCACCGCACCTGGCCATTGACGGCGGACGCTCTCGAAATTGACCGCAGTTACTTGGGCAATGTGTCTCCCTAATCGATTTGCCCAACCTGGCTTTGCATTTGCTTCATGAATCACGACTGGGATTTTTTTCGCGGTTGCGGCCAAGTAAGCAGGGGCTGAGACATAACCGCCAAATCCAATAAGTAGATCTGCGCCCTTCATTGCACGGAGTGATTGCAGAAACGAAATAATCAAACGCACAGGAAAGAGCGCCGTGCTGGGAGTGAGTTTTCGCGGCAGGACGACTTTTTTGATTCGATGCAATCGATAACCACGTTTTGGGACAAGGAGCGTTTCAAGGGCTCCATCAGTTCCGAGGAATTCGCAGGTAATGCCGGGATAAATTCTTACAATTTCGTCGGCAACAGCGAGAGCAGGTTCGATATGTCCCGCAGTTCCTCCGCCAGCGAGGAGGATTCGTGGCGCCATGCGACTATCCTCTCGCAGTTCTTACAGCTTTACGCTCTTTGATCTCGGCTGCGATTATTGGATCACGCCGCAATACGCCCAAGACAAATCCAATTGCGATGAATGTCGCAAGTAATGAGGATCCGCCATAAGAAATGAATGGCAAAGTGACGCCGACTACTGGAATAACGCTAATGACAGTACCGATATTTAAGATGATTTGAAATGCGAACCAGCATCCGATGCCTGCGCATGCATATCTCTCGAACGAATTATCGGCTCGCAGCGCGACGCGGAAAATTCCCAGTATGAGGATTCCAAATAAGGAGAGCACTGCGAGGGTTCCTAGTAATCCGAGTTCTTCACCAATCACAGCGAAGATGAAGTCGGTATGTGCTTCTGGAAGATTTCCCCACTTCTGCTTGCTGCTACCTAAACCAGTACCCAGTGGACCTCCTGAAGCCAAACCCATGATGCTATGCGCTTGCTGCCAACCCACGCCCTTGTAATTCTCCTCCGCAAATGGATCGAAGAAGGCGGAGAAGCGATTCATACGATTTGACGATGTGAGAATCAAGAAAGCGAATGCGGTACCTATGCCGCTGCCAAGAATTGCGAATACCTTCATGGGGATGCCAGCGATAAAAAGCGTTCCACCGATGATTCCAGCAACCACAACAGCGGTGCCGAGATCTCGACCCCAGAGAATTAAAGCCATGACAAGTGCAATTCCGGGCACGACGAGCGAGGCGGCATTGCTTGGCAGTCCTTCGGTGGCCTTCTGATCATGAATTCTTAGCCGCATTGCACACCAGAGAATAATTCCTATTTTTGCAAATTCACTTGGCTGGATAGTGAAGGATCCAACGCCAATCCAGTTGGTGTTTCCTCCCACGGTTTTTCCAATTCCTGGAATCTGTGGCAATATCAAAAGTGCACACGAGACCACGAGCGCAGATTGAGCGATAGGTTTCCATAACGCCACTCGCAACTTCATTGCGACCCATGCCATGAAGACTGAGAGAACTAGGAAGAGTGCTTGGCGCAGAACAAATGCAAAAGAATTACCAGATTCGTTGAGCGCTTTTACTGACGAAGCGCTTAGAACCATCACTAATCCCAGAGCGGAGAGCGCAACTACTGCGCCAAGAATCAAGTAATAGGCCGATGCTGGGCGAGAGAAAAGAGAGCGTGAATTACTCACCTATCTTCTCCTTTACTGCTTGGGCGAAGAGTTCGCCTCTTTCAGCATAATTCTTAAACTGATCCATCGAAGCGCAGGCTGGCGCCAGTAAAACTGTATCGCCCTCTTCAGCCAGTTCCGCGGCAAGCTCGACTACGCGCCTCATCAGTTGTAGACCTTTGAGAGAGGCGTCAACCTTCGAAATCGAAATGTGTGGAGCTGCGATACGAAGCGCTTCTTCAATGATTGGGGCATCTGTTCCAATCAAAATCACAGATTTCATTCTTGAGTGACATCGAGTCACCAACTCTTGCATCTCTGCGCCTTTTGCAAGTCCTCCCGCAATCCAGATTGAGCGAAGCTGGGACTGGAGCGCCGCAATTGCTGC
>Ga0164292_10003450_pt1 | contig 12913 bp, 11 predicted proteins | sample GEODES117metaG_FD_111486 | JGI IMG/M metagenome (GOLD analysis project Ga0164292, IMG submission 111486) | Eutrophic lake water microbial communities from Lake Mendota, Wisconsin, USA - GEODES117 metaG | ecosystem: Environmental > Aquatic > Freshwater > Lake | place: USA: Lake Mendota... | reverse complement strand
GCGGCTGCGGCGGAACCAGGCCATCAGTGACGACCTCCCATGTACAGGGCCTGCACCTGCGCATCGGACTCGATCTCGGCCGGCGTGCCATGGCGCAGCACGCGGCCGTTGTGCATGACGGTCACGCGCTCGGACACGCGCAGCGCGATGTCGAGGTCATGCTCGATGATGACGAAGCTCATGTGCCGCGGCAGCGAGACGAGCAACGCGACGAGTTCGCGCCGCTCGGCGGGCGACAGCCCGGCCGCCGGCTCGTCGAACAGGATGAGCCGTGGCGCGCCGGCCAGCGCCATGCCGATCTCGAGCTGGCGCTGCTGGCCGTGCGCCAGATTGGCCACCGGCTCGTCGGCGATGTGGTCCAGCCGCACCCGCTGCAGCAGGTCCTCGGTGGCGAGACGGCTCGGGTGCGATGGCGCCGGGCGCCAGATGCCGAAGCGGCCGTTCGCGACGCCGCGCACGGCCAGGAAGAGGTTGTCCCGCACGGAGAGCTCGCGGAACAGCAGCGAGGACTGGTACGTGCGCCGCAGCCCCTTGCGGATGCGCTCGTGCGGCGGCAGCGCCGTGATGTCCTCGCCGAAGAATTCGATCCGCCCGGCGGTGGGCGGGAAGTCCCCGGTGATGGCGTTGAACAGCGTGGTCTTGCCCGCGCCATTGGAGCCGAGGACCGCGTACTTCTGGCCGGCAGCCACCGCCAGGCTCACGTCGTCGACCGCGCGCAGCGCACCGAAGGCGCGCGTGACGCCCTGCAGCACGAGCGCGTCCGACGACGCGAGCGGCGCCGCAGCCGCGCGCGGGGTGGGCGCAGCCCCACCTCCCGTGCGCGGCGCAGGCACCTTCCACGAGGAGACCGAAGCCATGTCAGTCCTGTCCTTCGTGTCCTGGCGTGCGAGGCCGTCCAGCCGCCCGCCTCAGGGGCAGGCCGGCACGTCGCGCGTGCCCATCTGGAATTCCTCCTTCTTCATGCCGAGCATCTGCTCGACGTTGTCGACCTTGCGCAGCACGCGCGTCGTCAGCTCGCCCTTGCCGTCCTTGACGACCTCGGTGACAAAGGTGGTTCCGATGGCCTGGCGGTTCGCGTCAAGCTTGACCGTACCCGTGGGCATGCGCAGCTGCAGGCTCGACAGCGCCTGGCGGTACTTGGCCTGGCCGCCCGAGAGGTCACCCTTGACGGCGTCCAGCGCGTCGAGCGCGGCCTTCATGTTGGTGTAGTACACCAGAGCGAACAGGCTCGGGCTCGGGTAGCCGCCGGCCGACACCGGGTAGTTCTTCTGGTAATCGGCGACAAAGGCCTTCCAGTCGGCGCCGTCGAAGCTGTCGGCGTACGGGCCAGCGGACATCGTGCCCACCAGCGAGTCCCGCCGCTTGCCGCGATAGTTCAGAACGTCCTGGCTCACCGTGATCGAGCCGCCCATCATCGGCTTGTCGCCACCGGCGGCCTCGTACTGGTTGAGGAAGTTGACCGCGTCGGCGCCGCCCAGCACCACCAGCAGCGCGTCGACGTCCTTCGGGATGCGCGCGATCACCGACGAGTAATCCTTGCCGCCCAGTGGCACCCAGGCCTTGACCGGCACCTTTCCACCCAAGCGGCAGAACTCCGACATGAAGCCCTGCACCTGCGAGTAGGGGAAGGCGTAGTCCTCCGCGATCACCATGACGCGCTTGTAGCCCTTGTCGATGGCGGCCTTGCCCAGGCCCACCATCCACTGCGCGCCCTCGGTGTTGAAGCGGAAGAAGTTCGGGCTCGGGTTGACCAGCGTCGTCGCCTGCGCGCCCGATCCGCCGTTGATGAAGGTCATGTTGGGCTGGGTCTTGGAGTAGTCCTTGACCGCGATGCCCTCACCGCCCGACAGCGGGCCGACGACGATGTCGACCTTGTCCTGCTCCACCAGCTTGCGCACCGCGTTGACCGCGACGTCGGGGTTGGCGTTGGACGAGGCCCGGACCATCTCGATCTTGCGCCCGGCGACTGTGCCGCCGCGCTGGCGGATCGCCAGTTCAGCCCCGCGCATGCCGTCGGCGCCGCCGGCGGCGAAGGGGCCTTCCAGCGTGGCCAGCACGCCGATCTTGATCGGCGCGCCCTGCGCCCATGCGGCGCCGCTGACCGCCACCGCCGCAGCGGCCCCGATCATCGAACGCACCCAGATCCTCTTGGTCAGTTTCACGGTCGTCTCCTTGGTCAATGCCTACTCGGCGGGGAATTCACGGTCTGCCGCGGACCGAAGCGCGAACGCAGCTTCGCCCACAGCCCGAGCAGGCCGTCGGGGGAAAACAGCACGATGGCGAGGAAGACCACGCCGATGACGAGGTTGAAGCGCTCGCGGTCGATGACGTCGATCGCGAAGGTCTGCAGCAGCACGAAGACCACGGCGCCGAGGAAGGCGCCGATGGGGTGCCGCATGCCGCCGAGCACGGCGATGACCAGAATGTTGATCTGCCAACCGGTGTTGACCGAGCCAGGCGAGATCAGGCCGTTGTACCAGACGAGCAGCACACCGCCGACCGCAGCCAGCAGCCCGGCGAAGGCGTAGGCGGCCACCCGATGCGCGACGACGTCGAACCCCAGCGCAGCCATGCGCCGCGGGTTGTCGCGCACCCCCTGCAACGCGATGCCGAAGGGCGTGCGCACGAGCCACTTGACGGCCAGGTAGCCCACCAGCGCCCAGAACAGGCTCAGGAAGTAGAACGGCAGGGGCTCGCGCCAGTTCAGGCCCAGCACCTCGGGCGGGTAGACCTTCTGGAAGCCCTGGAAACCGTTGAAGACGCTGTAGTTCTGCAGCACCAGGTAGTAGAAGGCCACGCCGAAGGCGAGCGTGATCATGATCGTGTAGATGCCCTCGGTGCGTACCGAGAGCCACCCGATCACCGTCGCGCAGGCGCTGGCGATCAGCACGGCGAACGGCACCGCCACCCACCACGGCCAACCCAGGCTGATCTCGGTGCTGCTCACGCCGAGAACGGCCACCGCATAGCCCGCCATGCCGGCCACCGACATCTGCGCCAGCGAGACCATGCCGCCCCAGCCGCCCAGGAAGGTCAGCGACAACGCGATCAAACCGAGCACGAGCGACTGTGCAGCGACCTGGAAGGTCATGAACGGCGTGGCCACGAACGGAAAGACCAGCACCAGCGCGAGGACGAACACGTGCCGCGCGGACAGCGTGCGCCAAAGGAACTTCAGCCAGCGCGGCGCGTCGCTGCCGGCGTAGGGATCGGCATCCGCTGGCGTCACGACCCGGGCCGCGCCCGCCATCGGCTGGGCGGACCGCCGGGGCGCGCGGGCCGCCTCGGCCTGCCGCAGCCCGCCGTTCATGGCACGCCGCCACTGCGCGGCGCTCATTGGTGTGCTCCCAGGCTCATGCGGGTTTGCCGAGGATGCCGCGCGGCCTGAACGCCAGCACGAGGATGAGGATCACGAAGGTGAAGACGACGCTGTAGGTCGGGGCGTACGCCAGGCCGTAGGTCTCGGCCAGCCCGAGGATCACGGCCCCCAGGGCTGCGCCCACCACGCTGCCCATGCCGCCGACGATGACCACGATCAGCGACGCCAGCAGCAGCCGCGTGTCCTCGCCCGGCACCATCGACAGTTCGACCGCACCGATGACGCCGCCGAACCCCGCCAGACCGGCACCGAGCATGAAGGTGATGGCGAAGACCAGGTTCACGTTCACGCCCGAGGCCGCCAGCATCTGGCGGTCATCGACGCCGGCGCGGATCATCGCGCCGACCGTCGTGCGCGTGAGCAGCCACCACAGGAAGATGCCGATCGCCACCCCGAACACGAGCAGGCTCAGGCGGTAGGCGGAATAGGCCTTGATCAGCGGGATGCCGCGCAACGGCCCCTGCAGCCACTCCGGGGCTTCCATCTGGTGCACCTGCGCGGTGAAGGCCCACAGCAGCAGGTCCGCGATCACGATGGACAGTCCGATCGTGACCATGGTCTGGCGCAGGTCCTGGCCCTGCATGTGGCGCAGGATCAGCACCTGGATCAGCAGCCCGGCGATCGCCGCCGCCAGGAAGCCCGCGGCCACCGCCAGCACCCACCAGCCGGTCTTCTCGGCCACGAAGAAGCCCACGTAGCCGCCCAGCAGATACAGCGAGCCGTGCGCCAGGTTCACGTTGCGCATCAAGCCGAAGACGAGCGTGAAGCCCGAGGCGACGATGAAGTAAAGCGAGGCCAGCGTGAGGCCGTTGAGCAGGGTGACGAAGTACAGCCGCGTGTTGTCCGCGATGGCCCACAGGGAGAACACCGCGATCGGGCCGCCGATCAGCAGCCAGGTCCAGGTGCGCGCGTTCCACTTCACGCCGCGCGCTCCCAGGCGCGCGCCTGCGCCACGGGCGGCTTCTTCGCGAACACGCCGTCCTTCATCACCGCGAGGATGCGCTTCGCGTCGCGCAGGATCGCCAGGTTCGCCAGCGGGTCGCCGTCCAGCAGCAGCAGGTCGGCGAGGTAGCCCTCCTTGACGAGGCCGAGCTCGTGCGGACGCATCATCACCTGGCCGCCGTACAGCGTGCACGAGCGGATGGCCTCCATCGGCGTGAAGCCCAGATGTTTCACGAACAGTTCCAGGTCGCGGGCGTTCTTCAGGTGCGGGTTGAAGGCGAAGCCGTAGTCACCGCCCGGCAGCACACGCACCCCGCGGCGATGCATGGCGCGCAGGGACTCGCAGGCCGCCGCCCACTCTTCCTCGTAGCCCATGGCCACCGCCTTCGCGTGATCGATGCCCCAGGGCTCAGCCTCGTGCAGCAGCGCGTAAAGGATGCCGATGCCGGGCGCCACGAAGACCTCGTCACGCGCCGCCTCCAGCATGTCCAGCGCCTCGGTGTCGGTGAAGCTCGCGTGATAGATCAGCCGGATGCCGTGGCGCAGGGCCTGCTTGACGCTGGCACAGGAGCGCGCGTGCACGATGATGCGCTTGCCGCGCATGCGCACCTCCTCGGCACAGGCAGCGACCTCGGCGTCGGTCATCCAGGTGGTCTTGGCGTCGGCACCGGGCACGAAGTTGTCGCCCGAGAGGTTCAGCTTGATCGAATCGACGCCGTACTTCAGGAACATCCGCGTGACGCGGCGCAGGTCCTCCGCACCGTTGACGACTACGCCGAAGCTGAACTCGGGGAAGGGCAGGTGCGGCAGCATCTCGTCGCCCAACCCGCCGGGCACGGTGATCTCCTGGCTGGCGGCGAGGTATCGGGGCCCGGGAATCTGGCCGGCCTCGATCGCGTTGCGGATCACCACGTCCAGCCGCGGCTTGGCGCAGGCAGCACCCAGGCACGAGGTGAAGCCCGCCTCGAGGTAGCTGCGGGCGACCTTGGCCGTCCAAAGCACGTGCTCCTCCAGCGGCATGGTCTGGATGCCCGCCAGCGAGGCCGCGTCGTTCCAGGAGAAGTGCGTGTGCGCCTCGGTCATGCCGGGCATCAGCGTCGCCCCGGCGCCATCGATGACGAGCGCGTCGCCCGCCGGCGTGGCCGCGGCACTGCGGCTGACCTGCACGATCTGCCGCCCGCGCACGCGCACGCTGCCGGCATAGGGGGGGTTCTGCCCCGTGCCGTCGAGGATGCGCACGTTGGTGAACAGGACTTCGCCCGGGGCCTGTGCCATGGTCGTCTCCTTGCCTGGCCTCGTGCTGCCGCAGACCGCCTCAGGCCGCCCAGCGCGTCGTGCGCGCCTGCCGCACCGGCGGCGCGCGGTGGAACTCGCCGTCCTTCATCACGGCCAGGATGCGCGCCCGGTCCTGCAGGATGCCGATGTCGGAAAGCGGGTCGCCGTCGATCAGCAGGATGTTGGCCAGGCAACCCTCGCCGATGTAGCCGATCTGCTTGCCCAGCTTCATCATCGGCCCGCCCCAGGCCGTGGCCGACAGCAGCGCCTCCATCGGGCTCATGCCGACATACTTGACGAAGTACTCCAGGTCCTTGGCGTTCGTGCCGTGCGGCGTCCAGGCAAAACCGTAGTCGCCCCCGGGCAGGATGCGGATGCCGCGCCTGCGCATGGCCTTCATGCTCTCGATCGCGGCGTCCAGTTCCCGGTGGTAGCCCATCTTGCGCGTGACCTCGGGGGTCAGGCCCCAGGCGCTGGCGTGGTGGCAGGTGTTGATCAGCCAGGCCAGCCCGGGCGCGACGAAGTGTTCGAACTTGTGCGCCTCCAACAGGTCCAGCGCCTCCTCGTCGGCGAAGCTGGCGTGGTAGATGACCTCGATGCCGTGCTTGACGCACTGCTTGATCGACCAGGTGGAGCGCGCGTGTGCCGCCACCCGCTTGCCCCAGGCCTTGGCCTCCTGCACGCAGGTGCGGATCTCCTCCTCGGTGAACTGGCTCATTTCGGAGGGCATGCCGGTGATGGACTCGCCCGAGAGGTTGATCTTCAGCGAATCGACCCCGTACTTGCAGAACATGCGCACGCAGCGGCGCATCTCCTCGGCCCCGCTGACCACGGCGCCGAAAGCGAACTCGGGCTGGGGCAGGTGGGGCGCCGTCGTGTCGCCCAGGCCGCCGGGCACGGTGATCTCCTGGCTCGCGGCCAGGTAGCGCGGCCCGACGATGGTGCCGTCGTTGATGGCGTTGCGGATCACGACATCCAGCCGCGGCTTGGCGGTGGCCGCGCCGACGCAGGACGTCCAGCCCATGTCGAGGTAGCGCCGCGCCACCTGAGCGCACCACAGGATGTGCTCTTCGGGCGGCATGCGCTGGATCGACTCGAGGCTGGGCTGGTCGTTCCAGGAGAAGTGCGTGTGCGCCTCCACCATGCCCGGCATGAGGAAGGCCCCGGCGCCATCCACCACCTGGGCCCCGGCCACGGGCGCCGAGCGCGCTCCCCAGCCCGTCTTGACCACACGCGAGATGCGGTTGCCCTGCACGAGCACCTCGCCCTGGAACGGCGTCTCGCCGCCGCCGTCGAAGATGCGCACGTTGGTGAAGAGGACGTCGGCCATGGCTCGGAGGACCTTGCGGGGTTCAGCCGCGCGAGACGGCGGCGGCGAAGTCGCGCCATTCGCGCGCGCACTCCGCCGGGCGTTCGATCGGGGTCCAGTGGCCGCAGCGCGGCAGCACCACGCTGCGCACCGAGCGGGCGCCGGTGAGACGCGCGGCCAGCGCGCGCATGGCCTGCGGCGGCGCCACGGCGTCCTCGTCACCCGTGACCAGCAGCACCGGAGCGCGCACCTCCTCGAGCCGCGCGACCTGCGCATCCGCCAGCGCCTCGCAGCTGCGCGCATAGGCATCGGCATCGCTGCGCATCAGGCCGTCGCGAACGTAGGCCGCGGCCAGAGGCTGGCGTTCGCGCGTGTCGGCGGAGAGCGCGCCTTGCACCAATTGCAGCGCGATCTCGTGCATGCCCTCCAGCCCGCCGGCACGCGCCCGCTCGGCGCGGACGCGAAGGCCCGCGCGTGCCGAGGGCGTCGGCTCGGCCAGCGGCCCGAACAGGGCCAGGCTGCGCACGAGCCGCGGCCACTGCACCGCAAGGTGCTGGCACACGATGCTGCCCATCGAGTGGCCGAGCCAGTGTGCCGACGCCACGCCCAGGCGCTCGCAGGCGCGCGCGGCAGCCTCGACGAAACGGGCGATGGACAAGGGCCCCTCGGCACGCTGCGAACGCCCGCTGCCGGGGAGATCGATGCGCACGACGCGGTGGCGGGCGAGCGTGCCCATGAGCGGCGTCCAGGTGTTGCTGCTGCCGCCCAGGCCGTGGATGCAGACGACGGCGTCGCCCTCGCCCTCGATCTCGACGGCCATGCGCTCGAACAGGTGCAGGCTCACGTGGCGCCCCCGAGCGCGTGGCACCGGCGCGGGGCAGCCGGGCCAGGCAAGCCGCCCGACAAGCGCCGTGAAGCCAACCCGACGCAGGACACCCTGCCCCGCCGATGCACACGCATGCCCTCGTCTCCTGCACGCCCCGCATGCACGGACACCATGGCGCCGGCTGCGGGATCTGTTGGGTGTGTCGCCCGAAAATGAGACTTGCGTCTCAAATCGGGTTCGATGCATCATAGTGCTGTGCCGCCGGACTTGCCAAGCCCGAAACAAGCCCCGCCAGCCCCGGACAAACCCGAACCAGCGCATCTTGGCCCCGACACCCCACACCCCCAGCTTCGGGCCTGCCGCGCCTTCGCGCGGCGTCAAGGCCTCGACCTTCCAGCTGCTGCTCGACACCGCGATGGCGCTGATCCGGGATACCGGCCACGTCCCCTCCATGGCCGAGGTGGCGCAGGCCTGCGGCGTCTCGCGTGCCACGGCCTATCGCTATTTCCCCAGCCGCAGCGCGCTCATCGCCGCCGTGATGGACGCATCGCTCGGGCCGCTGCGCAGCTTCTCGTCACCCCACGCAGACGGGCCGGCGCGGGTGCGTGACGTGTTCGAGCGCACCTTCCCGCGCTTCCGGGAGTTCGAGGCGCAGATGCGCGCGGCGGTCCAGCTCTCGCTCGAGCAGTGGGCCGCCGAGCGCGCCGGCACGCTGGCCGAGGAGCCCTACCGGCGCGGCCACCGCGTGCGCATCCTGGGCGACGCGCTTGCGCCGATGGCCGGCGTGCTGCCGCCAGCCACTCAGCTGCGCCTGCACCAGGCCCTGACCGTGATCTATGGCATCGAGACCTGGATGGTGCTCAAGGACATCTGGGGGCTGTCAGACCGCGCGGTCGAGCGCGTGGCCTTGTGGATGGCCGATGCCCTGGTCGGCGCGGCACTGCGCGAGTCGCCCAGCCCGGCCGCGGGGTCGGCGGCTGGAGGGCCTGGTCCTTCCCCGAGCCTTCAGGGTCCGGCGCCCGAGCCAGCCCCGGTGCCACAGGCCCCCAAGCCCCGCCGGCGCGCGCCCGCCCGAACCCCGCCACCGAGGAAGTCCCCATGACCCGCAGCCCGACGTGGTACGACCGCCAATACAACAACCGCGCCAACATCCCGGAACACCCGGCGATCCTGCAGGACTGGTTCGACTCGTCGGTGCGCGCGCGCACCGACCACCCGTGCCTGCTCGACCTGCGCTACGGCGACGGCGAAGCCGAGGCACTGGACGTCTTCCTGCCCGGCACGGGCCGGCCTGCTCCTCCTGGCGGGGCACCGGTGCTGGTGTACATCCACGGGGGCTACTGGCGCGCACTCGGCAAGGGCGACCAGTCCTTCGTCGCGCCGCCGCTCGCGCGCGCCGGCGCCCTGGTGGTGCTGCCCGGCTACGCCCTGGCGCCCCGCGTCGGCATTGACCACATCGTGCTGCAGATCGCCCGCGCGGTGGCCTGGACCTGGCGCCACGCCCGCGAGCATGGCGGCGACCCGGGGCGCATCGTCGTGGCCGGCCACTCGGCCGGGGGCCATCTGGCCGCCATGATGCTGTGCTGCCGCTGGTCCGAACTCGCCCCCGACCTGCCGCCCGGCCTGGTGCGCGGTGCGCTGGCGCTGTCGGGCTTGTTCGACCTGGAGCCGCTGCGCCACGCGCCCTTCCTCGCGCCCGACCTCCGCTTGGACGAGGCGCTCGCGCGCAAGCTCAGTCCTGCCGCGCTGCCGGCGCCGGCCGGGCCGCTTCACGCCCTGGTGGGCGGCGACGAGAAGCCGGAATTCCAGCGTCAGAACCGCCTGATCCGCAGGCGCTGGGGCGCGCGCGCCGTGCCCGTGTGCGAGGCCATTCCCAGACGCCACCACATGAGCATCCTGCGCGACCTGGCGGACCCTTCGGCGCGTGCACACCGGCTCGCGCTGAGCCTGCTGGGGCTCGAGGCGGCCAGCGTCAGCGGCTGACGGGCTGGGCGGGCAGCACCGGCGCCGCGCCCACGGCAGATTCCAGCACCTGCCCCTGCTCCGCCAGCACGCGCTCCAGCGCCGGCAGCAGCGGCCCCAGGCGCTCGTCCAGCGCCGCGCGCACGGTGTCGACGAAGACCTGCGTCTGGCGCTCGATCTCGACGTTGAACGCCGCGCCTTCGGCCTTGGCGCCGAAGGTGGTCATGCGCAGGGTCTCGGGGATCAGCCAGACCTCGAACCAGCCGCTGCCGTCGCGCTCGCGCGCGGCTTCGGCCACGGTGAGGCTGGCGCCGTCCACCGCGATGTAGCCCTTGGCGAAGACGTAGCGCATCCACGGCGCGGGCACGGCCAGACGCAGCACGTGGTTGTTCTCGGGCCGGCGCAACTGCACCAGCCGGGCCTGGAAGTCGACGTGGCCCGACAGCGGGTGGCCGCCGATCTCGGCGCCGTCGCGCGCGGCGCGCTCGGCGTTGACGAGGCCCCCTGCGACGAGCGTGCCCAGCGTGGTCACCACCAAGGACTGCTGCATGACGTCGAAGTCGGCCGCGTCGGTGCCGCGCAGCGCGGTCACCGTCAGGCACACGCCGTTGACAGCGACGCTGGCCCCGATCTCGAGCCCGGCACAGAAACCGGGCGGGAACGCGAGCGTGAAGGTGCGCAGGCCTGGCCGGTCGGCCAGGGCGTCGATGCGGGCCGTGCCCTGGACGATGCCGGTGAACATCGGCAGATTATCCGGCGCGCCCGCCTACGCCGGAGGCGCCGGGCTCGTGCTGGCTTATCCTGCGGCCCATGAACGACGCTGCGGCCGCCCCGCGAGGCGGGCCTTCGACACCGCCCTCCGGCATGCCCGATGGGCTGGCTGGGTTCTCGCTCGTCGCGCCCCCGCCGGGCTTCGTCGAGGACCCCTACGCCTTCTATGCCGCGCTGCGCGCGGGCAGCCCCGTGCACCGGCTGGGGCCCGACGCCGTGCTGCTGACGCGCCACGCCGACGTGATGGCCGTCTACCGCGACCCGGCAGCCAGCTCCGACAAGCGGCGCGAGTTCGCGCCCAAGTACGGCGTCGGCACGCCGCTTTTCGAGCACCACACCACCAGCCTGGTCTTCAGTGACCCGCCGCTGCACACGCGCGTGCGCCGTCTGCTGCTGGGGGCCCTGAACCAGCGCGCCATCGCGCGCATGGAGCCCGGGCTGGAGCGCCTGGTCGATACGCTGCTGGACCGCATGGCGGGCCTGGCCTCACCCGACCTGATCGAGGACTATGCGGCCCGCATCCCGGTGGAGGTGATCGGCAACCTGCTCGAGGTGCCCGCGGACGAGCGCGGCCCCCTGCGCGACTGGTCGCTCGCGATCCTGTCGGCGCTCGAGCCCGCGCCGGCGGCCCCCGTGCTGGCGCGCGGCCACGCCGCGGTGGAAGGCTTCCTCGACTACCTGCGCGGCCTGGTCGCGCGCCGGCGCGCGCGACCGGCAGACCCCGAGGTGGACGTGCTGACCCGGCTGATCCAGGGCGAGGTCGGCGGCGAGCGCCTGAGCGAGGCCGAGCTGCTGCACAACTGCATCTTCCTGCTCAACGCCGGCCACGAGACCACCACCAACCTCATCGGCAACGGCCTGCACGCGCTGATGCGCCACCGCGGCGAGCTCGAGCGACTGGCGGCCGAGCCGTCGCTGATCGCCACCGCGGTGGAGGAACTGCTGCGCTACGAAAGCCCGCTGCAGCTGAACAACCGCCTGGCCACGGCGCCGATCGCGCTGCCCGGCGGCGAAGTCATCGCCGCGGGCACCTTCGTCACGCTGGGCGTGGGCGCCGCCAACCGGGACCCCGCCGTCTGGGCCGAGCCCGAGCGCCTGGACATCGGGCGCAAGCCCAACCCGCAGCTGGCCTTCGGCCACGGCCCGCATGCCTGCGCCGGGCTGAACGTGGCGCGCCTGGAGGCACGCATCGCCGTGGGTCGGCTGCTCGCGCGCCACCCGCGCATCGAACTGGACGGCGCGCCCGAGCGCGATCCGCGCGTGCGTTTCAGGGGCTTCCGGCACCTGCCGGTGCAGCTGGGCGGAAAGACCTCCAGTCTCTGAGCTTGTCCAGCGTGCGGGTGTCGAAGTCGCTTGAGTTCCCGATCCTGCTCGGCGCACAGGCCTAGAAGTAGCCGAAGCCGTACTCAACGGCCGCGGAATTTCAGTTCGGTCAGGGTACAGAAGTCCTGGTCGCGCTCTTCCTCGGTGCGCCCGGACCGGTACTTGACGTACACGTCGTAGCGGCATCCGTCCTTCACGGGCGGCTGCAGTGTGAAACGTCCTCCAGGCGCCAGCGTCCCGTCGCCGAGAAGATCCGGACCCCAATCCTTCGCGGTCACCGGCGAGATGCGGATCTCGAAGATCTCTTCGCGCGCCTCGTTCAGCAATTCCACGGTGGTGTCCGCCTCGGCCGCCTGACCCGCGCCCGCCGGGGATGCCGTGTCCGGCGCGCCGATGCAGACGATGCGGTGCGTGAACGCCCGCGCGGCGTCGGCGATCTGCACGGTCTCCACGGGCGCGCTGCGCTCGGTGGCGCGAAAGGGCACGCGGTTGCGCCCGAGGAAGTCCAAGAGCGCCTGCATCGACACCGCGAAGTTCACGTTCTGCGGGATGTCGCCGGTGGACCGGGACACCGCGGTCGCGTCGAGCTTGCCGACGATGACGCCGATGACGTGGCCCGCTGCGTCGATCAGGGCCCCGCCGCTGTTGCCCGGCTGCACCGGCGTGGTGATCTGGATCTCGTTGGCGGACTCGCGCAGGCCGCGCAGGCTGCTGACCACGCCATTGGTGAAGTTGCCGCCGTCGCTGAGCAACCCCGACAGCGGGAATCCGAAGGCATAGGCCGACTCGCCCAGACGAACGCTGCCAGGTCGGCGCAGGGAGGCGATACCGCCCCCCAGGCCCGTGACCCGCACCAGCGCCAGGTCGACGCCTTCGTCGGCGTCGACCACGACGCCCGTGCGCCGCCCGTCCGGCGAGAGCACGTCCAAACGCGTGCAGCCGGCCACGACGTGCTGGTTGGTCACCACCAAGCCTGCAGCCACGGCGAACCCGGTGCCGCTGGAGCTTTCCTCGGCCGCGACCTTCTGCTCGGCCTCGATGCGGCGCCGTCGCTCCTCGGCCAGTTCCTGCTCGAGTTCCTGCCGGCGGCGGCGTTCGGCCTGCGCCACGGCCTCGGCGCGGCGGC
>Ga0164292_10003449_pt1 | contig 12914 bp, 7 predicted proteins | sample GEODES117metaG_FD_111486 | JGI IMG/M metagenome (GOLD analysis project Ga0164292, IMG submission 111486) | Eutrophic lake water microbial communities from Lake Mendota, Wisconsin, USA - GEODES117 metaG | ecosystem: Environmental > Aquatic > Freshwater > Lake | place: USA: Lake Mendota, Wisconsin... | reverse complement strand
CCATTGCAGCCTTGCGTTGATGACTGGCGTTAATGGCTAGTCTCCATTGGCAGCTAAACTCACTGCTAAATTCAATGCGGTCGGCTGAACGGCTTGGCAGTGCCTTAGCTAACCAAGGCCTTAGCCAACCAAGCAACTCATGGAAAGATACTTTCGCATTGCTGGGGTGAGCTAGTTTTTCCCGCCCTAAATTCACACTAATAAGCACAACACTCAACCGATTACAGCCAATTATTCAGGAGCACTGACTCATGGCCAAGATGATTGCATTCGAACAAGAGGCCCGCGAAGCGATTCGCCGTGGCGTTTCCAAACTCGCTCGCGCCGTTAAAGTCACCCTTGGCCCTAAGGGCCGAAACGTGATTTTGCAGAAGAGCTTCGGCTCGCCCACCGTGACCAAGGACGGCGTCAGCGTCGCCAAGGAAATTGAGCTGGAAGACGTCTATGAAAACATGGGCGCCCAGATGGTTCGCGAAGTTGCGAGCAAGACCAGCGACGTGGCTGGCGACGGCACCACTACTGCTACCGTCCTCGCCGAAGCGATTTTCAACGAGGGCCTCAAGGCCGTTACGGCCGGTGTTAACCCGATTCAGATGAAGCAGGGGATTGAGAAGGCAGTTGCCGCAATCACCGAAAAGCTGAACAAGATGTCGATCAAGATCAAGAACAAGGAAGACATGGCAAACGTGGCTACTGTTGCCGCCAACAATGACCGGGAGATCGGTTCATTGCTCGCCGATGCGATGGAAAAGGTCGGCAAAGACGGTGTCATCACCGTTGATGAAGGCCGTAGCCTGCAGACCGAAGTGGAATGGGTCGAAGGTATGCAATTCGATCGCGGCTATCTCTCGCCCTACTTTGTGACCAATCCGACTTCCATGGAATGTGTGCTGGAAGACGCCTACATCCTGATCTACGAGAAGAAACTCTCCAACATCAAGGACCTCGTTCCCGTTTTGGAAAAGGTCGTCCAACAGAGCAAGCCGCTCTTGATTGTCGCCGAAGACATCGAAGGCGAAGCGCTCACCACCTTGGTGATCAATCGCCTCCGTGGCACGCTGAATGTGTGTGCCGTCAAGGCTCCTGGCTATGGCGACCGTCGCAAGGCCCTGCTGGAAGATATTGCCATCCTGACCGGCGGCCAAGCCATTTTTGAAGCGCTGGGCAAGAAGCTGGAAAACCTGACTCTGAGCGATCTCGGCCGGGCCAAGAAGGTGATTATCGACAAGGATAACTCAACCGTCATCGAAGGCGCTGGCAAGAGCTCCGAGATCAAGGCCCGAATCGACGCGATTCGCCGCGAGATTGAAGTCACCACCAGCGACTATGACAAGGAGAAGCTGGAAGAACGTCTCGCGAAACTGGCCGGAGGCGTCGCCAAGGTCAATGTCGGTGCTGCCACCGAAAGCGAAATGAAGGAAAAGAAGGCCCGCGTTGAAGACGCACTGCATGCTACCCGAGCTGCAGTTGAAGATGGCATCCTGCCTGGTGGTGGCGTAGCCATTCTCCGTGCTTCAGCGGACGTGAAGCCCGGCTCGGACCTGAGCGATGACGAAGTTACCGGTTTCAACATTGTAGTCCGAGCTTGCCGCGCCCCGCTCACCATGATCGCCCAAAACGCCGGTCAGGATGGCGGGATCGTTTGCGAACGCGTCCTCGAAGGCAAGTACGGCTACAACGCCCTGACCAACACCTATGAAGACTTGGTCAAGGCAGGGGTTATCGACCCAACCAAGGTAACCAAAACCGCCTTGGCTAACGCTGCCTCGGTTTCCACCTTGCTCCTTACCAGTGACGCCTTGGTTGCCGAAATGCCCAAGGACAGCAAGAAGGGCCACGGCGGCGGCGACCACGACATGTACTAAACACGACATGTACTAAAGCGGGACTGCTTGATGCGGTCAGGCTTTAGCTTGGGGCTGATTCTGAAGTTCCAAGCGAAAAATCTGCAAAGGGCGAGGCCACTCCAAAACGGCTTCGCCCTTTTTTTGCGCCCGCCAAAAACCTTGCAAACGCCCCCAAGGCCCAACGTCCTGATTAGAATAGAACGGTGAATACGCGGTCTACGAGCACCGCCTCCACGGCTTCCAACCCGCATCCCACCCAAACCAGCGAACGAACATCCATGCCAACAACTCACGGCTTCGGAACCCTTGCAGTTCTTCTCTTCATGCTTTTCGCCGCGCCCGCACTGGCCCAAGAACCCGCGCCAGCAGTGGTTTTGAACCGTACCGGCGAGTCTGTCGAGTTTCAGCAGATGATTTCCCAACTGCAACTCGCCGATGTCATTTTCCTAGGCGAGAAGCATGACAACGATGCGGGGCACTCGCTGCAGTTGAAAATAATCGAAGCGTTGCAGGCAGCAGGTTCCGACCTCGCCATCGGGATGGAGCAATTCGAACGCGATACGCAAGGTGCAGTGGATGATTACTTGGCTGGCAAAATCTCGGAGGAAGAATTCTTGGCAGCCTCGCGACCTTGGAAAAATTATCCCGAACACTATCGGGGCATCGTCGAGTTTGCCAAGGCCAACAAGCTGCCAATCCTCGCCGGAAACTTGCCCCGCAAACTGGCGACAGCCATTTCCGAAGGCCGCGAGCTGGAACCACATGAACTCGTTTTCGCAGCCCGTTCTACCTCTGCTCCCCAAGACCGCTACTGGTCCAATTTCCTCCGAACCATGCAAGGTCACATGGGGGCAGATGGCGAAGAGAAACTGGCCAATTTCTATGCGTCTCAATGTGCCAAGGACGACGCGATGGCCGAAGCCATTACTGACCATCTCGCCCGAAATCGCCACCGTCCCCGGAAGGTGATCCAACTTTGCGGACACTTTCACTCGGACTACGGCCTCGGGACGGTCGCGCGAGTCCAATCCCGTTTGCCTTTGGTCCATTGCGCTGTCGTCACCATGGAAACACCTCCAGCCGACGGTGCAAAAGCGACGCCCCTGGAAAACGATCGAGCCCACTTTACGCTGCTTACCCCTGCGAATCAGGAGAAGGCGACGCCGGAAAAGTAGCCTGTTACCATTTCGCGCGCGAGCCCAAGTTAACGACGATCCAATTCCTTCAGGCGTGCGAGCAAAGCGCTATCAATCCGCGCTTTAACGGTACGGCGATCAACACCCAATCGCTCGGCTGCCCGCTCGTATGTTCCCAGCTGGAAGTAAGCCCAGGTACAGTACCTTCCCAACAGCTCGTCCGCACTTAATGCGCAGGTGGCTGCGCCTTCAAGCCAAACCAAATCCCGGTCCGCAGCCGAGCCGCGGCCAGGCGCATAGAGTGCCTTGGTTACGGGATGATCCAACCCCGGGCCTCGCAGCATCACTCCTCGGATCGTTTGCTCCAACTCCCGGATATTCCCGGGCCAGGCATACTCGGCCCCCAACTCGCGAGCTATCCAGACCATCGCTTGCTCGGCCAAACGGTCGGCCCATTCCGGACCAACTTGTTTGCCAGCGATGTACTTCACGAGCGCCGGCAGGTCATTGGGCTGCTGCCTGAATTGCTCAATCAACGAGGGCGTTGAGACTTGGTCCGCGCAAAGGCGATAGAACAGGTCCTGACGGAACCGTCCGGCTTGAATTTCCTGCGGGAGATCGCGGTTCGTGGCAGCGATCAGCTTTCCACTGAACACCTGCTCCACTGTTTCCCCGATGCGGCAATAAGTACGCTGTTGAGTCACGCGCAGCAACTTGACCTGGAGCGAGCCATCCAACTCGCCAATTTCATCCAAAAACACAGCGCCATACTCCGGGCAGGCTTCCAGCCAACCGACTCGATCAGAAATCGCTCCAGTGAAAGCTCCACGCCTGTGACCGAACAGCTCGGATTCAATCAACGTGGCTGAAAGAGCGGCCAGATTGACGGGGCGAAAACATTGGCTCGCCGAGCCAAGGAATCTCTCCTTCACTCCCTCAAACGGAATGTAGAGCGACTGGCCAATCGCCCGTGCTACTAACTCCTTGCCGGTGCCGGTCGGCCCAGTAATCAAAGTGGGAATGTCGCGCATCCTACTATGCAGTCCATCCCGATAGGCCCGCATGTCATGCGTGAAGATCGACTGCCACACAGCCGCTCGCAACGCCACGATGGCTGGTGATTCCCCAACGATGAAGTCGAAGATGTTGAGAAAGGCGCGATGCACCTGCACCAAACAGGCAAACAGATGCTCTGCCGTCGCCAGACTCTCCGCTACTTCCGGCAGAATCCTGGCCATCTCGCCGTAGTCATGTCGAAAGCTCCTCCAAATTCCAGCGACTACTTTCTGCTCTTCCAACTCCCGTTCAGTGCGCGCAGCTATCTGGCGATACAGCAGCACGTAGGCGACGAGGTCGCCGTATTGTTCGCGCTCTTCCCGTTCCAACGCGCCCCCCGACGACACATACTCGGCAACCTGCCTCAGGGCAGTTTCAGCTCGCACCCCGATCTTTTCCAAATTAAGCCGCTCGCCCGCCGCTCGCGTGCCTCTTCGGCTCCAGGCAGAGCCCTCGGCCACAAACTCGCGCCCTAACAACTCACGCTCCAGTTCAATCCGCTGAAGCGAGAAGGGATTGCTGAAAGCCAAGTCTGCCAGTTTCTTCAGTTCCTTTCGCCAACTCATGGCCCACCCCCGAAATAGTACATTGCATGTGCGCAGTATACATAGAATGTACACCACGCCCCGGCCTATTTTCTCTTTGTCGGAAGCCAGACGCTGAAAATCCACGCGGTTTCAGCTGACATCTTGCAATTTTGGAACGAACCACAATCTGGCATCCCAATTGCTTCCTCAGGTCAAAACAGCAATTGTCCAAGTTCATCTGGGGACGTGAGAAGCATGAACACCGATAATCAATCTTGGGAAAATGTCGCTCCAAAAGTCGACGGCAATGCCCCCCTACCTGATCCGCCAGGAGAAGCCGCCTCTCCGCCTGAGTCTCCTCAGAAGCTGCGTTCGAGCGGTTGGTTCGAACGCCTGCTCAACCCGGAAACACTTCAGCGGATGATGCTCTGCGGCGGGGGATTACTGATCCTCGGCTTCGTCATTTGGCTTTGGTCATGCGGCGTTTTCGACAACCCGCGAGTCCTCGCAGTAGCCGTCGGCAGTGTCAATCTTGGGCTCATCGGTTTGGGCACTGTGCTGGTTCGCTCAACCCGCTACCAACTAACTGGGCAAGGGCTGGCTTTGCTGGGCAGTCTGGCACTTCCGCTAAATCTTTGGCTCTATCACGCACAAGGCTTGATCGTCATTTCAGCTGGCGGTCATCTCTGGGTACCGGCCTTGGTTTGTTGCCTCATCTATGCCGGGGTCGCCCGCAGCTTGAGAAACCCCCATTTTGTTTACGCCTTGGTCGCTGGCATCATCATGACGGGCTTGTTGTTTCTGGCCGACTTACGAGTGAATCGCTTTTGGGAAATCCTCCCAGTCTGTACCCTGCTTGCGGCAATTGGCGCTGCGAGTTCGCTGGCGGCCAATTTTTTCCCGGCGGCCGGAGATTTCTCATTCGATCGCTTCGGCAAAGCCTTTCTCCGTTCGGGGCAGCTTTCACTATTTGCCGGCTTGGCCCTTTTGGCCGGTGGCCAAATCCTGGCATTGCTTGCCGGCGGCCTACCTTTCCTGGAAGCCATTCCCATCCCGACAGAACTCCTCTCGGGCAATCTACAGAAATGGTGGGCCTGCGGTCTGACCGCCGGCGCGCTCGCCCTGCAAATCATCTTGGGGCTGGACCGCAGAAGCGTGCTGAACTGGACCGCCAGCATCATCCTCGCCGCCTGGAGCTTCGGCAACTTACTCCTCGCACTGAATGTCACGTTGACTTTGCAAGCCCTCGTCATCGGTTTGAGTTGCGTCGTGATTGGGATGAATCTGGCTCGCTTGAACAACCCGGAGGCCGGGCCCGCGGAGTCCCGGCGGTACTTGCCGTTCCTGCAGCAATTAGCAGGCTCGCTGGCCAGTTTGACTTTGGCCGTCTGGAGTATCCTTTATTTTGGCTGGCTTGTTTCCGGCGACCTCAGCCTCCTCGGGCAGGTCGACTGGACCCTCTGGACGACGATTCAATTTGCCTTGGCCGCCTTGGCTTGTTGGACCAGCGACCGGATTTGGTGGTCGCGTGCGCTCACTCCGCGAACGCTTACGCCAATCTACCTCGGAGCAATCACGCTCTCGCTGGCTGCATTCTCTCTGGTGGCTTCGACCGATTGGTCGACACTGCCATGGGCGCTCCTCGGTCCGACCGTGACCGGGATCGCAATCACAATCGCTGGCTTTTGGCTGGCTGCTGAAACATCGCCCAGTTGGCGCCACGCTGCGTTGGGCTGTGTGAGCACCGTTATCGGCTTGGCCTTGCTCAACGTCATGGGTGATAATGACCTATTCTCCCACAATCAAGTTCACTGGATTGCGTTCGGTTTGCTGAACGCAGCAGTTTGCGGGTGGCTGGCGATGTCACAGCGCAGCGCAACGGCAAGCGTCGGCCTCGCTTTACTGTTCTCCTTCTCAACTGCCGAAGCAATCTCTCTGACTAATCTGAGCTTCGACTATTCGTTGCTCTTGGCTTTGAGTGGTTTAGGCCTGGCCGGCCAACTAATCCGCCGATTTTCCCTGCCCAGGTTTACTGCTGATGCTCCCGAAGCCATCGGAGGACACCTCCTGGGGATCAGCGGTGGCGCCGGAAGTGTATTCCTCGCGCTTTCTGAAATGGCTGGCGGCGAAGCGACCTTGGGCCTCCTCGGTTTTCTGATCTTGCAAGCGCTGATTAGCGGACTGCTCAGCCTCTTATCCCGCTCGGAGGCTCTGACTCTGACATTCCGATTGCTCACCTACAGTTGCCTTGGGATTGCCGGAATCGTGCTGTTTCAAGTTGCCGACCTGTACCCGGCTCAGAAAGTCGAATTACTCGCAGCCGCCATAGGTGTGGTTATTCTTGCCTTGAGCCATTGGGGTCTGTATCGCGAACAACTCGCGGCCAAAACTGACGAAACGGTCACACTCGGATTATGGCTCGGATCGTTGGTGACCGTGATTCCGGTGTTGGCAGGGCTGTTCGTTTATCGCGCAGCCATCGTCGATGATCCGGCTTGGCTCTGGGGGCATGAACTCGGCGTTTTGTTAATCGGTTTGGCCATGTTCGGTCTGGGCTCTCTGCTGCAAACACGAGCAACCACACTGGTGGGAGGAACAACATTGGCCCTGTATGTCGCCAGCCTGCTGTTTCTCGTACCCTGGCCCGACCAATTGCGCGACACGTCGGTCCTGATGATGGTTTTAGGCGGGCTGTTCTTCCTGGTCGCCATCCTGCTGAGCGCTTATCGCGAGCGGCTGTTGCAAATTCCAGGAAAAATTAAAAGCGGCCAGGGAATCTACCAAGTCCTCAAGTGGCGCTAGAGACGTCGCCCCCAATCACGAGCAACCCGCGGGAAAGCTGAATTCGCGGTCGGCAGTAACCCAGCGAGGCCTACACGGCCTCGCTTTTTTTTATAGTCTGGCGACTTACTTCAAACTGAGATCCGGTTTGAGCTGGTCTTTCTGCAGTTCCAGAATCTTGTTCCACAGTTCCTTGGCTTCAGGCCGCAGATCGGGCAAATTCCGACCATAAAGCCGGCGTGCAATCAAGCGAACGGTCATGGGAGGAAAATCATCGTCCGCGAGCTTTCGCGCACTCTTCAGCACACGGTCGCGATCGCTCCGTTTATATTCAACCAAAAAATTATCGAGACTCTGCTTGGTGACGATCCCGACTCCGGTTCCGGCCAACGCAAATCGCAGCACCGCTTCGGTGCTGTCGACCTCAACTGCAATTTCTGGAGCAAGCCCAACTTCCCGATGGTACCAGTCTTCAATCAGCCGTCGGTGACGCGAGCCTGACTCGGTCAAGACCAACGGCACCCCCACCAAATCCGTCGCCCGCAAGTGCCTGCGGGTCGGCAGGCCTTCCCAATGCTTCCGCCAATCAGGGAAATAGGAAGGCTTCGTTACTGCCAGAAATCGATCCTGGTAAAGCTCTTCCACATACAGCTCGACACGAGCATATTCAAAGATGGTCACCGGATCTTCCGTGACCAGGGCAAAATCAAAATTACCCGCCGCCACTCCCTCAATTCTTGCTTTGCTGGCGGGCGCAGCGAGTCGGACCCGGGGGTTTTGCGGCTGCCTCAAAAATGCTTCCACAGCCTTGCCTACCAAGCCGACCGCCTGCCCTTGATCGCAGGCCACTGACAAGACCGGGGGAGCTTTTCCCGTTTCAGCGATAAATCGTTTCGCTTGCTCAACGCGGCGCAACAAGTCGGTAACCACGCCGAGCACCCGCTGCCCCTCAGAGGTGACCAACCATTTCTTGCCTTTCAACAACAGCCAAGGCTGACCACCCAATTCGGCGGCTCTTTCCCGCAAAGCGGAAATACGCCGCGACATGCTCGGTTGAGAAATTCCAAGGATTCGCCCGGCCTCGGCGGCGTCTCCATCATGCTCGGCAATCAGCACAAAGGTTTGCAGCAATTCCAAGGGGAGATTTAAGCCTCCTAATACCCAAGATTCCAATTCGCTATGTGCCTTGGCCATGATGCTCGCCTTTCGATTTCCCTTTCCGCCAGCATGCTTGAAGAGGTTGATTTATTCAAACCCTTCGTCCAATGCATTTTCGCCTAAAGTTGCTTTGACCTGCAAAAGCCATTTTCTGGCAGAGCTCACTGCCAGTGCCGACTTCCTGTGCGCGCCCTCTCAGTCAACTCCAACGGAAAAATTATCGCCCTGTCTCCCCCTTCCAATTCAAGGATTGTCGTCGTCCAAACTCAGATCGCCCTCTTTGCCCCCCGCGGGTGGCAATCCAGCATTCGAAATGGCTTTTCCTTGGTCAATGTGGGTCTCCTCCGACCCGATAACGTCAGCTGAAACAAAAAAGCCGCTGCCGCCTGCAGTCGCCAAGGTTTCCCTTGAAGACCACAAACAACAGCGGCTCGACGGTGGCCCGCGGCCAGCTTGCCGATTTTCTTTACCAGGCGGCCAAAGGACCGATCCTAAAAGGGAACTTCCCCCTCACTCCCCTCTGCATCGTCAACTGCGGAACCGGGCCGATTCTCTGTCCGACACTGGTCCTGCAACTCCTTGCCGGACGACTTACGACCTTTCCGCGCCGAGTCCTTCGTCTCGCTTGCACGGCGCCGCCGCCGCGAGGCTTCCAGCTTTTTGGTGTAAACCAGAAATGCCACGATCACATCCGGGTCGAACTCCGGGTGTTCTTTGGATGTGTAGTAGTACTCGGAAGCATTCGACTTGATTTCAATCAGCTGCGAGACCAGTCGCAGCATGCTCCGCAGACGGTTTCGATTCTCCTTCAAGTACGCTTCCCACCAGGACTTCACCCATGTGAAAGCGGCCTCGTATCCCAACTGTTTCAGGCCTTGCCGGATCCCTCGCATCAAGTCTTCATCCGACCAGTCTCTGAGGTCCGCGTCAGTGAAATGAAAAGGAAATGTCAGTTGAACCCGGGGCGTTTTTTTTACCTTCGGGCGCAGGGGAGATCGCTTCGAGCCCTTCAGATACCGGTTTGGCAGCCGTCTCCCACGCAGTCGCTCGGTACCGGTAATCTTTCGGGACTCGGCCAAGATCTGGCGATACTCTGGCACCTCATAGGAGTATTGCACGTAGGCCTGGAAGACCACGTCCCCCAGCAAGAAGGTCAACGGCCGGCCGAGCAGGTAATGCCCGTATTCTGGCGAGCGAATATCTGTGGGCGACAGCAAGGGCACAGTCAGATACTGCGGAGCCTGTCCCGAAGTTCCCCGCAGCCGCGCCAGTTGTTGTCCGCTGGCCCGAGAGAAATACTCGGCGTCGTCCTGACTGCAGCCCGGCAAGACAACCTGATTGCCAAACGCTTCCAGTACGGCTGGCCCCGAATGAGGAAAAGCCTGATAGAGAGCGGCGATCGACTGGCACCCCGCAACCACCCCGACTTTTCGCGAGCGCAAGGTCAGCAATCGCTCAACCGAAAAAACTGCGCCCAACGAAGGCAGGTCATCAATAAAGACCGTGGCTGGCACCGCCGATTCCCCCAATCGCTGGGCAGTGGAGATCAACTTGTCCACGAGGCATCGCAAAAGCATTTGCACCAACGGTAACGTGGTCTCCAGCGTCGCTTCCTCGACCTCGATATGCAGGCAAACCGGTTGCTCAAACAGCTTATCCAACTGCAATTCGTCGCGCGACATGACTCGCTGGACGCTCTCCTGCTGGAATGCGACAAAAGAGCCGACAATTGAGGCTTCCGCCGTCTCGGCATTCCACGATCCGCCCCGGAGAAAGTCGGCCATTTTTCTGGCGTGACAATTATCGAGTGCCTCCAGCCCATTGACCATCGCAGCCCGCGATTGGCTGAAGAAGCGAAACATCTCGGGAAAGTTCCGGCAGCCCCCCTCGAACAAAGCCATGAGTCCCGTCCGCAACATTTGCGTCCAAAATTCCGTCTCCCCCGACCGCGGATTGCGACTCGCATCGGCCAGCCGACGAATGATGTCCGGGGCCTCATTCTTGGAGGCCGAACGCAACGGATTGAAGCCGACGCTTCGCCAGTCGTCGGCAAAATTGACGACCAAACAGCGTTTGCCTACCCGGTCGCAAGCTGTTTTGATTGGCCCGTAATCCGATGATTTCAACGACACCGAGATCACGGTTTGCGATGAATCACAAATCGCCGAATAGCGGGTCAGATCGATAAACCGGGTGTTCTTGCCCCCACCCGTTTTGCCAATCACGACGGCGTGGGTCGCTCGTTCGCGCGTCTGCCAGACCAACGATAATCCATAGTGCGGCTCTCGCTGCATCACCGGATGGTCAACGTCACGCAGCAGCGGCACCGTCGCTGGCAATTCCAGAGCGCCCGCCTCAAAATCCTGGAGGTAGCGGCTGAGTTCAGCCAACACTGGATGGCGCGCCCCGGATACATATTCAAACGGGCTCGGCGGTGGCCGATCGGCACCTTCATCCGAACTTAACATTTCCCACGTGGTTGGGTTGTAAATCCACGCAGGGACTCGGTCGGACGGTCGCGAGGCAGGAACCTCGCCAGCCTGTTCCTCGGATTCGCTCACCCGGTTCGCGTCCGACTCGGAACTCTGCCCCCCCAAGTCGGGCCGGTCGCAAGGCGGGCTCCCCTCAGCCCCCGCCGATTGCCCCTCCGAATCTGGTTGCGGCCCGTCACCCTCGCCGCGCCGTCCATGTTGATTCCCAGCCCCCTCATCCTCGGAGCCCTGCTCATCCCACCAGATAATTTCACTCATCCTCGTCACCCTCCCTCAAACCGAACTCGAAACCGGCCAACCCCTATCAACCATCCACTTCCCTGTGGCTAACTCAAACCAACAAGACATGTTTTGCTTAATTCATGATTTGCGATTTTCATAGCGCATTTGCATGATCACGCGCACAAAAAAAGAGGAGCGCTTTCAGGCTCCATGGATAAACGACTCTGTGGAATCCCCCCGATCGCCCCTCCCAATTCGGCCCCGTGCCCACATTGCAATGTCTAGCTTGCGACTGTCCAACCACCCTGGCACTCAGCTCCCCAAAAGTACAGCCCCCCGTCCACTCGCCGCTTTCGAATTCAGACCAGTAGGCAAACAACCGGTTCGCGAAGAAAGCTCAGACTTCCAACAAAAACTGAGTTGGTCGCGTTCGACTTTGGTGAACAATAACCGCGAATTTTGGGCTTTCAGCCCCAGATTCCGGGTCCCCCTGCAACCCGAGTCGCCCCCCTGTTCGCGCAACTCTCTCGTTGACTCCCTACGCCCTCCCGGCCCGAAGAATCCTCAACCGCCTGTTCACCAAGCTATCACTGCCCGGTCAAAAGTCCACCCTCGCGACAGCGAAGGTTTTGGCAGTCTCCAGCCAACCAACCCAGAAGGGTTTTGGTCTGCCCCTTCAACAACTCCCGTGCCCATGAGCCAAATGCCTGCTTTTCCCCTTCCATTCACTTCCTGCAACCTTCCGTGAAACCATGTCTTGGACGGAAAGTGAAGCCCTGAAGACTGAGATGAAACCACAACATTTTTTTTGTTCGGCGATGACATTTGGCCCGGAGACTTTGTGGAAAATCCGTTGATGGCAACTCAGTGTCATTTGCTTTGGTAGCACTCCGACTCCAGCCTGCCGCATTGAAGGTGGCCTACACCAATCTCCCATAAAGTCCTCAAGTCGATTTTCTATCATTTGGCTTCCCGTTTCCCCCACCTGCCACCCGCCCGCTTAGGGGCTTTAACCAACCTTTTTGAACGACGTTCCTACTGACTTTCCACTGAGCGGTAGGGGAAACCGCCACATCAAAACGGTTGCTTCTTCGAGTTTCTTGTCTGTCTTTATGGTCGATAGTTTAGAGCATGTGATTTGTTTACTGCTCCTGATACCAAGACGCTCTGAAGCTCGCAGCTTTCGACCTTGGTGAAAAACGGTTTGAAACAAATCACCGAATCGATCCGCACACTTTAAAAGAGCTCGGGGTGATAGTCTCGGTCACCTCGGGCTCTTTTTTTTGGGGGCTCTTTTTTTTGGGGGCTCGTTTGTAGGCTTCTTGTCCCCCGCTCTTACCCGAGCCAGCGCCGGAAACCCTCGCAGGCCTGTGGCTCCTCAGCGACCCTAAGGCGACCCGCCACATCTCGCGAACTCAAAAGCATTCGCTGCCGGGACCGCCTGGAAGCCGGCACCGCAGGCAAATCAAATTTGCACACAGCTCGAAAGTATGCGGGTCTGCTGGCCAGGAATCCGCATCACCTGCCCACTCATTTGCCGTGAGCCGTCTAACTGACGCAAATGATGACCGCTCTGCTTCCACAAGGTCGGTCAGACTTGGCCGGCTTTCCGATTTCTCTCGGTGGCAGCTGAAGACCCCAGCCCCGATGTTCCTTAGAAAACTCACCACTACCAGATTCCAACGACTGGAAGTT
>Ga0164292_10003448_pt1 | contig 12915 bp, 11 predicted proteins | sample GEODES117metaG_FD_111486 | JGI IMG/M metagenome (GOLD analysis project Ga0164292, IMG submission 111486) | Eutrophic lake water microbial communities from Lake Mendota, Wisconsin, USA - GEODES117 metaG | ecosystem: Environmental > Aquatic > Freshwater > Lake | place: USA: Lake Mendota... | reverse complement strand
GCGGCGTGCCTGCGGCACATCGGGCCCGTCCTGGGCTACACGCATCGAGCGGAACTTGTAGACCGTGATTTCCTCACCGTCGAGCCCGTAGCGCCGCTGGCGGAACAGGACCGGACCGGGTGAATCGAGCCGGATCGCCAGCGCAATCAGCCCCAAGAGCGGCAGCAGCAGCACCAGCAACACACTGGCCAGGACCAGGTCGCCCAAGCGCTTGGCCACGCCCCCCCAGCCCCGCAGCGGCGTGTCGCAAACCGAGATCACAGGCAGGCCGCACACCGCGCCAGGGCGGCCGTGAATCCAGTCGCTGACGAACAGATCGGGAACGAAGTAGACCGAGGCGGTGGTGTCCTGCAACGCCTGCAACAACTCGCGGACCCGGGGCTGAGAGGCCATGGGCAAGCACAGGTAGATCAGGTGGATGTGGCGCTGCTTCACATAAGGGCCGATGTCGGCCAGACGGCCCAGCATGCGGTGCCGGTGCGGGCCGGCCTGGCGCGGATCGACGCGGTCGTCAAAGCAACCGTCCAGCACGATGCCCGCGCCATGCGCTGAGCCCTCGGCCCCGCGTAGCCGGTCAGCCAGCGCCAGACCCTGGGCGTTGAGACCGGCGACCACCGCCCGCAGCGGCGGGCCCTGCAGCCGCACCAGATGCGGTGCAGCCCAGCGCAACGCCAGCTGGGCCAGGCACTGCGACAGCGGCGCAGCCCAGAGCCAGTGCTGCCACACCGGCGCCGGCAGCTGCGACAGCAAGCCCGTGGCCAAGCCCGCCACCATCAGCAGGCCTGCTACCCAGGCCCAGCCGGCCAGCAAGGTCACCACCACCTGCTGCAGCGGCGCATGCAGCAGCGGTCGCGCCGGATAGGACAGCGCGAAGGCCAGGACCGAGACCCCCAGCCAGGCTGGCGAGACCAGGCCCTCCTGCCAAAAGGCCACTGCCCACAGCGAGAGTGCTGTCGCCAGCGGTTCCAGCAGCGTCTCCAGCCCGCGCACCAGCGGATGGCTGCTGCCACGCGGCGGTGGCAAGGGCAGCGGGCTCGGTGATCCCTCAGCGCTGCGGAGCCAACCAGCCGGGGACTCGCCAGCCCCCGACGCGGAGTCCGGCGCAGGCTTGACGTCCGTGCGCCGCAGCGGCGCGTCGACCAGCCCCTCAGGCATGGAGGGCCAGCCGGCTCATGCGGGCCACGGCTTGGGCGCGATTGGTCACGTCCAGCTTGCTGAAGATGCTTTTCAGGTGGTTCTTGACGGTGAACTCGCTGATCTGAAGGATGCATCCGATCTCGGGATTGGTCTTGCCCTGGGCCACCCAGGCCATGATCTGCCGCTCCCGCTCACTCAATGCCCCCGCCGAGTAGCGACGCATGGTGATGACCGGGCTGGCCGGCGCTTGCCAGGCACCCTCGCTGGCTTGCGGCCTCCAGCCGCCGGCCTTGCCAGCATCGCCCGCCGAAGCACGCGAGGTCGAACCGCCTGTCGGCAGACCCGGCGCGCCCTCGCCCGCGCCCCGGAGAGCCGCGTCCAGCAGCGGCACCAGTAAGGCGAGTGCTTGCCGCACCGCCTCCTCGGCACGAGCGCCCACGGTCCCTGGCACACCGAAGAACGCGAACAGGCGCCGGCCCCGCAAGCCGTGCACCCAGCAGCCCTCGCCCAGGCCCTCGGCGCGCGGCAGGTCGGCCGGCGTCACCTGGCAGGGCCGGTGGCCGTTGCTGGCCCAGGCCAGTGCCAAGGGCGCAGCCAGGGCGCAGGCGGCGGCCTCGCCGCGCCAGGGTGCATCCCCCAGCCACTGCGGCACACCGGCAGGCGCAGCATGGTGCAGCGGTGTCACCAGCAAGGCCCGATGGGCCAGCAGGGCCTGCAAGACGCCGCGCCACCAGCGTGCCAGCGCGGTGGGTCCATCGACCTCCACCGCCTGCTGCGCCAAACGCAGATACAGGGCCGCGTCCGGTGCAAGCTCGGGCAGCGGGCAGGCGCCCAGGCCATCCAGCGCGCTGGACGCAGCAACCGCGCCCGGCGGCAGGACCGCGGCAACGGGCACCCCCCCTGGCAAATGCGGCAAGCTGGCCTCCATCGGAAAGGTGGGCGGGAAAACAGAGGGAACAGAAAAACAGACCGACATGGCGGACTCCAACGAGGCACATACAGGGCACGGATGCTGCTGGAGCCGGACAGAGCCACCCTGTAGGTGCCAGGCGGCGACCCCTGTCGGCACTCCCCGCGCAGGCGGCCGTGTTGCTCCAGGCGGACGCGCCGACACCCTGCGCGCCGACAGCAGGGACAGCCCCTCGGACTACACTGCCTCTCGCCATGGAGCCGTCAGATCCCACCGCCGCAGCGCCTGCCACATCCGGCTTGGTCCTGGGCCGGGCACACGCCCGCCGACTGCGCGACGTTTACCGCTCCTCGGGCTGGCCCTGCCAGGACGCGATGGAGCTGGAACTGCTTGCCGCCGGCCTGCTCACGCGGGTGCGTGCCGATAGCGGCTGCGAAACCCTGCGACTGACCGACACCGGCATTGCCTTCGTCGCCCGCTTCCGCGAGCAGCACCGCGCCAACTTCGACCCGCATGAAGCCCTGGTGGCTCGAGTTGCGCTGGAGATGGCGCGCGCCGGGCGCATCGCCTGGCGCGGCCTGCGGCTGCGAGCACAGGTGCCGGGTGAGGAGGGCCAGCAGCGATGGGCAGTGGCCAAGCCCGACGTGTTCTCGATCCGTCACACCACTGTGCCCACCTATGTCGAGCCAGTGGTGCACGAGATCAAGGTACGCCGCGCCGACCTGCTTGGCGATCTCAAGCGGCCGGCCAAGCGCGCCGCCTACCTGGCCCTCGGAGAGTGCTGGTATGTGCTGGGCACCGACGCGCGCGGGCGGCCGATCGGCGAGCCCGAGGAAATCCCTGCCGAGTGCGGCGTACTGCTCCTGCGCGGCGAACGGCTGGAGTTGGCCCGTGCTGCCCACCGGCCCGCTCGCGAGGCACTGCCCTTTGATGTCTGGATGGCGCTGGCCAGGGCGACACCGGCGGTCCCGGTGGAGGACCCTCCACAAAGCCGCTTCTGAGCCTGCCGCCAGGCGCGCCCGAAGCGAAACGCCTCAGGTGCCTTCTTCAGCCCGCCACAGTGCCTCTCGTCGCACCACGGTGCTGGGCTGATGGGTAAAGGGCAGCCGCGGCAGCCCCATCAGCGCCTGCAAACGAGCGTGAGCGCGGTCCATGTCGGCGCCGATCATGGCCAGGGCCACCTCGTGACCCGGTTCGTTGCGCGCCACCTCCAGGTAGGCCGCCCGCAAGCGCTGGTAGTCGGACTCGGCGCGGGCGATGTCCTGGGGCGAGGCCATGGTCATGGATGGAGCGTAGGTCGTACGCGGTGAAGACTGGCGCTCGTCCGCCAACGCTCCGGCAAGCGGCGGGCGCAGCTTAGCCGGTGCTTCAGCACGCGGCGAAGCCAGCGCGTTCGCTCGCGCCAGTGGGGCAATCTCGGAAGCAGACGGTCGCATAGGGACACCATAGGACGGCTCGTGCCGCACGGGTGTTCGCCAAATGCAACAAGCGTGGCGACATCCCCGAGTGACGCCAAGGCTGCTCCCGAGCCACTCCCGGGCAAGGACCCGGCCGCTCCCGAGCTACTACCATTCGTCCAGGCGGGACCGGAGAACCCGCCGAACCCGCAACGGAGACACCCCATGGACGGCTACATCCTCGCCCTCGACCAAGGCACCAGCAGCTCGCGCGCCCTTGTCTTTGACGCACACGGACAGGCCGTCGCCCTGGCCCAGCGCGAGTTTCGCCAGCACTTTCCCCAACCCGGCTGGGTCGAGCATGACGCGCAGGAGATCTGGCAAACCCAGCTGGAGGTGGCGCGCGCGGCACTGGCCCAGTTACGTGCCGCTTCACCTCAGGCCCGGGTGCGGTCGGTAGCGATCACCAACCAGCGCGAGACCTGCCTGCTGTGGGACCGTGCCACCGGGACACCGGTGGGCCCGGCCATCGTCTGGCAGGACCGTCGCACCGCCGGCTGGTGCGACGCGCTGCGCGCCGCGGGACATGCGCGGCGGGTACAACGCAGGACCGGCCTGGTGATCGACGCCTACTTCTCTGGCAGCAAGCTGCGCTGGATGCTGGACCACCTTCCGGGCCTGCGTGCTCGCGCCGAGCGCGGCGAGCTGGCCTTCGGCACCATCGACACCTGGCTGCTGTGGCAGTTGACCAGCGGTCGGGTGCATGCCACCGACGTGAGCAACGCCTCCCGAACGATGCTGTTCAACCTGAACACCCTGGACTGGGACCCGGAGATGCTCGCGCTGCTGGATGTTCCGCGTGTGCTGCTGCCCGAGGTGTTGCCCTCCAGCGGCTTTTTCGGCGAGACCGAGCCCCACCTGCTCGGCGAGGCGCTGCCCATCACCGGCGTGGCGGGCGACCAGCAGGCCGCCACCTTCGGCCAGGGATGCTTCGCACCTGGAATGGCAAAAAACACCTACGGCACCGGTTGCTTCATGCTGATGAACACCGGCAGCCGCCCGGTCACCAGCCGCCACCGGCTGCTCACCACGGTGGGCTGGCAGGCCGCTGCCGACCCGGCGCGCCCCGCCTACTGCCTGGAGGGCTCGGTGTTCATGGCCGGCGCCACGGTGCAGTGGCTGCGCGACGGACTGCAGATCATCGAGCGCGCCGCCGACGTCGAGCCACTGGCCGCCAGCGTGCCCGACACCGGCGACTGCTTCCTGGTGCCGGCCTTCGCCGGCCTGGGCACGCCCTGGTGGGACGGCCATGCGCGCGGCACGCTGGTCGGAATGACCCGGGGAACCACCCGGGCCCATATCGCCCGCGCCGCACTGGAGGCCATTGCCCTGCAGTCGGCCGATGTCTTCGGCGCGATGGCAGCTGACGCCGGGATCGCCCTGACCGAGCTGCGGGTCGACGGCGGTGCCAGCCGCAACGACCTGCTGATGCAGATGCAGGCCGACGTGCTGGGTGTGCCGGTGGTTCGGCCGCGGCAGACCGAGACCACCGCACTCGGGGCGGCGCTGCTGGCGGGCCTGGCGGTAGGCCTGTGGCAGGACGCCAGGGAGATCGCCGCACGCTGGGAGGTCGACCGCCGCTTCGAGCCGAGCCTACCCGAGGGCCAGCGCCGCGCCCGCCTCGCGCGTTGGCAGGAGGCTGTGTCCCGCGCGCGAAACTGGGCAAATTGAGACGCTACCAGCCTGCGATACTCGGGCGGTGAGCGAGAACGAACACTCCCGTGTTGACCGGTCCACCCTGGTGGCCCGGCTCAAGTCAGAACCCCTGTGGGACCTGGCCGTGATCGGCGGCGGCGCCACCGGCCTGGGCGTGGCGGTCGACGCTGCCCTGCGCGGGCTGAAGGTGGTGCTGCTCGAAGCCGATGATTTCGCCAAGGGCAGTTCTTCGCGCGCAACCAAGTTGCTCCACGGCGGCGTGCGCTACCTGGCCATGGGTCAGCTGTCCCTGGTGCGCGAGGCCCTGCACGAACGCGCGGTCATTCTCGGCAACGCGCCTTCGATCTCGCGCCCGCTGTCCTTCGTGATGCCGGCCTACCGCTGGTGGGAGCCGTTCGCCCTGGGTCTGGGTCTGCGCTTCTACGAGCAACTGGCAGGCAGGCACAGCCTGGGCGCTACCAACCGGCTTTCGCGCAAGCAGCTGCTGGCGGCCCTTCCGCAGGTGAAGGCCGAGGGCCTCAAGGGCGGCGTGCGCTACTGGGATGCACAGTTCGACGATGCCAAGTTAGCCATCGCCCTGGCGCGCAGCGCCAGCCGCCTGGGCGCTCTCACCCTCAACCATTTCCGGGTCGACAGCTTCGTGCAGCAAGGCGGCCGCGTCACCGGGCTACGCGGCACAGACACTGAAACCGGCGCCCCCTGCGAAGTGCAGGCACGCTGCATCGTGAACGCAGCCGGGGTCTGGGTGGACGACCTGCGCCAGCAGGCTGCTGGCCCGGCCGGCACGCCGCCGCGGCTGAAGGTGAGCCAGGGCAGCCATGTGGTGATAGACCGCGACTTCTGGCCCAGCGACGAGGCACTGCTGCTGCCCCGCACGAGGGACGGCCGGGTGCTGTTCGCCGTGCCCTGGCAAGGCAAGGTGATTCTGGGCACCACCGAGCAGCCGCTCGAGGACCGGCCGACGGAGCCACGGCCGATGACCGAGGAAATCGACTTCATCTTGTCCGAGGTGGGCCGCTACCTGGTTCGCCCGCCCACTCGCGCCGACATCCGGAGCGCCTGGGCGGGTCTGCGGCCGCTGGTGCAGCCGTCCGCAGCGGCGGGAGGCACTGCCCGCATCAGCCGCGAGCATGCGGTATGGACCGACCCCTCGGGCCTGGTCTGCGTGGCTGGCGGCAAGTGGACCACCTACCGGGCGATGGCGCGCGACGTTCTCGCACATTGCATCGCCGAAGACCGTATCCCGCCGGGCCGAGACTGGCGGGTCGAGCGCAGCACCGAGCACCTGCCGCTTGAACGCGACGACAACCTGCTGCGCACTGGTATCCCCGGGGCCGACCGGCTGATCGCCGAGGGCCTGAGCGAGCAGCGGGTACGCTTTGCGGTGCGGCATGAGTTCGCGCGCAAGGTGGAAGACGTGCTGGCGCGCCGATCGCGGCTGCTGTTCCTAGACGCCCGGGCCGCACGCGCGGTAGCGCCTGCAGTGGCTGATCTGCTCCACGCCGAGGGCATCCTGCAGACCGGACTGGAGGACTTCATGGCCATCAGCGAGGGCTACCTGCCGTGACGCCTGTCGCTGGCCAGCCCCTGGCGCGGTTGGGACGGTGATCCGGCCCAGGGTTCAGGCCGACCGACCTGCCTCGTTCGAAAGGTGCGCTGCCAGCTCCAACCCGTCTTGGCTCGGAAGGCTGGCCCAGGCCTGGAAGGGGGCCGAGGCCGGGACCCGCCCGGCCTGCACCAGCGCGAGCCAGACGCCGGCCGAATCGTGAAAACTATTAGCACCGCAAGGCCACATGGCCACGCTCATCGCCTCGGCCATCTTCGCCTCGGCCACGCCGCGGTCGTAGCACAGCGTGATGGCCGCCTCGACGCCCCACTTGGACTTCATGCCCGACTGCGCGGACAGCAAGGCCAGGCAGCACCAGGACTGCGGCACGCCTTCGCAGCCCGCCACCAACGCATCGAAGCCTTCGCGGTAAGCCTGGTGGGCATCCACCCGAGGGAAGAAGCCCTGCCAGTTGCCCGCGATGAACTCATAGGCCGAGGTTCCCTTGACCCAAGCCGCGAGCCGAAACGCCGCCGCCGCCTGAGCGTCGGTACCCCCGTGGTCGAAGAACAGCTTGAGGTGGTGGGTGCCCATCTCGCCCGCGACGCACAAGAGGGAGAGCCAGACGAACTCCTTTTCCAGCGGCTCCAGGTACTTCTCGTCGAGGACCAGGGCTTTGTACATCACCCGATAGCCATCGGCCACCCCGGGCAGGGCAGCCGCCATGGGGCCCTGCTGCGGGTTCACATAGCCGCGGCGTGACCGGAACTCCTCCAACCGGGCCACCACCTGCTCCGGTGTCGGCACAGGCGTGCCATCGAGCATCGCTGCCGGTGCGGCCGGCGGCACCTTGAGCGGTGGCGTTCCGGTCATTTCAGCGCTCATTTGACCGCCATGCCCGAGGCCGCCACAGTTTCGACCACGGCGGGACGACGACGCGCCAGGAAGGCGGCGAAGTCGGCCGAGCGGCTGCCCACCGGCTCGGCACCCAGCTCCTTCAGCGTCTTGAGCACCTCGGGGTCGCGTGCCGCATCGGCAACGGCCTTTTCCAGACGGGCGAGCACAGGCGCAGGCAGGCCCGCGGGCGCGAACAGCCCGGTCCAGGACGAGGACTCGTAGCCCTTGACACCAGCCTCGATGACGGTGGGCAGGTCGGGCAGGAAGCTCGAACGGCGCGCGGAGCCCACGGCCAGCGCGCGCAGCTGGTTGTCTTTCACCAGGGGCAGCACGCCCGGCAGGTTCTCGAACTCCGCCTGCAAGATGCCGGCACGCAGGTCTGCGATCGCCTGCGCGGTGCCGCGATAGGGGACATGGGTCATCTTCACGCCGGCGAGCATGAGGAACATTTCAGCGCTGAAGTGGGCAAAGGAGCCGACACCGGCGCTGCCGTAGTTGAGTGCGCCGGGCTTCTCGCGGGCTGCGGCGATGAGCTCCTGCACCGTCTTCCAGGGCGAGTCCTTGTTCACCACCAGCACCGTGGCGCTGTCGGAGAACTGGGAGACCGGCATGAAGTCCTTGTCGACGTTGTATTTGATGTCCGGCTGCATCGCCGGGTTGATCTGGATGCTGCCCGGTGTGCCGATCATGAGCGTGTAGCCGTCCTTGGCGGCGCGCGCCACCTGCTGCGCGCCGATCACGCCGCCCGCGCCGGTGACGTTGTCAACCACCACCTGCTGGCCAAGGGACTGCGACATCGAGCGCGCCAGCAAGCGGCCCAACACGTCGGTGCCGCCGCCGGCGCTGAAGGGCACCACCAGGCGGATCGGCTTTTCCGGGAATGCCGCCTGGGCATGCGCCATCGGGAAGGGGGCCAGCAGGGATGCGGAGGCGGCCAAAAGGGAGCGGCGGCCGATCAAGTGGTTTTTCATGCGGTACTCCAAGCTGAAAAGGTGCGTAAAAAAATGTCTGCTGATATTGCGAGATTTAGCGAGCGGCGGCATCGTCCAATTCAAAAACTCTTTTCGTAACAGACGACCTGACGGGCATGGCATCCTCCCTGGGCTTCAGACGGTTCAACCGCCTTTGTCATTTTGACCCGTTCACTCATTAGGTAGACTGTCCGGACACGGCCGCGGCAGCACGTTCTCACACGGGCTGGCGCAAACATCATTTTTACCTTGTTTCCAAAAAATTCCATGAGCAACCCTGCCCTCCAACTGGATCCCAAAACCACCGCCCTGGTCCTGATCGATTTGCAAAACGGTATCGTGGCCATGGACGTCAAGCCGCAACCGAGCTCCGACGTGGTGGCGCGCAGCCGCCGCCTTGCCGACGCCTTCCGGGCTGCACAGGCGCCCGTGGTGCTCGTGACCGTCGGCCATATCGACGGCAAGGACGCCCTCTCCCCCACGCTGGACACCCCGGCGGCAGCTGCTGCCAAGCCGCCCGCCGGCTGGTCCGACGTCGTCGCCGAGATGAACGTACAGCCCTCGGACATGCGCATCATGAAGCGCCAGTGGGGCGCCTTCTACGGCACCGAGCTCGACCTGCAGCTGCGCCGCCGCGGCATCCGCACCATCGTGCTGGCAGGCATTTCGACCAACGTCGGCGTCGAGTCCACCGCCCGTGACGCCTTCGAACGCGGCTACGACCAGGTGTTCGTCACCGACGCCATGGCCTCCCCGGCAGCCGAAGCGCACGCCAACACGCTCAAGTACACCTTCCCGCGCATGGGCCGCCAGCGCAGCACCGAAGAAGTGCTGGCTGCGCTGGCCTGATCGCCGGCCTGATCACAGGCCGGACATCCGGCCTTCACGCCTGCACCGCATGTACCGCCTGCCCCACCCGCAGCGACCCGACCCGATTCGCAAGAGGCCCTGAATGGACAAGCTCTGGGCGATGACGGTCTTCACGCGGGTGGCAGACGCCGGCAGCTTCTCGCGCGCGGCCGAGGCGCTGGACATGGCCAATGCCAGCGTCACCACCTGCATCCGGGGGCTGGAGCGGGAGCTGGGCGTCACCCTGCTCCATCGCGACACCCGCCGGCTTCGCCTGACCGAGGAGGGCGAGGTCTTCCTGGGGCATGCGCGCCAGATCCTGCAGTCGGTAGAAACCGCCGAGGCCGATGTCCAGGCCCGGGTCGGCGCGCTCAGCGGACGCCTGTCGATCGAGACCCCGATCTCCTTCGGACACGCCCTGCTGTGCCCCGAGCTGCCACGCTTTGCGGCGCGCTACCCGGGCATCGAGACCTCGGTCACCTTGACCAATCAGCCGCACCACCTGATTGAGCGGGCGATCGACGTGGCGATTCGTATGGACCAGGTCGAAGACGCCGAGTTCATCGCCCGGCCCATTTTCGAGACCGACTACATCGCCTGCTGCAGCCCGCAGTTGGCCGCCACCATGGCGCCGCATCCAGGCAAGCTGGACCCGCATCGCTGCCTGGGCCTGCTGCCGGAGGAGCGCGCCGTCTCCATGCCCTGGCGGCTGCAGCGCGAGGGCGAAGCTGAGATCGAGATCCGGCCGCAGGGGTCACTGCACTTCAACACCAGCGACGCGCTGGTGGGCGCTGCAGCCGAAGGCGCGGGCGTGGCACTGGTGCTGGACATCTTTGCCCGCCAGGCCCTGGCCGACGGCCGCCTGGTGCAGGTCTACCCGGACTGGCAGGCTGGACGCAAAACCTTTTTTGCGGTGACCACCCGGGCACGTCTCGGCGCGGCCAAGGTGCGGGCGTTCACCGATTTCCTCGAAGAAATCATGGCCGCCGGGCAGCAGCGGCCCAGCCCAAACCGGGCGGTGGCCGTGCGCGGCGCGCCACGGGCGCGCAAGGCCTAGAGCCGGTCATCGGTCGTTCGTCCGTCGCTCATCGGCCCTTCACCGATCAGGCGCGGGACCGGCTCCAACCCGGGTTCAAGACCAGTTCAGTTTGTCGAGGCCGTAGAACGACACCAGTTGGTCCACCCGCTCGGCCGGCGGCGGCTCATTGAAGTAACCGCGCTGGCAGCGCTCGATGCCGCACTGGCGACGCAGGTCGACCATCATCTCGGCCTGCTTGACCCAGCAAGCCAGTGAGTCGAGCACCGGCACACCATCGACCTGGGTCACCCCCTGAGAGGCCAGCAGCACGCACAGCGGCGCCTCGCCCGGAATCAGCACCTCGGCGCCGGCCTCGATCTGCCGGCGCGCCGCTACGCGAAAGCGCTCGATCAGGGGCGCGGGGTCACTAAAGCCGGCGATGACGTCGTTGAAACGAAAGCCGACGTCGGACACGCCTGCGAAGCGCTCAGACAGGCCGTACTGGCGCACGTTGTCGGCCAGCAAGTGGGTCAGTTCGCTGATGAACACCATGATCGCAAAGCGCGAGCCCAGTTGCAGCGAGGTGAGCATGGCCGACTCGCCGTAGCCCACCACCGGAATGCGCAGGAGCGAGCGGATCTCGCGCAGGCCCGGGTCGGGCAAAGTGCTGATGGAGTAGGCGTCATAGCCCTCGCGCTCGGCCTGCACACCAGCGGCGAGGAACTGCACCGAGTGCAGGCGCTGGATCCCCGCGTGGCGGATGTCCAGACCCGGGTACTCGGTACGGTAGGTGCCGGGCTGCATGCCATGCATCACGATCTCGGTGTCGGGGCGGGCAATGCGCTTGAAGTGGGCGTCCAGGGCCGCTCCGTAGGCGCCCAGGTCGGAGAGGACGGTGAAACTCTGGTGCCAGATGCGGGTGGTCATGGACAGTTCAATCCTGTGGGGGTGGAGGGCTCAGTCGCAGGCGATGCCGCCGTTGACGTCGAGGACTTCGCCGGTGATGAAGCCGCTTTCGCGGGATGCAAGAAAGACGATTGCGTGGGCCACGTCCTCAGGAGTGCCCATGCGGCCCACTGGCAGCAGGGCGCGCAGGGTCTCGGGAAAGTTACGGGTCATCGCGGTGGCGACCGGGCCGGGCGCGACCGCGTTGACGGTGATGCCAAAGGAAGCGAGCTCCTTGGCCAGAAAGCCGGTCATCATGTGCACGCCGGCCTTGGAGACGCCGTAGGCCACGTTGCCCGCGCGCTCGAGCTCGGCCGGGTCCAGCCAGGCGCGGGCGTTGCCAGCGTTCTTGCCAACGACGGAGCCGATGTTGACGATGCGCCCAAAGCGCGCCTGCTGCATGGCCGGTATGACTGCCTGGCAGGCCAGGAAGCTGCCCTTGAGGTTGATGTCGATCACCCGGTCCCACTCGGCTTCGGGCAGCGTCGCGGCGGCGCCGAAAGACACCACACCGGCCACATTGACCAGGGTATCGATTGGGCCGCACTCGGCCTGCACCCGCGCCACCAGGGCGCGCAGAGAGGCCGCGTCCGTCACATTCAGATGCACGCCCTCCCCCTGCGTGAGGTCGACACCCGGCCCGGCCACAGGCGCGTGGGCGTCGGCCGCCACGACCCGGGCGCCGCGCGCACGCAAGGCGGCGCAGGTGGCTGCGCCGATCGCGCCCAGGCCACCGGTCACCAGCGCCAGGCGGCCCGCGAAATCAGGCATCGGGGTCTGGGCCTGCGTCATGCAGATGCCACTCGGGTAGCCGCGTCGGCACCGGCGATGCGGCCGAACACCAGACCTTTGAGCACCGAGGTCGCGCCGGTGTAATGGCCGTAGTACATGCCGATCACCTCACCGGCGGCGTACAGGCCCGCAATGGGTTCACCGTCGGCGTCAACCACCCGCGCCTGCGTGTCCACCTTCAGCCCGCCGAAGGTGAAGACGTTGGACGAGATGATGGGATAGGCATGGAACGGCGCCTCGCCCAGCGGGCAGGCCCAGTTGGATTTCGGGGGATACAGGCCCGTCGTGGCCACGCCGTCGAGGACCAGCGGCTGCCAGTCCTGGCCGCTGCAAGCGGCGTTGTATTTCGCCACAGTCGCTTCCAGGCGGTCGGGTGGCACACCCATCTTGCCGGCCAGCTCGGCCAGCGTCGATCCGGTGACCGGCGGCTGGTCGGTGCGGATGCCCAGGCGGTAGTTCGGTATGCGCTGGTGACGCGCGTCGAGCACCACCCAGGCTGTCCCCTGGCGCTGCTCGAAGATGCGCCGGGTCACCGGCTCATAGACGGCGTCGACCGTGCCAGGCGCCTCGTCGGTGAAGCGCTCGCCGTCCAGATTGACCAGGATGCCGTAGGGAAAGATGAAGACCGAGGGCTCGGAGATGCCCGAGCGCGGGTCGACCGGCTCGGCGTGGTAGCTACCGAAGTCGCCGCAGGCGGCAGCGCCGATGTCCAGCGCCATCCGGATGCCCTCGCCCCG
>Ga0164292_10003447_pt1 | contig 12917 bp, 13 predicted proteins | sample GEODES117metaG_FD_111486 | JGI IMG/M metagenome (GOLD analysis project Ga0164292, IMG submission 111486) | Eutrophic lake water microbial communities from Lake Mendota, Wisconsin, USA - GEODES117 metaG | ecosystem: Environmental > Aquatic > Freshwater > Lake | place: USA: Lake Mendota... | reverse complement strand
CTCGGTGATCTCCGTGTGATCGCGTTCCCCTCGCCGAACTCCGTGTGGTCGCGTTCCCCGTGATCGCGCCTTCCTCAGCTCTACCGAGCGACGTGCTATCCTTTGCGCCCACGGCTTGGGTGAGAGGTGAGAGGGACGCGTCCAGACCGAGATCACCGAGGGGGGGGGGTGAGGGCACGGAGAACTGCTTGAATCATTCTTTTCTTTTGCAGTTCTTTCCTGATGCTTTTGTAGTTCTCCGTGCGCTCACCACCCTCGGTGATCTCCGTGTGAGCGCGTTTCCCTCGCCGATCTCCGTGTCAGCGCGTTCCCCCCGTGATCGCGCCTTCCTCAGCTCTACCGAGCGACGTGCTATCCTTTGCGCCCACGGCTTGGGTGAGAGGTGAGAGGGACGCGTCCACACCGAGATCACCGAGGGGGGTGAGGGCACGGAGAACGGCATGAATCATTCTTGTTCTTTTGCGGTTCTTTTTGGATGCTTTTGCAGTTCTCCGTGCGCTCACCACCCTCGGTGATCTCCGTGTGATCGCGTTCCCCTCGCCGAACTCCGTGTGGTCGCGTTCCCCGTGATCGCGCCTTCCTCAGCTCTACCTCTCGATGGCCCGTGGATCGAACAGCCCCCGTCAGCCGCTCAGTGTGAAGAAACCGGCCAAGGCGGCGAAGAAGGCCCCCAACAAGGCGGCCGACGCGCCTGCTGCGCCCAAGGCGCGCAAGACGAGCAAGACGTACGGCCTCAAGCCCAGTCAGCGGGCGGCGCCGGTGGCGAGGAGTCCGAAGACGAAGGCCGACAAGCAGCGGATCGCGGCCGTGGTACTCGAGCGTCTCAAGGCGGAGTACCCCGATGCGCACTGCGAGCTCGATCATTCGAATGCGTTCGAGCTGTTGTGTGCCACGATTCTGTCGGCACAGTGCACCGACGTGCGCGTGAACATGGTGACGCCCGCGCTGTTCCAGGCGTATCCCACGGCTGACGCGCTGAGTGTGGCGAAGCTGGAGGAGGTGGAGGAGATCGTGCGCACCACCGGCTTCTATCGCGCGAAGGCGAAGAGTCTGGTGGGGATGGCCAACCAGCTGGTGGATCGGCACGGCGGTGAAGTGCCGCGCACCATCGCCGAGCTGGTGCCGCTGCCGGGCGTGGGGCGCAAGACAGCCAATGTGATTCTTGGCAACGCCTTCGACATCAACGAAGGCATCGTGGTGGACACGCACGTGCAGCGCCTGTCGCGGCGGCTGGGGCTGACGCGCGAACCTGACCCCATCGGCATCGAGAAGGAGCTGATGCCGCTCTTCCCGCAGCAGGACTGGGCGCTGCTGAGCCACCTGCTCATCTGGCACGGCCGCCGCACCTGCTTTGCGCGCAAGCCGGAGTGCGGGCGCTGCGTGGTGCACGACGTGTGCCCGAGCGCCGGGGTGGCGGAGTAGCTCGCCCCTGCCCCAGCCGGCGCAACAGCGTAGTAGATTATCCAGTCTATCCGTTCCCAACACTTCGAGGATTGCGTGACCAAACTGGCCACTTTCGAAACGAACAAGGGCACCATCGTCGCCGAACTGTTCCCCGGCGAGGCGCCGATCACGGCTGAGAATTTCGAGAAGCTCGCCAACAGCGGCTTCTATGACGGTATCAAGTTCCACCGCGTGATCCCCGACTTCGTGGTGCAGGGCGGCTGCCCGCACACGAAGGACGCCAAGGGTCCCGTGGGTACGGGCGGCCCGGGCTGGCGCATCAAGTGCGAAACCGCGGGCAACCCGCACAAGCACAAGGTTGGCGCCCTCTCCATGGCGCACGCCGGCAAGGACACGGGCGGCAGCCAGTTCTTCATCGTGCTGAGCGAGCCCAACACCCGCCACCTCAACGGGGTGCACACGGTGTTTGGTCAGGTGACGCAGGGACTGGAGATCCTGCCGTCCATCGCGCAGAATGATCACATGGTGTCGGTGCGGGTGGCCGACGCCGAGTAAGCAGCGCCGTTCCCACCCCACTCCCCTGGGACCTTACGATGGCCGGACACAAGCACGACACGAATCCTGACATGGGCGCCGCGTTCACGGGCCTCATCGGCGGGGCGATTCTCCTTGGCGCGATCCTGTACGGCGTGGTGCAGTGGACCAACGCCCGCTTCGAAGGACACGAAAAGGCGGAAAAGCACGCGGTGATCACGATGGACGCACCGACCCGTATCTGATTCCAGAAAAAAGAACGAAAGACAACAGGCCCGGCACTCGCCGGGCCTGTTGTCTTTCGTGCCGGCACGTGCTTCATTTCACGAATATGACTGACCAGCCAGTCAGTAACGAACCGCACACGCGCCGGCGGGATCCTGAGGCACGACCGCACCAGATCCTCGACGCCGCCTTCCACGAATTCGGCAATCGCGGACTCGCAGGCGCGCGCCTCGACGACATCGCCAAGCGCGCCGGCGTGGCCAAGGGCACCATCTACCTCTACTTCCCCAATAAGGAAGCGCTCTTCCGGGAGATGGTGCGCACCACCATCGGCCAGGCGATCGCCGACGCCGAAGCCCGCAGCGCCGACGCGCGCCCCGACGACACGGCCGAAGCCCTGCTGCGCCAGCTCGGCGCGGGGTGGTGGACGTTTCTGCGCCAGGAGCGGGTGATGGTGCTGCACCATCTGGTGAATGCGGAGCTCCGCCAGTTCCCCGACCTCATGGCCTTCTATGCCGAAGAGGTGATCGCCCGCGGCCGGCGGCTGGTGTCGGGGATCATCGCCCGCGGAGTCCAGCGCGGCGAGTTCCGCGCGGTCGAGCCGCTGGTCGCCGCACGCATGTACTCGGCGCTCTGGCTCTCGCACGCCACTTGGGTGAACAACCGCGAATTGCACCCGACGCTGGGATCAGACGAGCACGTGCTCGACGAGATGCTGGACTTCTACCTGAACGCCCTGAGGCCTGTGGCCGCATGACGATGTCTACTTCCCTGCTCGCGCGTGCCGTGGCACTGGCGGGTGTGCTCGCCGTGGCGCGTGGTGCCGGCGCGCAGACGCGCCTCTCCATGGGCGACGCGGCGCGACTGGCGGCCAAGCAGAACGGCGTAGTCGACGTGGCCCGCGCCCGGGTGGCACAGGCCGAGGCGCGAGCGATGCAACGCCGCGGCGCCCTCATGCCCGATCTGGCCGCGGGCGTGCAGCAGTTCGAGCGTACCATCAACTCGGCCACCTTCGGCTTCTCGTTCACCAATCCGGTGACCGGCCAGGCGCTGCTCCGCCCCGATGGCGAGGTCATCGGCCCGGTGCCCACGCTGGACCTGCGCTACCGGCTGCAGGCACCACTGCTCGACCTGGGCAAGTACCAGGGCTGGCGGGCCTCACAAGCCACGGTGGGTGCGGCTTCGCTCGAAGTGGAGGCGCAGGCGGAAGGCGCCGCTGCGATGGCGGCCGCCACCTATGTGCGCGCGGCGCGGGCGGACGCGCAGTTGGCCGCCCGTCGCGCCGACAGTGCGCTGGCGGCCGACCTCGTGCGCATTGCGCGCGATCAGTTGCAGGCCGGGGTGGGGATCGCGCTCAACGTGACGCGCGCGGAGTCGCAGCTGTCGGCGGTGCGGGCGCAGATCATCGCCGCGCGCAGTGAACGCGACCGCACGCTGCTCGAGTTGCGCCGCGTGATGGGGGTAGCCCCCGATGCATCGGTGGAGCTGGCCGACTCCCTCGCGGGGCTGCCGGTGCTCACCGCACTCCCCAGCGAGCGGGACGCGCTTACGGCAGCGCTCGATGGCCGCGCCGACGTGAAGGCGCTCAAGGCGCAGGAGCAGGCGCAGCAGCAGGCGGCGAAGGCGATCAAGTGGGAGCGTACGCCGCAGCTGTCGGCGCTGGTTGAGCAGGGGGTGATCGGCCGCAACTACGAACGCATGCTGCCCACGTACACGTGGGGCGTGCAGCTCTCGGTGGGGCTCTTCGACGGCTTCCGCCGCGTATCGCGTCTCGAGGAGCAGGTGGCGGTGGCGCGCGAAACCGAGGCGAAACTCAAGGACCTGCGCGCGCAGAACACGCTCGAAGTGCGCGCGGCGTTGCTCGATCTGTCGTCAGCGGCCGAACAGGTGGACGCCGTGCGCGAACGGCTCGCGCTCGCCGAGCAGGAAGTGGCGCAGGCGCAGGAACGTTTCCGGGCCGGTGTGGCCGGCAACGCCGACGTGATCACCGCGCTGCTGTCGCTGAATCAGGCGCGCACGCTGCGCAACGACGCACTGGCGTCATACCAGGCGGCGAGAGTGGCGCTGGCGCGGGCGACGGGAACGGTGAGGGGGTTGCCGTGAGCGTTTTGAAAAAGCGGAACGGCGGAAGCTCGGTGGGCGGAAGCTGGTGTTACGGGAGCTGGGGCAACGGGATATGAAACTACGGGAACAGCCAAGCGCGACATCGACGCATGCACCTCGTTGTTCAGTATCCCGTGGGTGAAGCTCCCGTTCGTGTAGCTCCCGTTTGATTCGATTCGAAACCCGAGACACCACCATGAACTTTAGGCTTATCGTCCCCGCCGTCATCCTCGTCGGTGTTGGCGTTTGGGGCTTCAACACGTGGTCGTACGGCCGCACGCACGAAGCCACCGACAATGCGCAGGTAGAGGGGCACATCATTCCCATCGTCGCGAAGGTGGGGGGATACGTGCTGGCGGTGAACGTCGCGGAGAACGCGGCGGTGGCGGCGAATGCGATGCTCGTGCGCATCGATGACAAGGAGTATGCGGTGAGGCTGGCGCAGGCCGACGCCGATCTCGCAGCGGCGGGCGCCACCGCTGGTGGCGGCGGCGTGGAGGGGCAGGCGCTCGCCATGGTGCGCACGGCGTCGAGCCAGCGTGACGTGGGGGAGGCGCAGGTGGTCGCGGCGCGCGCGCAGGTCACCAAGGCGCAGAGTGATCTCACGCGTGCGAAGGAGCTGGCGGGCAAGCAGATCATCAGCCGCGCGCAGCTCGATGCGGCGCAGGCGGCGTACGATGCCGCGCAGGCACAGCTGGCGGCCACCGAACGCACCGTGAACGCGGCCACGAGTGGTATCGCCAACGCACAGGCCGGTGTGCGGCTGGCGCAGGCGCGGCTGGCCGCGGCGCAGGCATCGCGTGACAATGCTGCGCTGCAGCTGGGCTATACCACCATCACTGCGCCGATCGGCGGCATCGTGTCGCGCAAACAGGTGGAGGTGGGGCAGCTCGTGCAGCCGGGACAGACGCTCATGAGCATCGTGTCGGACACCGGGGTGTTCGTCACGGCCAACCTCAAGGAAACGCAGCTCGCGCGCGTGCACCCTGGGCAGAAGGTGGAGCTGGAAGTCGACGCGTACGAAGGCGCGGTGGTGGAGGGCGAAGTGGAGAGCATCGCATCGGCCACCGGGGCCAAGTTCGCCTTGCTGCCGCCCGACAACGCCACGGGAAACTTCACCAAGGTGGTGCAGCGCGTGCCGGTGCGCATCCGCATCACCAAGGACCTCGGCAAGGATCGTCCGCTGCGCCCGGGCATGTCGGTGCTCGCCAGCATCGTCGTGCAGTAGGCCGTGACCGAGGATCCCTACAAGAACCGCTATCTCATCGCGATCGCCGTAACGCTGGCGGCCGTGCTCGAGCTCGTGGACACGAGCATCGTGAACGTGGCCATTCCGCACATGATGGGCACGCTCGGCGCCACGCTCGACGAAATCGCGTGGGTGAGCACCAGCTACATCATCGCGAACGTGATCGTGATCCCCATGTCGAGCTGGCTGTCGGCGTACTTCGGCCGGCAGCGCTATCTCACGGGGTCGATCGCGCTGTTCGTGCTGGCCAGCTTCTTCTGCGGCGCGGCGACCACGCTGTGGGGATTGGTGTTCTGGCGCGTGCTGCAGGGGCTGGGCGGCGGGGCGCTCCTCAGTACCGCGCAAACGACCCTCTTCGAGAGCTTCCCACCGCACGAGCGCGGGATTGGCCAGGCGATCTTCGGCGTGGGCGTGATGGTGGGGCCCACCATGGGTCCTACGCTCGGCGGTTTCATTGTCGATGCCTACGCGTGGCCGTGGATTTTCTACATCAACGTGCCGTTGGGGATCATCGCCGGCATCATGGTGTGGACGTACGTGAAGGACGCCGCGCATCAGGTGCGCGCCAAGTCGGTGGATGTGCTGGGGATCGTGCTACTCACCCTCGCCGTGGGGTCGCTGCAGTGGATGCTGGAGCGGGGCGAGCGCTACGACTGGTTCGAGTCGCGCTTCGTGACGATGCTCGCCGTCGTTAGCGCCCTGTCGGCGGTGGCGCTGGTGTGGCATGAGCTCACGGTGGACGAACCGGTGATCGATTTCCGCGTGCTCAAGTCGCGACAACTCGCGCCTGGGGTGGCGTTCGCCGCGTTCCTGGGACTCGCGCTATACGGCTCAGTGTTCGTGCTGCCGGTATTCCTGCAGTCGCTGCATGGCTACACCGCGCAGCAGACGGGCATGGTGATTCTCCCCGGCGCCATCGCGAGTGCCGTCACGATGGGCGTGATGGGCCGTCTGGCCGTCAAGATCGACGCGCGCCCGCTCATCGTGATCGGCGCCCTGCTCTTCCTCGCGTCGATGTACACACTGTCCACCATGACCCTCGACGCCGGGCAGAGCGACATGTTCTGGCCGCTGATTCTGCGCGGCGTGGGACTGGGGCTGCTCTTCGTCCCGCTCACCGGCGCCAGCATGGCCGGACTACCGATGCAGAAGCTCGGACAGGGCACGGGGCTGTTCAACCTCATGCGTCAGCTCGGCGGCTCGCTCGGCATCGCCATCATGGCAACGATGCTCTCGCACCAGACCAAGGTGCACAAGGCGCTGCTCACCGAGCACGCCGGCACCTACGACCCCACCACACTCGAACGCGTCGGCGGGCTCGCGCGCGGACTCCAGGCGCGCGGGTTCGATGCATCGAGTGCCAAGACGATGGCGCTCACGGTGCTCGACCGGCAGATCTTCGCGCAGGCGAGCGTGATGGCGTTCTCCAAGATCTACCTGATTTCGGGCGTACTCCTGGTGAGCGCGCTGCCGCTGCTGCTGTTGTGGAGAACGGGGAGATCGGTGCCGGTCAAGCTCGATCACTGAGGGGCGTTGCGCTTGGCGTTTGTGGTCGCGTTACTGCGCAGGGGACTACGCGCGATCGGGGACGCGTTGGCGACTACGCGTTGGCACGTACGCGTTGGAACGAACGCGTTGGAAACGACGCGTAGAGGCGCGGGCAACTACGCGGGCAACTACGTGGGGCGGCTCGCTGCGCTGGCCGCCCGGGGGGCGTGCGGGGACGTGCGTGTGGGGGCGCCAAGGGCGGTCAGGGGCGGCGGGCTTGTTCCTCTAGGCGCTCGATCAGGCGTTGGAGCATGACTTTCACCACCTGCCGCGTTCCTTGGCAGGCGGTGTAGACCTTGGGAGACAGGGCTCCGGCATCCGCGGCGGTTTCGAGGTGGGCGCCGACTTCGTTGGCGGACCCGAGGGCGATGCGCAGGAAGTTGAGCGCCTGCGCGTCACTGGTCTGCTGCTCGGCCTCTGCAATGTTGGCCGGCACGGAGGCGACGGCGCGCAGCAGCTGGCTGCGAAGCCCCGGCGAGCGCCGCGCGATGAGTTCGTCGGCGGCGCCATGAACCGAGTAAGAGAGCGCCCGCGCCGCAGCTCGTGCGCGGTGAAAGGATCGTTTCGGCATGCCCCAGCATTGCATCTGTAAGCCGGAGACGTGTCATCGAAATCCACCGCACAAGATCATTTCAACGCTCCCCTATGGAGGGCGAGGCACCTTGCGTCGGCGGGCGGCGAGCGTAGCAAGCCGCCCCGATTCGGAGCGCGGCGAGCGCAGCAAGCCGCATCGCGTCGGCGGGCGGCGAGCGCAGCAAGCCGCATCGCGTCGGCGGGCGGCGAGCGCAGCAAGCCGCCCCGCGTAGTTGCCTGCGTAGGTAACTGCGTTGTCGCCCGCGTTTTCTCCAACGCGTAAGTGCCAACGCGTAGTTGCCAACGCGTCCCCGCCAACGCGTAGTCGATCGCGCGTAGTACCCTCCCCTCCCGCCGCCCCTACCCAGATCCCCTCCCCCTCGCCAGAATCCCCCCATGCCCACCCGCGCCGAAGCCTTCGCCCTCGTCTGCGACTGGACCCAGTCCGAGTCGCTGCGCAAGCACATGCTGTCCGTGGAGACCGCCATGCGCGCGTACGCACGGCGACTGGGGCAGGACGAAGAGGCGTGGGCGGTGGCCGGGCTCATCCACGATTTCGACTACGAGCGCTTTCCCAACGACGCGCAGGCGGCCGAGGCGGAGCACCCCGCCGAGGGCGTGCGGTATCTGCGCGGGTTGGGGTGGCCGGAAGAGATCCTGCAGGCCGTGCTGGGGCATGCCCACTACACGGGCGTAGCGCGCGAGACGCTCATGGCCAAGGCCCTGTTCGCCGTGGACGAGCTCACCGGGCTCATCACGGCGTGCGCGCTGGTGAAGCCCAGCAAGGCGGTGCGCGACGTGGACGTGGCCGGCGTGCGCAAAAAGATGAAGGACAAGGCCTTCGCCCGGGGCGTGAACCGGGACGACATCGTGCAGGGCGCCGAGGCGCTCGGTGTGGCGCTCGATGAGCATATCGGGGTGGTATTGGCCGCGATGCAGGAAAACGCCGAGGCGCTGGGACTGGTCGGGGTGCCTCTTCCCCCGGCGCAGCCGGCCTCGGCTTCAACGGCGATTTCCGGCGATGCGTAATTCGGGTGAACCGTCCCGACCACGTGACTGCCATTCCTCTTCCGACTCCCTACGCGATCGCCACCGAGGGGACCCAACGCATGGGTCCTGAGCGGGTGCTGTCGCCCGAAGCGCTGGAAGAGCGCGAACTGGTGCTGGCCGCACAGGCCGGCGACAGCACCGCGTTCGCGGGACTGGTGCGCCGTCATCAGCGGCGCGCTTACGCGGTGGCTCGGGCAATCGTCCTGTCACATGACGATGCCGAGGATGCGGTGCAGGAGGGCTTCCTGCACGCGTTCCGGGCGCTCGAACGGTTCCGTCCTGAGCAGGCGTTCGGGGCGTGGCTGCATCGCATCGTGGCCAATGCCGCGTTGGACATTGCCCGCCGTCGCAAGGTGCGCGATGCGGATGAATTACCGGAAACCCTGTCGAGTCCGCACAAGGACCCGGCGGAATCGGATGAACTGCGTGCGCGACTGACGCGCGCGCTCGACACGCTCGGCGAACGGCAGCGCGCGGTGATCGTGCTGCACGACGTCGAGGGATACAAGCACGCGGAGATCGGCGTCCTTCTCGGAATTCCCGAGGGTACGGCCCGGTCGGACCTGCATCATGCTCGGGCGCACCTGCGGCGCCAACTGAGCAACCTTCGGAGTGAATCATGATCATCACACGGAACGGCGACGGGCGGAGCAGCGAACGCTCACCAGGCGCGGATCCTCAGGTGACCGCGGCTCTGTCGGCGCACTACGCGGCGCCCGCCGGAGACAAGTATTGGGATGGGTTGGAGCAGTCGATCATGCAGCGTCTCGCCGTGGCAACCAGCGGCGTGGTGCGCGAGCTTCGGCCGTCGTGGTGGAGCGGGTTCGCCGAGCTGCGTGGTCGCGACTGGCGCGCGGTCGCGTCGGTGGCGGCCACCATCGCCCTTGTGGTGGCGGGCGCCGCCTTCGTGCGTGGACAGGCTGCCAGCGCCAAGGCGCGTGAGCTCGCGGCCCGTGCTGCCGTGGAAACGGCCATGCCCCTCCCCATCGATGGTACCACGCTCACCGGCGGCCGTCGTCATCTCCCGGCGGATGCGCCGGAACGCTACCTCAATCCGCTCGACCCCTGAGCCGATCTGCTGTGAATTCCACGCCCCGCCCCAAGTCGCTCGCGATGATGTTCATGCTCGGCGCTTTCCTGACCGGAGGAGCCGTGGGCTTTGCCGCGGAACGTGCCGTGGCCAAGCCCGTCGTGCTACTCAACGACGAGAAGTCGGTGCGCGAGGAGCTGGCGCGCGAGCTGCGGCTCTCCGAGGAACAGAAGGTCGTGATGGACTCGGCGTGGGATTGGCGCCGGGCCCGCAACCGCGAGATCATGGCCGTCGTGCGGCCGGCGCTCGATTCGGTGCGCGACAGCGCGCGTGTGCGCATGATGGCGGTGCTCTCGGAGGAGCAGAAGGAGACGTTCCGCAAGCTCATCGAGCGCAACCAGCGTCTGGCTGACAGCGCCAACAAGGCGCGCAACGCGCCCAAGTGATCTCGCAGTGATCTCCCAGTGATCCCTCACGTGCGCTGCACGTGGTCCATTCAGGAAGGCCCGTGAAGAATCCGGTGAAGGGTATGCATCCGTTGTTCGTGCTGATGGGGGCGGTCGTCATGGCCGCCCCGTTGGCTTCCGGGGCGCAGACGCCGTCGCGTGACGATGCCGAGCGCCCCATTCGGTTGCGTGAAGCCATCGAGCAGGCGCAGCGGAATGCGCCGGCGGCCGTCGCGGCCCGCGGACTCGAGCGCAACGCGGCCGCCGCGGGGCGCAGCGCCGTTGCGGCATACATGCCCAATCTCACGCTCAACGCCGGCAGCGCGCGCACGCAGGGTGTGCAGTTCTTCCAGGGTGCGCTCGTGCCGCTGCGCGGTGACCCGTGGAACTACAACAACGGCCTCGCGGCCACACTCCAGCTGTTCGACGGCAATCAGCGTTGGAACGAGCTGTCGCGCACCCGGGCGGTGGCCGACGCCGCCGATGCCGCCATCGTGCAAGCGCGCTTCGAGGCGGCGCTACAGACCAAGCAGCAGTTCTACGCGGCGCTGGCCGCACGGGAATCCGCCGCCGCAGCGCGCGCGCAACTCGAGCAGGCCGAGCAGCAGCTGAAGGCATCCACGGCCCGCTTCGTGGCGGGCGTGGCGACCAAGTCCGACTCGCTGCGCTCCGCCATTCAGCTGGGCAATGCGCAACTCGCGGTGCTCACGGCCGAAAACGACCTGCGCGTGGCCAATGCTGCCCTCACACGCGTGATCGGTTCGCAGGTGATTGTCACCCCGGCCACCGATGACACGGTGGACGTGGGGGGTGAACTCCCGACGGAAACCGAACTCGAGCAGCTCGTCGTGCGGAGCCCGCAGGTGATGCAGGCGGAGGCCAACCTCATGGCAGCCCGAGCGAGTCGACGCGCGCAGCGTTCGGCGTATCTGCCGTCGCTCACGATGTCGTACAATTACTCGTACACGCAGACCAGCCCGCGGTTTTCCGGCAGCGACGTCTGGCTGTTCTCGGGCGGCAACCCCAATCGCCAGCAGCTGAACTTCAATTTCAGCTATCCGTTGTTCAACGGCCTCGTGCGTGAGCAGCAGGTCGTGCAGACGGACGTCGCACAGCGGAACGCCGAAGCGCAGCTGCGAGACGCGCGCCTGGGGGCACGCCAGAATCTCACCACACAGCTGCGCGCGCTCAACAACGCGCAGGCCCGTGTTCGGGTGCAGCTCGCCGCCGTAGCCGCGGCCGAAGAGGACCTGCGCGTGCAGCAGCAGCGCTACGCACTCGGCGCCAGTACACTGCTCGATCTGCTCACGTCACAGACACAGCTGAATGAGGCGCGGCAGGCGCTCATTCAAGCGCGCTTCGACGGACGTATCGCGCGGGCGCAGCTGAGCGCACTGGTGGGCCGGGAGCTCTGAGTCAGCACCCACCCAAAACACACGACCCTCGACGCTCTACCCTGAACGGGGCGGCCGTCAGTCGTACGCGCATTCCGTAGGATCGCCGCGGCGACTGACCGCGGGCCCGTTCAGCGTTCAGGGTCGTGCGTGGAGGGTTGTGGGTGGGTGTTCCGAAACGTCAGCGGAGCTGGGCCCGCCGTCGTTGCCAGAATCAGAACGACAACGCCAGCGACGTCACGGCGACGAGATTCGTGCGCGACAGCCCCGACGCGGTGCGTCGGTCGGTGAAGATCGGCTCGCGATTCACCAGCGCTCGTGCTTCGGTGCGCCATACGAGCAGCCCCCCAAGCCGACGGTCGAACCCGAGGGAGCCGCCGGTGGCGCGGAGCGGGTCGGTGGTGCCGGTGCTGGCGACCACCTGATCGGCATCGGCGTACCACTCGGTCCGCGCGACGAGGGCCGAATGCGGGGTCATCGCCCACCGCAGCGTGGCCATGGTCCCCGCCCACGTGCGGGCGTCGGCGCGACGCCCGGCGGTATCGGGCGCGTCTTCGCGGCCGACATCCGCCTGCGCGAGGAGCTCGACATCGCTTGCCAGCCTCGTGCGGATGCCCACACCGCTGAAGAGGCGCAGGCGCGCGCCCGGCTCGTTCCCGGCCAACGAGTACCAGGACACCGTGGTGCGCCCGCCCACCGCATAGTCGATTCGCGCACCGACCGACTTGTCCGTGTTGCTCTCCGAAATGTTCTGCCAGCCGTTCACCAGATCGGCGCGCACCGTCAGCGCCGGGGTCGCCTGCCACGTCATCCGCACGCCACTGGAATAGTAGGGCGAATAGTCGGCGACCAGCGAGCGGGTGTACGTAACGTTGTCGCGTGAGAGCCAGCCTTCGAGCCCGGCGTTCGAGAAAAAGATGCCCGCGTCGACCCAGAACCCCGGACGGACTTCGTAGCCGACATAGGCCTCCTGCATGACCCGCGACAGGGCACCGCCGCTCGTCTGGCCGACCCGTGGCTCACCGGCATAGTTCACCTGCACCGATGTCCCCGTCTGTAGCGCGAGCCGCCCGCGCACGCGGGGAGCCGACAGCGTCGCCTCCACATGGGCGAGATTGACGTTGAACTCCGCGTGCCTGGCGGCCTGAGTGGTGAACGACCGGTCGAGGGTCCGCGGGCGGCCGGCATCATACGCGACGTAGGTGTCCACGAAGGCGCCGAACGTGACGCGCAGGCTGGTGTCGGCCGGCGTGTGCGACGTGTCGGCAGGCGCACGGGCGGGGAGCCCGGCCGTATCGCGGGCAACCATTCGATGCGCCGGGAACGCGGCGGCACCCACTGCAGCGGCAATTACCGGGACG
>Ga0164292_10003446_pt1 | contig 12920 bp, 13 predicted proteins | sample GEODES117metaG_FD_111486 | JGI IMG/M metagenome (GOLD analysis project Ga0164292, IMG submission 111486) | Eutrophic lake water microbial communities from Lake Mendota, Wisconsin, USA - GEODES117 metaG | ecosystem: Environmental > Aquatic > Freshwater > Lake | place: USA: Lake Mendota... | reverse complement strand
TTGGTTTCCGTAAAATATTTTATAATCTTTTGTGCGACAAAAAGGACAAATAATAGGACAATCTTCGCCAGGACAACCTTCAGCAAATCCATCTTCATCTAATTCTCCAAAATATTCATAATCTTCAATATAATCATCATCTGGTTTAAATTTATGATTTTTAAAATTCCAATAACACGCACGACATATTATATTTTTGCATGTTAAACATTCAAATCTATCTTCGTAACAACGACAACAATTATCATCTTCAAATGTTTCTGGAAGTACTTCTTTATTATCCTTTAAGAATTTATTAAATTCTTTGTATGTTAGTTTAATAAACCTTTCAAAACATATTTTACATTCTACATCACTTTTAATTTTGTTGATAATTAGTAATTTTTCCATTACCTGTGTATAATAATATATTATACTCTTTAATTAACTTCAATTATAAATTTGCCAAATAAAATTGGCATTTGAAATGTTAAAAGGTGTAAAATATATTATAATTTAAAATGAAATTATAATGTATTAAAGAATTTAATTACTTAAATACTTTTTAAGAACCACTCTGTTCTATTGCGAAACTGTCCATATTGGATTCCAAATACATTATTGTAAAATCCGGGCACTGTTCCATTTCGAGTGTAATAAGCATACATTCGCCTTGCGGATCCTGCGCCAGCACTTGCACCATCTGCAACCAAAGAACCTAAAGTTCTATTTCCATTTGAAGAAGACAAACGATAAGTTCGTAAATTTCCGGTATTGCCACCCATTTATATTTTAACGCAATATTAAAATTTATATTTATTAAATTATTTATATTCCTAAATTACCAAAAATAGTGGTTTGTTAGTCTGATTCATCTTCATCTTCTTCCGATTCTTCATGTTCTTCTGAATCCGATTCTTCCTCTTTTATTTTTGATTTCGATTTAGAAATTGGCTTCTGCTTTGGCTTCAATTTTTCTTTTTTATCTTCTTCAGTCAAGTGATCTAAAGCACTTAAAATAACCATTTCCTGTGCACTTAATTTTTGAAATATTAAACATTCATCCATTTTAAATCTATAATGCCGATGCATGAAATTTTTACAAACAATATAAACACCATCATCTGTTATTATTATATCACAAATAATACCACATTGGTTTAATGGCAAGTGGGTTGGGTCTGTTAATGGTATCCATCGAATAAATCCACCGTGTTTTAAATCATTTATTTCATCTACATATTTATATCCTTTAAGTTTTTTAAAATAATCTATTAGTATTTCTCGATCTAAATGTAGTTCTTTTAAAATTCCAAAATTCATCTCTTGAATTTTTGCAGTAGTTAAATTCATGATGCTATCATTTTTTTCATTATCTAATGCAGTTAATAAATTATTTATATCTATATTCATATTTATAATTTATAATATAATTATTTTTATATTATAATTTTTGATTTTATTTATTTTGTCGGGTTTTTAAAGCTTAGTCGCTTTGCTTTAATAGTCGCTTTGCTTTAATAGTCGCTTTGCTTTAATAGTCGCGTTGCTTACCAGCCACTACCAAATGCGGATCCTATACCTTCATTGGCTGCCATAGGTCCAAATGACTCCATTCCTGGAGTAGCTGCACCTACCAAAGGCGTAGAATCCTGTTGATACATATTATTGTAGTCTGGTAACTGTTGAGTGGATTGTTGTTGTGGTAAAGAACTAATGGATGTGGAACCCATCGAAGAAGAAGGCATAGAAGAAGTCATCGACTGGTTCTGTGAAATGGGTTGGCTAACTTTCACGCTTCCTTGGCCTTTTTTACCCTTCTTTTGATCTTTTGGTCCATCCCATACTTCCATAATACGATCAACAATAATGCTAACTTTCTCACCTAATTTAGTCTGCAAACTTAAAATAATAACTAACATTGCTAAAATAATACTTGTAACCGAAAAATCCGCATATTTTTCACCACTATGTGTTGGTATAAATGTAATCATTCTGTGAATAATTAATATTCCCAAAAACATAACTACAATTTGACCTACAATTTCTGCTAAAAGTTCTGGACTGCCTTTTTCTTCGTCAGCCTCGGGAACAAATTTTTGCATTGCTTTGTTCATTATTATAACTGGAATTAGAGCTAAAACCGCATATTGAACAATATTCATCATTTCGGATTTAGACTCGTCATTAAAATTAAAAACATGTTTAAAAAAACCTGGTTTGCCGCTTGTTGCTTTTGTTAATTCATCTAAACTTTCCATATTCCTATATAGGTTATAATAAGAAATTATAATATTGTAAAAAATATTATAAATTTATTATAAATATTACAAGTTTTTAGTTAAAGACAATTCTAAATATTAATTATATGGAACAAACTAATACAAAAATTTCAGATAATATATTTGCTGCGATTGATGCGAATAACGCTAACGCTAATAACTTGGAAGAGCAACAATATCTTAATTTGATTAAAGATATTCTTGATAATGGCACATGGGAAGAAGGGCGTAATGGCCGAACCAAAAGCATTTTTGGCAGTTCTATGCGATTCTCATTAGCTGATGGAAAGATCCCTATCTTGACTACGAAAAAGACTGCTTGGAAGACTTGTTTGAAAGAGCTTTTATGGTTTATTCGCGGTGAAACGGATAACAAATTGTTACAAGATCAAAATGTTCATATTTGGGACGGTAATACAACTCGCGAATTTTTAGATTCAAGAGGCTTGCACTCGACTAAAGAGGGTCTCATTGGAGCAGGGTATGGATTCCAATGGCGCCATTTTAATGCACCTTACGATAATCAAACTGGTTCTTTATCAAATAATGAAATAAAAGGTATCGATCAGCTACAGCAAATTATAGACGAACTTAAAGATCCTGCAAAAAGAAATAGTCGACGTTTAATAATGACCGCTTGGAATCCGAGTCAACTGGATCAAATGGCGCTACCACCTTGCCATATTATGTGTCAATTTAATGTGCATGATGGTAACAAACTTAGCTGCTGTATGTTTCAAAGATCATGTGATTTTTTCCTCGGAATTCCATTTAATATTGCATCATATTCACTCTTAACACATCTTTTGGCAAAACATTGTGGACTAGAAGCATATGAATTTATCCATTTTATGGGAAATTGTCATTTATATGAAAACGCAATTGATGCTGCTAAATTGCAGATTGAAAGAAAGCCTTTTCCTTTTCCAACCGTATCAATTGGGCAAGTTAGAGAAAAGATTAATGATTATCTAGTTGAAGATTTTGTTGTAACCGGGTATCAGTCACATGAAGCAATAAAAGTGGCGATGGTTGCTTAAAACCCTAAAATTTGCCTTAATATATATATTTAGAAAAAATATTTAGCAAATAATTTCATTGTTTATTTCCTAAATATTTAAGCGCGTAAAGAATTTAGAAACAATATAATAAAGAATACTATAAATTATGAGCGCAAATCGATCTGTTCAAGCTGCACAAAGAAGAAGAGCTGGTCCTCCTGAGCCTGCTACTCCAGGCCGCGGTCCTCAGCCATCTATTAACTCATCTCAAATGTTTGCCGCGGGGCAACAACAGCAACGCATGGGGCCAGGTTCAGGTCAAGTTAGTGGCAGACTTGCCGGCCAACAGGCTCAACAAATGCAAAAAAACATGATGGATCAGCAACAACAACAATCACAACCTCAAGCCGGTCTTGCTAACATCAATAAAATGACGCTTGCTCAAGCAATTACATTAATTACCTTACGTTTAGGTAAGGTCGAAACACAAATATTTAATGGTTTAGGATCAGGGTCTGGATCAGGGTCTGAATTTACTGGCGACGATGATCATATTTTAGTCGATAAAAGTGTTATTCAATCATTAATTAGCCGAATTGATGCTTTAGAGAAGAAACCTTCTGCTGGCATTAGCTCGACCGCTAGTCAGGATATAACTCTTTTGAAACAACAATTCGAAACCATTAAGCCTATTGTAGTGCAATCTAAGACCACGAATAACGCATTAAAACAACAAATTGAAGGGTTGAAGGCTGATCTAGCTGAGACAAAAGAGCTATTAACTGCCTTACAGAATCTAACAATGGATAATAGTAACAAACTATTGGCATTTAGTAGCATTTACGGTATAAATCCTTCTTCTGAATTTTTAGAAGATGGACAAGAAGTTCAAGACGAACAAGAATTGTCAGAAGATTTAGAAGTAGATCTTGTATCCGAAGAAATTGTGGGAACTAATTTGAAAGAATTAATTGAACAAGAATTTAATTCTGAAGCATAAATTAATAAATATATTATTAAAGTTATAAATTAAAGGTAATAATATATAAATAACATATAATGTCAAAATCAGCTGAAAGTCCATATTCATACGAAACATTATTTATTAAAAATCATATTAAATCCACTGAAATTCTTGAAATGATAAAGCAAAAAAGATTTAATGAAATATTAGATGGATTTGGTCATATTAAAGATAATTGTATTATTATTGAATTTAAATTTTTTAAATATTTTAGCATGCCAGTTACGCATGATTTGATTACTTCTCATATGGATCAAATAATGAAGGAATTGACATCAAAATATGATACTTTTAATGTGCATGTAAATTTTCAATCATGTTCTATTGCAGATGCAGATAAACATAGCGCTTATTGTAAGTATATTAATGGAATTTTTTCAGAAAAATATCCCGACAAATTAAACATGTGTTATGTTTATAATGCATCTTTTGTATTCGAAACTATTTTTAAAGTAGCAAAGGTCTTTATGGATAAGGATACTCTTAAAAAAATTGTGTTAGTAAAAGAATAAATTTATAAATATTATATGTAAAACAATATATTAAAACTAACAATACATATTAATATATTAAATGCGATTATCTATTGAAAATAAATCCAAAATGGAAATGTTTGTTGCTCTATTCCAGCTCCTCAAAAACTGGGGTTCTTATTTGAATCTACATTTTGAAAAAACACGTTTGTATATTCAATCTATGGACAAGTCACATGTTTGTCTTTCCAGCATTACTATTTCAAGTCAATGGTTTTCTTCTTACCAAATTGAAGATGCAACTAACATATCATTAGATTCTACTAATTTTGCAATTATGATGTCTTATGCTCTTAAACATAATAAAATGGAAATCAATTTTGAAGATGAGGTGGATCCTGATAAGTTATTTATTAATCTATCTTCTAATTCAGAGTCATCATTTGTTGAACCAAATGTAAAACCTAAGGGGAAAAAAGTAAAAGAGGTTCAAAATAAGTTTGATCATTTTTTTGAATTAGGATTAATCGATGTTGAGCAAGATACTTTAGGCATTCCCGAGGTTGAATATGATGTGGATTTTACAATGAAATCTGAGAATTTCAGTGAGCTTATTAATGAATTGATGGTATTTGGATCAAATCTGAATATTATTTGTAGCGAAGAGGTCTTGGAATTTAATGCAAGTGGTGACACTGGTAAATTAAAAGTAAACATCCCAATTGATGATCTAAATGAATATGCAATTGCAGAAGGCGAGATAGTCGATATTTCGTATAGTTTAAATCATATTGGTAAAATGTGTTTATCTACTAAGCTGGGTCAGAATGTTAGTTTATCGATCAGTTCAGAATATCCAATGGCTATTAAATATGATTTAGGAGATGATAGTAGTGTCGCCTTTTACATTGCGCCTAAAATTGCCGACTAATTTTAAGGCATATAAAATAGTAACCTAGTTTCCTTAAAAGTTTGCCTCCAGCTTTGTAGTATTAGCTTCGCGAATACGGTAAAGGTGGAAAATTATATTATTATTTTTAATTAAATATGTTAGAAATAATAACCGGAATATTTATATTTTGCATTATATTGTTTTTTTATCTTCATATTCAGTTTCATTTGAAGACCAGTGATGATCTAGAAATTTATGAGATTGATCAAGCATCAAAGGACAGAATGGAGGAAATTTGTGATTTAAGGCAACCTGTTTTGTTTGATTGTGACGAAGATATTAATAAAATAGTGCAAACAACTAACAAAACTGCACTCTTGGACAACTATCCAGTTTTTGAAGTTAAAATTCGCGATAATATAGATACAAATTCTTCTTCTACTGTAGAAGAATTATATCTTCCTTTGCCTCTGCATATTGCATGCAAATTGTTTCAAGAAGATTCAAATTCGGTATATTTTAGTGAAAATAATATGGATTTTTTGACTGAAACTGGTGTTATTAAAAATATGACATATAATGATGAATTTTTGAGACCACGTTTGGTTTCAAATTGTAATTATGATATTATGTTAGGTTCTGATGGATTAGAGACTCCTTTTAGGTATGAAATGAATTATAGAAATTATTTTGTAGTTACACAAGGATCTTTAACTATTAAGATGGCACCTCCTAAAAGCAGCAGATATTTATATCCTGTAAATGATTACGAGAATTTCGAGTTTAGATCCCCTATTAATCCATGGACACCGCAATCAAAGTTCAAGGCGGATTTTGATAAGATAAAATGTCTAGAGATTGTTTTGACGCCCGGAAGATTCTTATTTATTCCTGCTTACTGGTGGTATTCATTTAAATTTGCAGAAAATACAAGTGTTAGTTGCTTTCGATATAGAACGTATATGAATAATATTGCAATTAGTCCAAATATATTCATGTATGCTTTACAGAATCAAAATGTAGAGCGAAAAATAGCGAAAAAAATAGATTTTAATCAACCTGCTATAACAGAAGAATCGGTTACTAAAGCTGTAGACACCAATACAACTAGCATTGCCGATATTCCTTTATCAGATTCCAATCTGTTGCCGGAATCTGAGCCTTTGATTGTTGATTCGATGGCGTCTACATCGAATGTAGGGAGTGATATTTAGGCATCGACCGACTCATGTAGGTGTATGTAGGGCATATGACGCGACAAAATGGCGACACATTGGAAACCCATGTAGGCGCATGTAGGCCGCACAACTGTTATAAAAAACAAGTTAAAGACTATTTACTATATTAATTTATATTATATCTTTAATTATTGCAATCATGACTCTACTTAAAATCATTATTGATAACCGCAATTATGCCAATTGGTCCATTTTTAATGCTACCAATTTAGAACCTGTTTCCGTTGATCTTGAATGCAATCCTATTCAACATAAACTATTTACTGGTGATGTTTTTACATTCAATAAGAACAAAGTTGAAATTGTTCATTCCTCTGTTAGAAATATGGATAATATTCCAGCTGTTCTCATTCTTAATGGTAATAAAACTTTTGGTAGAACCTCTGGAACAAAAGGCAAATTACTATATAAATGCATCCCTGATGATGTTCGATTACCTACTTTCTTAGTCCCATATGAGCATAAACATGTCGGATTCTCCAAGGTTTTCCCCAATTTATATGTCACTATTCGGTTCTCTGACTGGTCCGAAAAACAAGTAAGAGCCGTTATTTCTCAAACCATTGGACCAGTTGACGTCCTCGATAATTTTTATGAATACCAACTCTACTGCAAAAGTCTGAACTCATCCATACAAAAATTCACAAAAGATACTAGCAAAGTCATCAACTTTAAGGCCGGTAAATCAGCCGCACATGACACCTTTATTGAAAGCATTGTCTCTAACAAACAAATAGAATCACGCATTAATCATAATATATTTTCCATTGATCCTGCAAACAGCAACGACTTTGACGACGCATTTAGCATTAAAGTGCTAGACGATAATACGCTATTACTCAGTATATACATCGCCAATGTTACGATTCTAATGGATGCGCTAAATCTCTGGTCCAGCTTCTCCGAACGCATCTCCACCATCTATCTTCCAGACAAAAAACGACCAATGCTCCCTACTATTCTTTCCGATTGCCTTTGCTCTTTGCAGGCTAAAAGCAGTCGTTGTGCATTTGTTTTGGATCTAGTTATTAATCGGGATTCAGGAGAAATTGTTTCTACTAAATATTCCAATTGCATTATCCGTGTTAACAAAAATTATGTATACGAAGAACCTGATTTATTAGTCTCTGAAGATTATATCTTATTGTTAGATACTGTAAAAAAATTAACTAAAAATTATCGATACATTAATAATGTGAAAAATAGTCACGAAGTCGTTTGCTATCTAATGATCCTAATGAACTATTTTTCCGCCAAAGAATTACTTAAGGCCAAAGTCGGCATATTTCGATCCACTGTTGTTAAAAATAAGTCAGATGTAAATCTATTATTTCCTGATTCTCTCCCTGAAGAAGTAGGGAAATTCATCAAAATCTGGAACAGCACATACGGCCAATATATCGATATCAGTTTATTCAATGACAAGGATCCTTCTTTTTATAAACACGAGCTACTTGACATGGATGCTTACATACATATTACATCCCCTATTCGTCGCCTTGTTGACTTGCTTAACATGATAAAACTGCAACAAGTTCTAAATATTGCAACATTGTCTGAAAGTGCTTCTGAATTTTTTATGGCTTGGATACAAAAAATCGACTATATTAACGTAACAATGCGCGCCATACGTCGGGTTCAAAATGACTGCACTCTATTGGATACTAGCGCCAAGAATTTAAGCATATTGGATTGCATTTATGACGGATATTGCTTTGATAAACTTGTTAGGAATGATGGACTTTTTCAATACATTGTTTATTTACCAGAACTTAAAATGACCTCTAAGATCACTGTTCGAGACGATATGGACAACTATGCCACAAGAAAATATAAACTCTTCATGTTCAATAATGAAGAAAAATTTAAAAGAAAAATTCGATTGCAAATAGTATCTACAATTTAGTATATTTCAAACTAACATAAAGATATATTCGTATAGTATATAACTATAATGGATTGTGATAACTGTAATTGTGTTAATAAATGTGCTAAGTCCGAAGTCTTAGTGTCGTCCGAAGTCTTAGATCCAGCTCCAAATTCCGAACCCATTTTAGAGGAAATTTTAGAATTCGAACCCAATTCCGATGATCTTTTGGTCTCAGAAATTAATATTCCAGAAAAAATCAATATCAACTCTTCCGAGGTTCTTCCTTCCTTGGAAGAACTAGTAAAAGATAATTTTACTCAACCTGAAACTACTAATACTAACAAAAATTTGTCAGCCGAAGAAATGCAAGAAGTGATGACTAACATTGAAAACACTGTTAATTTTACATCGATCGATGAAAGTATGCATGCTTTAAATAATCCTGAAATTTTGCTGAATCGCATTCAAAATGCATTTAATACTTTTAAGGAAAAAACAGGTCGAACAATGACTTATAGCGAGATGCGTTATATGATGGGATAAATATTATGGCCTTGTAAGCTTTACTACGTTAAAGCGACCAATTAAAGCGATCATTTAATTTTGTTATAAAATTTTATATATATTTTATTATAATATAATATAATATAATGTCAGGTTTTAATACAAGTGGTAATAATTTATCATATGGCAGAACAACAAATGCTGTCATTGTAGGGAGATTAAAGAATACTTCGGGATCAACAACTCGAATATTTAAGTTCTGTAATCAAAACTCTCCCGACTTAAATGTTACATTTAATTGTGTATTTAATAGAACATCTCCTTCTCCACAATTATATATACGTTCAAAAAATAATACAACACCAGGTTGTTTTGATATTGGCGATAATTTAGTAAAAGATATGGAAAATAGACCATATAATCAAGAAAATATAGCTACTGTAGGTCTAATTATACCTATACCTTTTCCTACAGGCGATGAGACTGAACAGGGTAATATTGTTCAAGGAGATAAATCTACTGCAGAAATATATATATCTAGTTATTGGAACGATTGGGATGGTGATGTTTTCGATGGTTGGGGTAACTTTTTTTTCTTTAATCAGTCATTAGAACAATATTATTTTCCTTTAATAAATCCACAAAATCAACCTAACGGTCAATTATTTAGACAAATCTTCAATGTTTCTGAATGGAACCAGACGTTTAGCATGATACAGGGATGGCCAGTAAGAGGTATTTTTAAATTTGATATAAGTGTTGAGGACCCTAATTTTATTTTTAGATTTGGTGCATATGGAAATTTTGGTTCTGACAGTGATAGTTTGAATACTCTTTTAACGTATCCGTACACATTGAATGGAAATAATTTAACATTATATTACTTGTACCACAGAAATGCTACTAAGGATACAGAAACATGTTATATTTATTTTATACCTAAACTCATAGCTCAAAATAATTCTCTAACATTTTCAGGTGTTGATGATATCATTAATGGTGTAGATTATAATTTTGATGTTTCTGTTGCCCTAAAGTATGGTATAATATTTTATGTATCAAGAGGAAATGATGTGAAAGATTGGGTTATAAATGATTTAACTACAAGCAGTACTTTTAGTAATTAATCTAAAATTTCCATATTATGTTTTATATTTTATTGCAATAATATATGAAATACTTAAAGAAGCGATCTACTCACAGACATAGGAAATCTTGTCGTAAATCTTGTCGTAAATCTTGTCGTAAACTTACAAAAAAACGGTGCAAAACTGTCAGACGTAGACATGTAATGAGAGGAGGCTGAGGTCTAGCAATGTCTTTACCTACACCTATTTTTAAAAAAGTAGAAGCGAGTAAAGAAGAAGAAGACGATTCCTTTGTCGGTGGAAATTGAGTAACATTGGCTTAAAATTATATTATGCTTTGATTTTTAGAATGATGCGTTTATGAATAAATGCTGAATTAAAAATTATTATAGATTAATTATTTCTATAATAATTTACAAGTTCTTATCAATTACGACTTCCTTTGTAATGTTTCGTATTATCTTCTCCATGTTCTTCTCCTGTTCATCATCTGTTGATCCATTCATTGCATTGCACAACATCTTTAAGTATTTATCATTATGTCTCGATGCTGGATCTCGGTATTCTGGATATTTTTTTTGCCACTCTGTAATTTGCTGTATATTTTTCTTGCCAACTGTCTTAATTGCATTTGTTAGTTTCTCTTTATCTGAATCCTTTGTCCATTCATTCTTATCTTTTACATACAGTGTCTCTCTTTTTGCATCGCTGCAGTGAATCGGTCTCTTACATACATCTAGCTCATTTAGTCCATTGATAAAAATTCTCGATACTCCTTCTGAATAACCTAGACGTGCTGTTTCTTCTAGATCCTTCAGCTTGACTTGTAATGATTCTACAAAATCTGTCAAATTAATTGCATCCTTACAGGTCTCATTCAAATATATTTGCAGATTAAAATGATTGTTATTAGTCGTATTATGGCTGTTATTGTTATTAGTTGTGTTATTGTTAGGCTGAATCGACTTAACTACTTCCATCATGATGGATTTCATTTCTGAATTGTCTTTTATCAGCATTTTAATAATTTCACTTTCTTCTTTGCCTAAACTATGCGACTTTTCTTCCACTTTTTCTTCATTGATCAGTTGACATGTTTTTTTGTGGACCGATAAGCCTTGTCGATACTTATATCCTTTTCCACAAATGCAAAAATGTCCTGATTTTTGTGAATCTTTTTGCATCATTTTTACATCATTTTGGTGTTTTAATGTTAATAAATGTCTATTCCAATCCCCTTTTTTACAGCATTTAAAGTCACACGTTTCGCAATAAAAATCTTGTGTATGTTTTGATGTAATTTTGTCATCATATGTCATCATTTATATTGCTAAAGAAAAAAATGTCCGTTTTTTTGACGCTTTTTTTGGATCATTTTTTGTCACCATTTTGTCATCATTTTTGTGTCAACGAGTCAAAATAAGATATGTAAATTATTAAACATCAAACCATTTACAATTAGAAAAAATGTAATAAAAAACAGCGATGTAATTGGATGTAATTTTGTCACGATTTGTCATCATGTCCGAAAAAATGTCCAGTTTTTGACCCTTTTTTTTGAAAAATTATGCTCACAAAATTTTCTGACTTTGAAACGAAAATTAGAGCATTATGCTCACAAAGTGTTTTTTTTCGTTGATTTTCAAGCCATCCCTTAGGGGTCAAAAAATGGACATTTATAAATGTCCAAAATCGGTTTTTCGATTTCCAATTTGGAACAAGAAAGTATAGGAGTCTAGACATTACCATAAGAATATAAGTATTTTCTTTATTTTATTATTGAAAATGATAAGAAAAATGTGAGGGAAAAATCAGTTTCTGAGACGGAAAAAAACTTTGATCCCTGGGTTCCCCATTGGAAAAAATTTGTCCTAAATATATTGAGAAAATAAATTTTATATTTTGATAGTTTTAAACATAAAATTTGCAACAGACTTGGCGCCCAGGGTTCCCATTGGAAAACATTTATATACAATTTGTTGAATTTGTGTTATTCGTCTGAAATGATTTATAAGTTTCTAATATCATTATTTTTAATTCATAATTATCTTTTATAATCTGTTTTATAAGATCCTTATCAGACATTTCAAATTCATTATCATGGTTTTTAGTATTCTGAGTATAAATACACTTTTTTTTATGGACTGATAGTCCTTGGCGGTGACTATACTCTTTTCCGCAATTGCAAATATGTTTATATGTTTTAACCTCATTTTGTTCATTTTTACAGTGTTTTAAAGTTAAATTATGTCTATTTAAATCTCCTTTTTTATAACATTTAAAATTGCATGATTTACAAATAAATTCCTTATTTAATGCGTTGGATGATACAATTTTAGGTTCTTTTAGCCCTTTATTTTGATTACACGATAAAGGTTCAATACTATTTAAAGTTGCATTTAATGTAATGAAATACTCTTGTTCTTTTTGCCTTGCATCTAACAGATCTTTGCAATTGTAAAACTGAACTATTAACATTTCCCAATTATCCCAATTACCATTGTCTCTTATAGTTTTATACAATTTTAAATTATAACATGGTGATTTGATATTATTACAATTTTGTTTA
>Ga0164292_10003445_pt1 | contig 12921 bp, 9 predicted proteins | sample GEODES117metaG_FD_111486 | JGI IMG/M metagenome (GOLD analysis project Ga0164292, IMG submission 111486) | Eutrophic lake water microbial communities from Lake Mendota, Wisconsin, USA - GEODES117 metaG | ecosystem: Environmental > Aquatic > Freshwater > Lake | place: USA: Lake Mendota, Wisconsin... | reverse complement strand
TCTAAAGTCTCATTTTCGATGTATGTCTTTCACTGGCCAGTGATTGTGTTTTGTCAGAATGTTCTTCCGAGTGACCTATGGATCCGACTGCCTATTGAAGTGGCACTCATCCTTCTAGCCACTCTGACCTCACACTTTCTAGTTGAAATGCCTGTCCTGCGTTTTCGAATACCTCAATTTTCGACCGTACCAAGAAGGCGGGTTACCCGTCAGATTGGAGTAGTTGTGAGCTGCCTAGTTATTTCTGGGATTTTTTATGTAAATGACCCAAGCCGTATCAATTCTTTGATTAGTCTCAATTTCCTTAAGCCAAAAATTGAGAAGTTTGACGATACCTATTCCCGGGAAAGTAAGTCAGGTAACGCATCCCAGAATGACATAGAAGTCGTGCCAAACAAAGTTTCCGTCAATGGCGATACAGACGCTCAGTTTACAGAATCAACGCTCCGTGAGGCGGTCAAGAAAGCACTTTTGAATCCCGAAAAATTTTCGGAGGCGACCCTAGCCTCTCTATCGCAACGCCCGAATCTGGGTTTACTCAAAAGATGCAATGATAAGACGTGCCAATTCGGTTATGGTGAAACACGTATTGACCTAATCGGGGATTCTCACATGGTGGCACTTGGATCGACGCTGCTAAATGTTCTCGATCTCTCGAAATACACGATTTATACACATTTGAAGCAAGGTTGCCCATTTAGCAAAATTGTTCTGGTGCGTGCCCCTGGAACTCCCTCGGAGAGTAGTTGCCTTTCGGTGGAAGCGAATCGTTTAAACTTCTTGAAAAACAATAAAATAGATATCCTAATGGTCAATGAGAGCTATTCTTACCCTCTTGAGAAATCAGATAGTTACTCAATTAGATACGCTGGGTTGAAGGACTCAATTGAATTCTATAAACCTTATGTTGAAAAGATTATTGTGTTTTCGCCGAGCCCAATGTACGCGGCCTGGGAAGATTGTTTGTCTGATGATTCTATTCCTCGTGATTGCAACGGATATCTTGCTGATGGGTCGAATTACTACCGGGCCCTATCACGAATAACTGAGGAGTACAAACAAGTCAAAGAAGTAAATTTAAACTCGTCAATCTGCGAAAAAGGGGTGTGTCCGGGAGCACTCGGTCAGATACCGCTGACAACCGACGGAAATCACTTCCGTCAAGAATTTCTAACCAAAATAATCCCAATAATCAAAGAAAAGGTCGACAAGTTAGGCATCGCCGTCGCTAGACCCTGAAGCAGACGATACAGGAACTTGCTACTTCAGCGGCAGAATTTTTCGGCCTACTCCGCTGATTTCCGATTGATTTTCTGGCAGATATCAATTTTTTCGAATCAATCACTTGGAGTTGAAAATTATGGTTCAAAAACATTCTCAGATAGTCATCCTCGGACAGATTGTTCAAATACATTATTGAATTGAGATAAAAACGGGAATGAGAGATAAAGCGTGGCAAAGAATTATGAAATTTTCTTCCAGTTAAGTGATCTCTGTAATCAATACGATGAATCATAACGCCTTCAGGGTTCAGCACACGTCTAAATTCTGATACGTATTGTGTCAACATCTCTGGCGCTATGTGCTCGAGTACAGCATTCGAAATAATCAAGTCAACCGAATTACTTGCGACTGTTCTCAATGATTCCAGACCCAATGTTCCATAATCAATATCAAAACTAATTAGCATCTCGTCAAACGACCGTGGAGACGACTGCGGACCAATCAACTCTAAGTAAAAGTTCATATCTCTCGTCGCAAAATCCCCATAATCAACTAATAGACTTCGTCGTGCTCCGTGCAGTTTTGAAAGGATCCCTATAGCAACCGAGTCGCCAGGTCCAATTTCGACTACTGTTATGTCTTTAAAACTTCGCTTATTTCCTTCCGTGAAGGTGCTATAGAAAAAATCGAAAGTACCAATTGAATACTCACCAAAATTCATTTTGCCATGATCAAATACTCCTAGTTTTTTCCAAAAGGAGTAGTCATTCTTTAACCTTAAGAGCACATACTTCACTAGAAACTTTAGATAGTACTGGAAATATCTCATAAATGAAATCATACTATAAAAAAGTGAAGTAGCCCGAGAGTTGGAATACAAAGACTCAGGAACAACAAGATGATCATTGTAATGATTTCGCGAGATCTGAGCTCCAACAATCGATTTATATATACAAAACGAACAATCAGCCAAAATGATGAGTTCCAAGTAAGTATCTGTATCGCCACGTACGGTGTGAGAGAGTGACGATTCCATAGTAGAGAAACAATTAGAGTCACGGAGGAGAGGCAACTAAAGAAAATGGCTGGTTTGAACTTTCTGATGTTGAATAGAAAATTCGAATACAAGACAATCAAGGCTTCGACGCAAATGTATGCCTGCATTACCTTCATCAGCTCAACACACTCTTGAAGATTCGCTACCGAGAACTGCCCTCGTATATAGATAAAACTCATAAGTGGAGGTGCTAGCAGATAAAAAGAAAATGACATTAGAATCAGAATCAAGCAGAGCGTGCGTAGCAATTCTAGGAGTTTATTTGCTTGCATTCTCGTGGTGTTCTTGATGCGCATAACCTCGGCAATAGTAACCTGATTGAAACCACGCGTGGCAAGCGTGGATTCTGTCAATACATTTCTCTCTGCAACCGAGAATAATGAAAAGGCAGCCAGAGAATTTGACGCCATCAGGCTCCTCTGCATTACTGAAGCAGAGCTGATTAGTACGTACTGCAAAGTGGTAAAAAGAAAGACTGAGAGTGGTGGTAAATGTAGCTGTGACACAGAATAATTTGCCAAATCAAGCGGCACACTCTTGATCAGAAACACACTAAACAGGATTTGAAGGGCGGATCCGATGGTAAGTGAACAAATAGCGACAAGAAAACTGGGAGAGTAGGCCACGCTAAATGCAGCTATCATCGAAGGGATGATTGGCAAATAGCTAGCCGATTTGTATTTTTTAAGTGCGATTAAAATGTGAATCAACACGGTGGCAGAAAGTTGGAATAGGGAATACAGAGCAGATAGCAGAAGAAGGGTTATTCCACCAATAGAACTTTCTTGCTTGTCATAGAAATTTGTAGACACGAAAAAATAGACTGCTGTGAATATTTGCTGTACAAAAAACGTCACACACGCAATCCAAAAAAATTTTCTAACTACATCAACCCTTACAGTCTCATCCCTCACTAGACTTCCAAGATAGACATTCTGAAATGCTGATGTAGCAACCGAGGTGACGATAACTGTAATTGTAATAAATAAATAAAATCTTCCTAAATCATCGGATACACCCAACGAAGAAGTTAGTACGACTTGAAACACTAAAGTCGAAAACATGTTAAGAATATTGCTGAAAATCGCACCTCGAATTTCAAAGAGATTCTTGAGCGTATGATAGAAATGAAATCTAACGTTCATGAACCACGCTTAGTGTCTAAGAAAAACCAAACAAGTGAAGCAGGGTAAACCAATATAACCAACAAAAGCGAAAGGTGATTTCGAATCTTAATCTTGTCGGCAATCTGAGTTTCAAGTCGTAACTTGTCGTTAGCCGGACATCTAATTTTATGTGAAGCAGATCTTAAATGCTTTTTGAATCTAGCGTAGTTGAAGGCGGCTTTCAAGAAATAGCGCGGTGCACTCTTAAAGTACTTAATGTTGTAGTTCAAGTCATCCGATGTCCAGATTACGATACCTAAAGTTCGCTGAAGTAGGACTTGATACGTTCGATGGCTTGACATGATTCCTTCTGGCGAATGATGGTAAATGCGAACGACCAAGTCTGTGTAGCGCATCAAGTAATCTCTTGAGATAACCGACCATACAGTAGACGGTGGTATGTGAAAGGTTACCGGGTCATAAGGAAATCTTTTGACAATCGCCAAAACAGTAAGTGAAAATTTCTCGTCATTGGTATTGAATCTGAACTTCATTTCGTCGTAGTTCGAATCTACGTAGCCATAAGTTGATCCTGACTTATACGAAAAATTACTCGACGAGATTGCATTTTTTAATTCACTAGTTAGTTTACTCGTACCTGCCACGCCCCAAAACTTGATACGATCTTTATGGGGGATATCGTTCCAAACATTGAGCAACTTTTCGATTGAATCCGGGAATAATTCGTCATCGTCATCTAGAATGCAGAAAAAATCTCTGTTTGCAAGTTCAATAGCCCTATTGTAGGAGATAAACTTTCCCTGTCGAGTCGTATTCTCCTTTAGAATTACTTCAAAGGGTGCTCTAAGGCCTTCGACGAAGCCACGCACGTCTTCAGTGGATCCGTCGGAAATGACAATCCACTGTAAATTTTGATGCGTCTGCTTCAGTAACGAATTGTATGCACGTTCCAACTTCCATAACGGATTAACCGTTGGAGTAAAGACGGTTACCCCATACAATTGTGAGTCTAGTTGAAGTGTAATTGAAAATCACCATCACTTTCACGGCAATCGTAGTTTTCTCACTCTAGTGTACATTTCATGGTGTGACTAGACAGAGGGTGAATTTATTCGTTGTCTATTTTGCCATGTCTCTAGCGTTAAGCCAATGGTACTACGCAGCAGATTTATACGGCGCTCGATTCACGGTCATCCCGAAGGTGTTTACGAGTTTGTTCTTTCTCTCTCTATTAGCTCTTTTTCGCCAACTTGCAGTCCGCAGTATTTCGCTAGATTCGCCACGCGCAAGACTTCTGTTGTTTGTTGTAGGTTTCTACGTTTTTGTCACATTGGCATCAGTTGCCTATACATTCTCTTTTACGGGTTGGGGTCCCGACGTCCTCGAGGGAGTCAAACTCGTCTGTGGCTTAATGGCTGGAGTAAGTTTATTCTCACAATTAAAAAATCGAAATCACTCAATTGTTACATTCTTTCTTGTTATCCTCACAATTTCGATAGTTTTTGGCGTAGTCCAGGCTATCGAGCAACCAGATTTTTTCACGGAGGAAGCTTTCTTCACTTACGGAGCAACAAACAGATGGTGGGAGTTGTCCGCGATCTGGGGGCCATTTTCCTTTTCTGGAAAAAATGTTTTTGGACTTTGTATAGTATACCCACTCGCAATTCTGCTTCCGTTGCTGTCTTCACCATACTTGTCAAGATACCGAGCTAACTTCATTTGGTCATTATACTTTCTCGCAGTTCCCGTTCTGTTTCTCTCCCAATCCCGTACAAGTTTCATTTTATTCTTTGTGATCAGTGCAAATACTTATTTTCAGAATAGGACTTATATCAAATCAAAGTTATCAAATGTATCAATAACGCTGTTTTCGATCGTTGGAGTACTGTATTTTTTTATCTCAATTTTTCCGACCTGGATCTCTCGTTCCCAAAACGAGCAGACAAGATACGCAGCACTTAGATTAGCCTTCAATTCGGAAAAAACTAATTGGTTTTTTGGCAGTGGTTTTAATTCTGTATACTCAGTTACAGCACCTTCAAATGCCACTTTTACACCTAATGTTGCCGCCAATGAAGGAAGCGTTGTTGATGTCTACTTTATAAGGCGCTGGATCGAGACCGGATTAATCGGAGAACTTTCTTTCTTGATTCTAATTCTCACCCTTTTTTTGTATTCGCGCCACAGAATTCGCGCACTCGCAGTGATTGAAAACTCTGTTTCATGGAGACAAATCGCGTCACGAAACTTGGCATTCGTGATCGTCATTTCCAGTGGTAGTGGAGACTTTCTAAGCTTTCAAATCATTGCGGTGCTCTTTACGGTTTGTTTGAGCGCAATCATCTTTGGTGTAGATTAGTATCGTGCGAATACTTCATATCGTAACGCGAGGGCGTGGAGGGGGAACGTCGCGTTCAATCAATCATATGATTCGATTTGAGAGAAGTTTAGGTCATGAAGTTTTCCTGCTAACTGGGAGCGGCGTAGTCAAAGACGAGTTTGAAATGAAAAGTAGATTTCTCAAGCGTGAAATCAATCCGATTTTTGATGTTCTCGCTTGGTATGAGATATATCGTTCGGTGAAACATGTAAACCCTGATTTGATCCACACTCACGAATCAAAAGCTGGGATATTGGGGCGTCTAAACTTAACGGGGAGACACCGAGTATTGGCTCATACTGTTCACATGGCGACATTCTCAGAAAAATGGTTTCAATTCAGTCCAATTGCTAACATTTCTCAAGTACTCGAGTATTTGGCATCCAAAAGAACAGATCTCATGTTTTTCGTAGGCAGTGAGCTGTCATCTATTTATAAAAAAAAGAAAATTAATGGCAAGGTTTCTTCTACGGTCGTGAGGTCTTTTCTAGATATAGAATCTTTTGTAAAAGCTAGCAATCGATTACGCGACAAGGAGATTGTTCTTGACGAACTTCTACTTCCAGCCAGTACTAAGATAATTCTTTCGGTTGGTCTTTTGGAGAAGAGAAAAAATCATTCCTTCATGATTCGTAGTCTCGCCCAACTATTAGAATCAAACGATGATGTTCACTTACTGTTTGCTGGGACAGGCTACCTGCAAAAGAGTTTGGAACTTCTGTGCAAGAAACTGAAAGTCTCTCAAAAAGTTCACTTTCTCGGATATAGAAATGACATTCCCCGATTGATGAATTCTGCAGATGTTTTGATTCACGCTTCTAGACGCGAAGGTGTACCACAAGTAATTGTGCAAGCGATAGCAAGCAACGTTCCCGTGGTATCGCTTCAAACTTGCGGCATTAAGGAATTGCGTGATGTTACGGTGGTTGCGGATGGAGCAAAGCCCTATTGTAATGCAGTTGAAGGTATCTTGCTGGACCCAAAGTCTCGTTTTCAAATTCGAAGACCGCCTGAATATTTGGAGAGTTGGGCTAAAATTGAGATCGAGAAAACATGGGAATCCAAGTTAGTCGAAACAAAGAACATACTGAAGATTAGATCAAGAGAAGGTTTGGGAAATTAAAGTGTGTGGAATTGCTGGATACATCAATAAGGAGGCAATGCACTCAGCCATTGAAGAAAATGTTCGAGCAATGCTAAACAAAATCAAACATCGAGGACCAGATGACTCCGGAACCATCGTTTCAGCAAGTGTGGGTTTAGGAAATGTGAGACTCGCAATAACGGATTTACTGGGGGGAAAACAACCTTTCACCTATGGTTGCAAGGGTTCCAAGTTGATTTTAGTTTTCAATGGGGAAATCTATAATCACTTAGAATTGAAACAAGAACTGATCAAACTTGGACACGTTTTTCTTTCATCCCATAGCGACACAGAAGTCGTCATGCATGCGTTTGAAGAGTGGGGAGTGGCTTCTTTTGGTCGCTTCAATGGCATGTTTGCGATTGCCATTTTTGATGAGTTAAGCAAGGTGATGTATCTCGCAAGAGATCGATTTGGAGAAAAGCCTCTTTACATTTTTAATGCTGAAGGTGTTTTTGCTTTCGCATCTGAGATTAAGTGCTTGGTAGATGTCTGTAACCTTCGAGGAAGTTTCGATTGGCAGGTAATCGATGCATACATTAATTTTGGGTATAAGTTGAATAACAAGACTTTTTTTGACCGAGTGGATGAAGTTCCAGCTGGCGCCTTTACGATCATCGATACAGACGATGGACAAAAGACGAAATCTCTTGTGTTTAATTTTTTTGAGCCTTTCAGATTGCAAACTCTCGAAATACCTGGATTAAATGACGAATCCATTTTTGAAAAACTCTTTGTTAGAGCAGTTGAAATGCGCCTTAATTCAGATGCACAAACAGGAGTATTCTTAAGTGGGGGATTGGATTCAAGTGCTGTTGCTGTTGCGACCGCCCGAATTGGTGCAGGAATAGATACTTTCACTATAGGTTTTGAAAATTCGAGATTTGATGAGAGTAGATACGCAATTGCGGTGAGCAAACATCTGCGTTTGGTCAATCATTTGGAGATATGCAGAGAGTCTGATCTAATGAGAATTACTAAGCGACTCCCCGAAATATTTGATGAACCAATTGGCGACCCATCGGTGATTCCTACAACTTTCCTCTCGGAGTTTGCTTCTGGATGGGTAAAGGTTGCGCTTGGTGGGGATGGTAGCGATGAACTCATGTACGGTTACAATACTTATAGTGCTCTCTGGAAACTAACCAAGTTCAAACCACTCTTAAATGCATTCAACGCTCTTAACACCGAAAATTTGCAGAAGTTATTTCCTGGGAATTTACAAAGAAACTTATCCTACCAAAAAGAGATATCTTCATTCACTGATGTCGAAAAAGTTTTTGTCTTGTTGAGCCCAAATAAGTTCTCGTACTTTTGGAATAGTGAAACTGCTATTAGCGAACTGCACTCTGCTACCCGAAGTATTCAAGCAGATATCGACACCATGAAGACCTTTAGGAATGCCTATATTGCGGGCTATTTGGAAAAGAACATCTTAGTAAAATCAGATCGGTCGAGTATGAGCGCATCCGTGGAACTCAGAAGTCCATTTCTTGATTATGAACTTTCGCACTGGATTTTGCAGTTGAAAACTGAGTCACATTTCCGCTCAAGTGGTGGTAAACGGCTCTTGAAAAAGATGCTACATAGTGAATTACCGAACTCCATTCTCAATCGGCCTAAACAAGGTTTTGGCGCACCAATGGACGATTGGTTCAGGGGACAACTTGGCGACTACGCTGAGGAATTGTTCAACGAGAAGAGTTTCCCATCTCATTCTTTGGCTGTTAAATACAATCTGCCGGATCTGCTAATTCGACATCGAGAAAATCAAATCAATGTTGGAAATCAATTATGGGCTATGCTAGTACTCTGTCAGTGGCTAAATCATTGGAGCTAGTTCATGAGTAGATATCTTGTAACCGGATGTGCTGGATTCATTGGTTCACATTTGTCACTAGCGCTCTTAAACGCGGGTGATGAGGTTGTTGGCGTTGACCGCATCTCGCCCTACTATGATGTGCGAGTCAAGCATGACAATATATCGAGGCTGGAGAAAAATTCCGGTTTCCAGTTCATCGAAACTGAGCTGACGCTAGTTGGTGAGAATGACCTGAGGGGTTATGACGGTATCTTTCATTTAGCCGGTCAGGCTGGGGTGCGAGCCAGTTGGGGAGACCAATTTGCTACTTATCTGAATGACAATGTTTTGTCTTCACAATTTCTATTTGAACACACTGATTCTGACTGTCCCATAGTCTGGGCATCTTCATCTTCAGTGTACGGAGACTCAATGGAGTTCCCACTACTAGAGACCATGAACTGTGAACCCATCAGTCCCTACGGCATTACAAAATTATGTGTGGAGAATTTGTCTTCAGCGTACACCAAGCAAAAGAATCAAAGGATCTCAGGATTACGGTACTTTACAGTTTTCGGTCCAGGGCAAAGACCCGATATGGCCTTCACTAAGATATGTAAGAGCTTGTTTCTGCAGGAGCCTTTCCATATTTATGGTGACGGCAGACAAATTCGAGATTTTACTTTCGTTGATGACGTTGTAGGGGCAACTATAGATGTTATGAAAAAGGGTTCGTCTGGTCTTTACAATATAGCCGGAGGCGCTCAAACATCGCTTCTAGAAGCTATACATTTATTTGAGCGAGTTTCTGGAAGAAAACTAGATGTTAGGTTTGAAGCCAAACAGAGCGGTGATGTTTTGGTAACCTCGGCGAGTACCGACAAAATTAGAAGCGAAGTTGGGTGGGAACCAAAGACAGATTTGATTGATGGTATGAGAAGTCAATGGAAGTGGGCGGAAGAATACTTCGGAGGGGACGCAACATTAGGAACCAAGTAGTTTTCGTCACAACTGGAATACCTCCATTTTCAATTGGGGGCGCTGAAATTCAAGCACAACTCCAGGCAAAATATCTCAGGAAAATGGGAGTTGAGGTCACCATTCTTGCAAGGCTTCCTAAGGGCGTTAGTTATCGCGCTGCGCGTCAATCAAGTGATGCCAATGTGGTCTTTTTCAAGACATCAAATATTAGAATTGTTTCAAGCTTAACTTTCGCAACAAAGCTATTCGTTTGGTTAGTTGGCAATCGTCGAAAAGTGGGATTAGTTCACGTGCACCTAGCCAACTTGGCAGCTGACGTTACATCATTGTTTGGAAAAATTTTCAGTAAACCGGTGTACATAAAAATTGCAAGCGGAGGGACAACGGGAGAAATTCGACGTTTCAAAAACATTGCAAAACTCTCACGCTATTTTGGCTTACGCTACGCAGACCGAATTCAAGCTATTTCGCCCGAGATTTTCGAAGAGATTTTATCAATTGGAATCTCAAGCGATCGAATTGTCAGTATTCCTAATGGGGTAGAGGAGCCTGAACGTATCGAAAATCTTGCTGATAGTGGGATTGATCTTCGAGATTCACTTGATGTGGATAAAAACTGCTTTGTATTTCTATACCTTGGCAGGAAAGCGGGGTATAAGGGAATTGCGACGCTAATAGACGCTTGGCTAATGTCGGGATTGAGCAATGATCAAGCAATTTTACTCATCGTGGGACCGCAGGCAGTAGATTCACCAATTCAAGTAAATTCTGACCCAATTCGTGGCATTTACAGCCTTGATGCGACCTCTACGCCAGAAGTGTACCTTGAAGGTGCCGATGTTTTTGTGCTTCCAAGTTTTGCAGAAGGTATGTCCAACTCTCTACTTGAGGCAATCAGCTTTGAATTGCCTTGTATAGCTTCGAAGGTGGGCGCAAATAGTGAGTTACTTCTGAATGGTCAAGGCGGCGATTTATTCGAAGCAGGAAATATACCTGAGCTTTCACATTTGCTAAGAACCGCCTACGAAAATTCTGGAGATCTCAAAGCCAAGGCAAAAGTGGCAAAGAAAAATCTGAGTAGATATAAGATTGAAACAGTGGTTGCCCGCATTCTTCACGAATATCGTGAAATCGGATATAAATGAAAATCCTATTGGTCTGCAATAGAAATCTTGTTCGCTCAGTTTTTGCAGAATATTTCCTAAAGTTTCATTATCCACAGATAGTATTTGAAAGTTGTGGACTGAACGCAGAACAAAAATTTACTCCGATAAGAGATGTTGCTAATTTCTTGGAAAAGTGTGGCATTCCATTCAACTATGGATATTCAAAGAATTTCTCTGAAGTTAGACTCAAGGATTATGATTCCATCCTATTCTTTGACGACGTTGAACTGACCTGGTGGTTTAGGCTCAGACACAAAGGTAAGATCTTTTTTTTGAAGAACTTCTATGAAGTTTCTTCTAATGTGCCTGTCGATCCTATAGGATTTGATACTAGGGATTTAGAAATTGAACTCGTTAAAGTTAGTTTCGGACTTGTCAAGTTTATGAGGAGTAAAGTACAAGTTCCAAGTGGGTTTCACACGTACGCAATTGCGATAGATTCTTTATCAGAAACTAGATTGAACCAGGATTCCACCCGCCTTCTGGAAAGTTTTGATGGAATAGTCTTGGATCTCAATTTATCGACACAGCCTTCTAAAGATCTTGAGATTTTTGGAAGAAGTTACAGGACGATTCGGATTTCGGAACGCGACCAACTTGTAAAAAGGGACGTAGTTTACAGAATCAACTGCTACGATCAGAATTACCTAAGTTTTCTTTTTGGCTCTGAACTCAAAGTGGGTCTGGACAACATTTTACACTATTCAGATGTACTTATTGTGGGTGCGACTAAGTCTGATTCCGATGTTTTCAATTTATCCACTTTTTTGTGGTCTGACTATGACTTGATTTCTAATGCTCCTGAGTTGTAAGATTAATTATGTCGCTTGAAGAATTGTTTCGACTCCTTCTTCGAAACTTAACTCTCCTGATTCTCGCTTGCTTCATGGGGATGATCTCTATGTACGCGTGGGCGACTGCTCAAGTTCCTCAATACAAAGCGTCAGTGGAAGTTTTCATATCTACCCCGAGCTCGTCATATGACATAAATTCATTGCAAGTCGGATCGTTGTTTGGTGTCCAGCGCGTAAAGTCTTACGCGTCCGTCTTGGTGAGTCCCTTGAATTTAGTGCCAGTAATTGAGGACCTAAATTTGAGAATTACTCCGCTTCAACTTTCCAGGCAGTTTCAAATCGATGTGCCCGAGGGTACAGTAGTGATGAGAGTGCAGGTCACTGATCCCAACCCGATTCGCGCTGCAGCGATAGCAAATGCAGCAGCAGAGCAATTCTCCGTGACAGCCCCACTAATTGAGATACCAAATCAGGATATGGAAGGTCCTGTTAAGGTTACAGTTATTAGGCCCGCGACAGCGCCAAACCATCCAGACACACCGAGAAAAACTTTGAGCGTGGCTTTTGGATTCATGGGAGGAATACTTTTTACTATCGCGATAGCTATAATTAGGTTTATTGCTGATCGTTCGGTCAAGAATGTGTCTCATCTAGATGGCGAGACTCTGCTAGGAGTCATTCCACAAGTTATGACTGAAGGGATTGTCGATAAGCCGTTTGTTGGTGATGGCGAGACTCCGAACATGGAAATGTTCAAACAAATACGAACTGTATTGCTGCAGGAGTTAGAAAATTCGGAGATACAAGTGATTAGTGTTACATCGGCGTTAGCCGGAGAAGGAAAAACAACTACTTGCTTAAGCATTGCTCGGGAATTTGCGATTAGTGGATACCGTGTACTTGTAGTTGAGGCAGATTTACGAAAACCTTCGATTCGGGGATTTTTACCATTTAGTATTAGTAAAGCACCCGAGTTTTATACGCGTTTTTTAGATAGCCGAGGCAATCAGAAGTTATCACCAACAATACTGAGAAAAATGACCGAATCTGCGTTCGGTTTAGATCTACTCCTCGTGGACTTACTGTTTTTAAGTGATGATTTCAACGGAGCTGACTACTTTGAAAAAGAGCACTTTGACAAATTGGTACGCTCGTACCGCGAAAAATATGACTTTATTTTCGTAGATTGTCCTCCAGTTCTCCCAATTAGCGACACTCTATCAATTGCTAATTCAGTGGATGCCTTT
>Ga0164292_10003444_pt1 | contig 12921 bp, 6 predicted proteins | sample GEODES117metaG_FD_111486 | JGI IMG/M metagenome (GOLD analysis project Ga0164292, IMG submission 111486) | Eutrophic lake water microbial communities from Lake Mendota, Wisconsin, USA - GEODES117 metaG | ecosystem: Environmental > Aquatic > Freshwater > Lake | place: USA: Lake Mendota, Wisconsin... | reverse complement strand
TTGAAGAAAGACGTTTAGATAAGATGCAACAAGCAGCAGCCAAGGATACTCGTGGAGCAGATGTTGCTATTAATAAAATAATAAAAAATAATGAAGAAGTTATTGAAAATAATAATAAAACAATACAGAAAAAAGAAGAAGAATTAAACAAATTACAAGAAGATCCTGAAAAAAATAAAAAAAAAATTAAAAAATTACAAAAAGAAATAGATGACGTAAAAGATAATAATAAATCTATAGAAAAAGAAAATAAAAGATTAAAACCATCAAATAATGAAACTAGAGATATAGATAATGATGGCAATCATGACAATAATGACAATGATGACAATGATGGCAATAATGAACACGATAAAAATAAAGATAATGAAGAAATTATTGAAGAAGAACAACAACAAAATATGGGTAGTAATCAACCCGGGGCCGAACCTATTGATAATGATAAGCATCAACAAGAAAACAAAGATGAAGCCAGAGGAGAACATATGTCTGAAAATCATAATACGCCTATTATGAATGGTACTGTTGGCGAATCTAATACATCATTTGGAAATACCGATACTAGTAATTTTTCAGGATCACAATCGGAAGAAAAATCTAGTAATAATAATTATACTTTTTTAAATCTTTTAAAAAATTTGTTGTATGATATGGTCCTCCCTTTATTTTTAATTACTATAAATTTTTTAATATTTTTAATTGTAATATTTTCTATCATTAACATACTATTGGTTATTATAGGATTAATAATTACACTTTTTACACAAAGGAATGAATATATATATCAAACGTTTGAATATCAACTATTAAATTATGTTGAATTAAAAGATATTAATGTTGATATTAGTAAATTTATTTCTTCAAATAATGAAATTTTACACTATCTGAAATATTTAGAACCATTTGGAACAAAAATATATATTATAAATGTGTTTTTAGGAATAATTTTTGCAATATATGTAATGATAGGTGCAATATTAATATTAATAATAATAGCAATATTTTTAATGACTATAATAAAAATATTCTTTAAAAATATAGAATTAGGTAAAAATAATGATTTACAAGTTATTACAACAACATATAATAATCGAGGAGAAGCCTTCAAAAATGTACAAAATGTTTTTACTAAAATAATAAATGCACCAAATTTTAGTGGTCTTATATTTGCGTTATCATTAATGTTATATTTTACTTTATTTTTTACAACAATAATATTGCCAATATTATCAAATAATAAAACAAATATTTATAATGTTGATCTTGAAATAACAAACCATTTAACTGCTATAAATAAAGAAATTACTAATACACAACAATCAAATAAAAATATAGAATTGAATAAAGATTTTGTTCAATACTTAATAGATGGAAATTATACAAAGGCTGTTATAATGATTAATGATAATATTAAAAATGATACTGATACCTTGTTATTAAAAAAAGCATTAATACAAAGTGTAATATTAATACTTTATAGTAATGCAAGAAATTCTATTAAAGATGTTGATATTAATACAATTGATTTATTAAATAATTATTTTTTTATAGAATCGGGATTTAATTTTTCAAAATTAAATAATATATCATATATTTCATTATTTAATATAAATTCTAATATAATAATTTCAAGTGAAATATGTAATAGTGAATTACCAATAAATGTAGAATTTAATAAAACAGTATGGGGAATTAATAATATTAATAGAAATTTTGAATCACATTTGAATTATATAATAAATGAAATAAATTTAAAAATCGATAATTATAAAAATAATAATAGTAATGTACAAATTTTGTTTATATTATTTTTATTTTTCAAAGCTATTATAATATGTATTTTATATCTTATCTATACTTCTATAAATTTAACAAATAAAAATACTGACCCAAATGTATATTATTTTAATAAGTTTGGATTAAGTTTTTTAACAGCTATACCGTATATAGGTGAGAATATTAGTATATTATATTTACAGTTTAGTGATTATGAAAAGGCTACAAGATGTAGAACACAATCTTATTTTAGTAATAGTAATGATGCTTATAATAAATGTTTGATAGATAATAGCAGAACTACTAATCAAGACAATGATCAAAATAATTATCATCAAAATGATCAAAATGATCAAAATTATCCAAATGATCAAAATCATCAAAATGATCAAAATAATCAAGGTTACTAAGTATATTATATATAGATGTTATTTATTTTTCTATGAATTTATAAATAAAATTTTTAGAATTAAATAAAATTATATATTAGATTAATGATACAAGAAGTTAATATAGTAAAAATAATAATAATTGGATATTTATGTCTATGTTTAATATTATTTATATTTAATTTTTTTCATTTTTTAAAATTTAAATGGTATATTGATTATTATAATACAATTGATAAATTATGTATATCAAAGAGTTGGTCTAAATATGAAATTGAAAGCTTACGATATAATCTATATTGTTTTTTAAATAATATATATGATGTTAAATATGATGATATTATTCAAAATTATAAAATAACATATGCTACATTTGTCAGTTTTTTTTGGATATTTGTAATAGTATATTATATTATACCTGTAATAAGTAATATATATTATGAAGGTGATTTTATATTATCACATATAGGTGGATTTATAATAATATTTGCTATTGTATATACAACTGTAAATGGTATTCTTGAATCAAGTTTTGAAAAAATAAAATTAAGTATGGCTGATGAAAATAATTATATAAATAAATATAAAAAAATTTATAAAATATTAAATGCTATAATAATGTTTAGTAATATTCTTGAAAATAATGTAGAATTTAGTTTAGACAAATTAAATGATTTACCTATCACATTAGATAAATTAATTGAAAACAATATAGGATCTTATCATAATTTAACTAATATCTCTAAAATTAGACATGAAAAATCAAAAGCATATCAAAATTTAGATTTTGTAAAATATTTAGTATTAGATCCACAATCGCCTTTTTTACTTAAATACTTTAAAAATATATATATAAGATTACCAGATACATCGAGTTATCAATTTGATTTTGATGAAAATATATATTTATCTGAATTATTATTAAATAAAAAATCAGATATAATATTATTTTGGAGTACTTTAATAGAAATTAAAGATTTAATTGAAAAACATAAAGATAAAGATAATATTTATATAAATATATATAATAAATTAGATGATTTAATAAAAAATACAAATAGCGATAGTATAGAAAATATAAAAATACCGTATAACGAAATTAAAAATCTTTTTGAAAATAAAATAAATAAAGAAACATTACAAAAATATAATGCAAATTTATATATGGATATAGAAACTAAATTAAATATATTAAATAAGTTTTTTATATATAAACATCAAGAAAATATTTATAATGATATAAATAAGGAAATTGAAGATACTTTAAAAAAGAAAGGCGAATATATAACTGTTTATGATAATGATTATATTAAATATTTTTTAGAAAATCAAGATATTATTTTTGATGCATATGATCAAAAATCAAAGGCTTATAATGATATGGTAAATGAAATTAATTATGTTGGTAATTATATTTATTCATATTTAATATATTTTGGAATAATATTTTTAATAATTTCACATTATATATATGTTAAAATTAATAATATACAATATTCATATATTATTATTGGAATAATAATAGTATATATATTTTCAATATTATTATATAAAAATTATAATTTTATGAAACAAAAATAAGAATATAGAATAAGGATAAGAATATATATTTATAAAATAGAATAGTATATAATATAAATGAAATCAAATATATCACTTATAATGGCTTGTACAATTGAAGGTGGTATTGGTTTTGATAATAAAATGCCTTGGAATATTTCTAGTGAAATGAAAAAATTTAAAGAAATTACAACAAATAATGAAAATAATGCTGTTATTATGGGAAGAGAAACATGGGAAAGTATAAATATGAAACCATTATCAAATAGATTAAACATTATTTTAACAAGAAATAGAATATGTAATTTAAATCCATATAATTATGAAAATGTAATTATTGTGTATAATATTAATGATGCAGTTAATTATTGTTATAATAATAATATCGATAATATATTTATAATAGGAGGAGCTACTATTTATAATATATTTTTACAATCAATATTTTATTTTAAAATGATTGATAAATTATATTTATCTATAATATTTTATAATAATAATATAAAAACTAATAAATTTATTGATATTGATAGTATATTTATTAATTTCAATATAGTAAAAGATGAAAAATATAAACAACAATGTATAAATAGAGAATTTGCCTCATATATTTGTTATCCAAAAAATAATTTTAATAATACCCCTAATATGTATAAATATATATATAGATTATAATAAATATGTTAATAAATACTCTATATATATTGGTTCTCGTCCTTTATTAGTTAATATAAGTTTATGTTCAATATCTGAAGCAAATTGAATAAAATTTGCCTTTTTATTATTAGGCAATAATTTTATTATATCTTGTGTAATATCAGATATGTTTATATTATATTGAAAACATTTATAAGAAAAGTCTTTGATATTATTAAGATTATTTTTTTTTTTATCAAGAGATTTTACAAATTCTATAATAGGTGGAAAATTAAATATACAAAATTCTCTTGTTATCATATGTGGTTCTGTTTGTTCTATTATAGAAATAAAAATAGCTTTAATAATATTTCTAGTTTTTATTTCACATAAATATTGATTTAGAGGATATTTGAAATATGTAGAAAATATATTTAATATTTCTTCATGAGTAAAATTAGGGATTCTAAACATGCCAAATCTGCTTTTAACTGGAATATCTATTTTATCTAATTTATGTGTAGTACATATAAAATAAGCATTATTTGAATATTGTTCTAATATAATACGAAAACTATTATAATCATTTCTATTCAGTCTATCTATATGTTTAATAATAAATAAATGCCTTTCTTGATATATATTTTTATTTTTTATAATACTAATTATAAATTTTGATAATTGTGATAAATCTTTTGGCATTGATGGATGAAGAAGATCAATTTCTATAAAATATTTATTATATTTATAGATAAAATCTTTATTCCACGTATGTTCAGTTTTATAAAGCACACTAGAATTATATTTTTTTTTTAATATAAAATCTATAAATATATCAATAGGAAATCCATAAGAACCATATAATAATACATTATTTTCATAAGATGTTAAAAAATTAAATAATTTATTATAATAATTATGCTCATTAATAATATTTAAAAAATTATCTATAAATATAGACCATAGATCCATATAATAATATATATCGATGATTATATAAACATAATAATTTTTATATATAATATGTATAATAAATATTATAATATTTTAGGTTTATCTTCTAATGCTTCTAAAGAAGATATAAAAAAAGCATATAAAGATATAGCATTATCATGTCATCCTGATAAATTAATTAATATTAGAGATGAAAATGAAAAAAATAAAAAGATAGACAAATTTAAAGAAGCATCAATTGCTTATGACATATTGATGAAAAAAAATGAATTACATACTAATGATGAATTTAATTTTCACGATTTTGATGATTTTAATGATGTAGAATGGGATAATAATACAGATTGGAAAGATATTTGGTATAATTTTTTTCATGAAGGCGGAGAAACTAAAGAATTTATTAAAGATACTTTATTAAATATTGCATCATCATTTATAAAAAAAAATATTCAACCTAAATATTATTATAATCCTTCTACAAAAATAAATGATGAAATTATGAAACATGAAATAACATTTGAAGTTACGTATCAAGAAATATTATTAAATACAAAAAGAAAATTAAGATTAGTTTTAGTAGATATCGATGATCCATTATATGTTGATATATATTGTGGTCAATTTCCAACAGTAATAAAAGAATATACTGATGATAATGATAATGAACACGAAATCATAATAAATATGGAAATAAAAGCGGATGAAAAATTTGATCATATTATATCAAAAAACGGTAATATAGATATCATAACTAATATTGAAATCAATTTAATTGAATATATATCTGGATATACAAAAAAAATTCCATATATTGATAATAATAATATTGAAATTGAAGTACCGCCTTTTCAAAAAGAATTTTATGAAATAGTTAATAAGGGTTTAAAAAAAGGGTCATTTATAGTGAATATTAATATAAAAAATATTGAAAGTGAATTATGGAACGCATTAAGTGAAAAAGACAAGGTTGAAATGATAAGAATTTTAAAAACGCTTTATAAAACTATATAAGGATTATAATATATATTGAAATATAAAAAATGCCAGTAAAGAAACCAACACCAGTATCAGTACCAGTAGTACCCGTAGTGCCTGTACAATCAGTAGAAGTACCTGTAGAAACTAAAAAAGCAGTAGCTCCTAAGAAAAAACAAACTGATGATAAAAAACTTGATACAAAACCAGTAGTACCCCAAGAACCTGTAGCACAAACTACAGAACCATCTGATGATAAGGATGAAAATACTAATGGCGAGACATTACTTGCTTCATTGACTGAAAAAATTTCAGGATTAGCTTCTCAGGTTAAATTAATCCAAACAGCACTTAAACAACTTGGAAAAGAATTTGATAAACAAAAGAAGATTATTGATAAAGTTCAGAAAAAGAGAGAAAAAGCTAAAAAATCCCCATCTGGTTTCGCTAAACCTTGTAAAATTTCTGATGAATTATGTGATTTTATTGGAGTAGCAAAGGGTACTGAACAATCCAGAACTGACATTACTAGATATATTAATTCATATGTAAAAGAGCATAATCTAAATAATCCTCAAAACAGAAGAGAGTTTTTCCCTGATAAAAAACTTAAGGCTGTTCTTAATGTAAAGGATGGAGAGAAGGTAACATATTTTATTCTTCAAAGATTAATTGCTCATCATTTTCCTCCCAGTATGAGTAAACTAGCAGCAGCAGCCGCTGCTAAAGCCTAAATTAATAATTTTTTATTTTTTTTATTATTTTTATATTAAGAATTATGTATCATCATAATATAGTATATGGAAGAATATAAAAGTATTCAAAATATAGCAATTTTAAATATGGCATGTTCAAAAATGTTAAAAGATAAATTTAACATTTCATTATCAAATGAAAATATTGATAAATTATTAAATGAAATTTCAAGTGAAATTGAGAATGAATATTGTTCATTATCTACTATAACATTACATGAATTAAATAATATGACTTTATCAAAAATAAAAAAAATTTATCAAAATTATATAGCACATGCGTCGCCAACGTCTAAAAATAGTGAGCAAAATTCAGATACAACTCCAGAAACTCCAATAGCTACAACTCACACTGTTGCTTCAACTATATCAGCAACTACTTCTTCGTCGATACAAACTATAAAAGATAATGAAAATGAAGTATTAGATGATGATTATATTAATTATAAATTAAAAGAATTAGAAACTAAAAGAAGAATTATACCGAAAATAAATTTTATACAAGACGAGCATTCCCAACAATCTAATATTAAAGAAGTAAATATTAAAGATGCTAATATTAAAGATAGTAGAGAAAAAAATAATAAGAATAGTGATAATATATATAAACATAATCCAATATCTATAACAATACCACAATCATCTATAAATAATAATCATTTATATAAAAATTTTATTATAAATAGTTTAAATAGAGATTGGTTAAAAAATCCTAATAGAAATAACATTAGATGTAATGTATCAATAGATATTAATAAAAATATATTATATCCGCAATGTATATGTTTTCCAAAATTTGTAAAAAATTTAACACCTTATATTTTAATGAATATAAATGACGGTACTAAAAATGTATTTTATACATTTGTATGTGTGTCTAGTTTTCAAGATAGTAGATGGGATATATGGAATCCAGTTGATAATATTGAAAATATAGTATTAAATAATAAATTGTGGATTCTTAAATTTTACGATTTTTGTAATAATGAATTAAATTTAGGGAATGATGCTATAAATGTATTAGAAGTTTCTAAAATAGATGAAAAATTATATGAAATCAGGATTGACGCCGATGATAATAATTATATGGATGGTGATAATATTTTAATAAAAATGAATAATAATAATATTAATACTTTTAAAATAAAAAAATATAATACTTCATTAATTACAATTTTTCATGAAACAAAAATAATAAATATTGATGATTTTATAAATTCTAAAATATTAAATATTTATAATCAATATTCGCTAATTATAAAATATCATTATAATGATAAATAAATATTTAATTATTTAAAATAATCAGCAACAGCTACAAAAACAAAAACAGCCATTGTTATTAATTCTAGTTTATAATTTAATTTTAATTTTTCTATATCTGTTATTATTACAGTTTTTGTATTAGGTGTTCCTTGATCCATAATTTGTGATAAATAATATAATATATATATTAAACCTATTACTAAAAAATTATGTACAAATAAACCATTTGAATTAATATGCATATTAAAAAAATTGAACATTATTCTTAATTTATAATCATCAAAATTGATAATTATAGTTATAATAACAATTATACATATATACACAATTACATAACATGTTAATGCTTGTAATATATTTGTAATAACTCCATTATCTATTAATGATTCAGTTATTGCTAATGCAATTTGTCTTAATATTACAATAATAATAATAAATATTATTTTATCATCTTTTGTAAGTTTTAAAGCCTTACTTGGATCTAAATTATTAAGTTGAATTTTATTGTATAAATTTTCTTGTGTTTCTTCTAATAATTTATCTTCGTCATTGACATCTTCTAAATATTTATTCCATAATTTAGAATACATTGATGGAGAAGTAAAATCTGTGCCATCGCCAGTAGCTACTACACGACTTATTGAAGTTGTATTTCTTTTTTTTATTTTCTTTTGTATTTTTTCTAAAAATTCTTTAATATGTTTTATTGATTTTAATAAAATTTCATCATCTATTATTAAATTTTTTAAATCATTAATATCGTATTTATTAAAATCAGTTAAATCATTAAATTTTTTATATTCTGTTTTAATTTTATTAAAATATTGATTAAAATCAGCTTCATTTTTCCCATTATATCTATTTAATCTTTCTAAATTTTCTAAAATTTTTCTTTTTATATTTTCAAATTCTTCATATTTTGATGTATCTAATTTAAATTTTTCAAACATATTTTTAATTTTATCTAAATTTTTTTGTAATCCATTATTACCTTTTATATAGTCTATTAAATTATTAAAATCAGAAGAAGATAAAATTTTTTTTAAATCCTTATCTTCTTTAAAAGCTTTAATAATTTCATTATTTAATGCAATTATTTTTTCAATTATAATATCTAAATCATTTGTCTTAATTTCAGGTTTAGATGCTTTTAATTTTGATAATTTTGATTCTAAGTCTATATGTTTATCTTCGGCTATATATATTTTTAATTCTTTTTCAATACCTTCGTTATTAAAAGTTTTTATAGAATCATTTATTTTTTCAATTTTAATATTATATTCAGTTGTTATTTTATCTAATTTATTTATTTCATTTTTTAATTTTTCAAATAAATCATCATATAAATCCTTCCATTTTTCGATTTTATCTATATATACTTCATTTCTAGCATCTATATTTGCTAAAATATTTTTATCAGATTTATCTTTTAATTCTTCACCTTCTCCTCCCGATTGATCAAATTGTAGTGTATCTTTAATAAAATATTTATTTAATATATAGTCAGGGTTATTTAATTGTTTTGCGTGTATTAAATCATTTAATTTAGATATAATATCCATATATCTTAATTTTAATTTTATATCTATAATCATATCAATATTTTTAATACTATTTTGATTTTGAATAGTTGTATATAATTTTTTTATATATTTTTTCTTATCTATTAAAAGACTTTTCATATCTGAATCTGATATTTCCTTAGGTTCAGGAATATTATTATTATCATTAAAAATATAATTTTTATCGTCATAAACATATATAAAATTATATTTATATTTTTCTTCATTACTATAAAAAGTATTAAATTCATCATCTATTTTTAATGATTCTTGTTGTTTTAGATATGCTTGTTTTAAATTATTATCAGTAATATCTCCAATATCAATATTATTTTGAATTAAAAGTTCAATAGCTTTTGAACGCAATAGAAAATTATCTAATAATTTAATATTATTTATAAAAAAATTTTTTATATTATTATTATTAAATATTTGACTTTTTATACTATCAGATTCATTAATAATATTTTTAACAAATAATCTTATTATATTATCATCTTTTATATATTTTTTTTTTACAAAATTATCATAAAATGCTATTTTATTATTATCATCATTTAATCTTCTTAAAATTTTCCAAAAAGTATTTTGTGATAATATTGAAATATTTTTACCATTTTCAAAATATCTATAATTTAATATATTTATATAATCTGTGGAGTTTTTTATATTGTTAATAATATATTCTACTAAATTATTATCAATAATTTTATAGTTATATTTTGCATCATCAGTATCTTTACCTTCGGTTTTTAATTTTAAAATTATGAAGAATTTATTATTAAAATTAAGATTATTTAATATTTTTTTAACATCATCAAATAAAATATTAAGAGATGAATTAGTCGATACTGTATCAGATATTAAAGGAGATAATAGTCCAGATGAAGTAGAAGATAAATTGGGTATAGAAGCTTCAGATAAATTTGATTCTAATTGTGGTTGCAAACCATATTTTTTTTTTATTAAATATGTTAATTGATTTCCATTTAATATATTTAAAAAAATTTTTAATATTTCTATATTATCTGCACCTCCTAATGACAATGGTACCAGTGATATCTCTGATGACTGTGATATATCTTGTAATGTTTGTGGTGATGTATCTTGTGAATCACTACTATTGATTAATTTATTATATATTACTACTATATTTTCAGGTATTATATATTTAATTTTGTCATATTTAATTAATAAAATTATAAATTTATTTATATTATCAGCATTTATATAATTTGAATTATTATCAAATTGTATTAATTCATTAATTTTTTTTTCATTTAAATAATTAAAAATTTGTTCATTATTAAGTATTTCATTACATTTATTATTTAAAACAATATTATTTAATTCATTAATATTATCATTATTTATACATTTTAAATATTTCTCATTTATATCATCTAATTCAGATAATACATATGATTGTATTTTATTTATATAATCGCAATTAATAGAATCTATTTTTTTTAAAATTTCTTTTATTTTTTCAGAAGATAATAACGCTATTTGATTTTTAACATTATAATTTATAAAATATTCTAGATTTTCATTAATAATATCTTCATTATAATCAATTTCATTTAAAACTTCAGGATTGTATCGAATATTTTGAAATAATTGTATTTTAATTTGTTGAGTTGTACCATCTAAATCTTTTTTTAGAATAGCTTCTAATTCTTCTTTATTTAATGATTTTCTTGATTTTTTTAATAATTCTAGTATATCATCTGGTTTAAATTCTTGATTATTAATTATATCATTAAGTTTCATATCAGATAATTGAGAAGGTCTCATATTTTCAGTTGTTGCATGAGGATCATGATTATAAACTTGTGCTTGTTGTTCTGGTGTTAATTTATCAAATATAGATGGTGTATTTGCTAAATATTGTAAAGCTTGTTGTTTATTAGTATTATTATTAGGATCTAATAATTGATTAACTATTTGTTGTATTTTAGATGCAGGAAGCATAGCTAAAACATCTGAACTTAAATTAGAAAATTTATCAAAATCAAGCGATTTCCATTGCTCTGATGTAATTGTTTTTGCTTGTTCTGGTGTAATCATTAAAAACTTTTTACTAGGAATATGTGTAAATGTATCTTTATCAATTCTATTAAAATCTAAATTATCTGGAAAAAGTTTATTATCATTTAAAAGTAATTTATTTATATCTTTATAATCTTCTGGATTTAATGTATTTTCTATAATTATATTTTTACCTTTTAATATTTTTTTTGTAAGATATTTCATATATTTTACAAATTTATCCTTATCTTCTACGGGATCATAAATAGACTTTTCAATTAAATCGATATATTTTGATATAATAATATTATATTTAGCATTCTCTCTTTCTATAAATGCCTTAGCTTGTTTATATATTTTATTAAAACAATCAAAAATATTCGTATTACATTCATCTAATGGTCTTGTATCATAATTTAATATATCTTTAAAAAATAGCTCTAATTTTTCATATTCTATTATTTCTTTTGGTTTTATTTTAAGTTTTCTTTTATCTTTATTTAATTGTTTTAATATTTCAGTTTCTGGTAATTCTTTTTTTAAATTTTTTAAAATTTGTTCATTTTTTTTTTCTAACTTTTCTATTTCTTTTTTTAATGCTTGATTTTTTTTATTATTATCATCTTCATTTGTAGAATCAGTAAGCTTTATATTTTGTGTTATTTCAGCTTCTATTTCACTTATTCTTTTAGTATTTTCAAGATATTTTCCATAATCACTTGCAGTAGCATTATTAACCATTTTTTTAAATGTTTGTTGCCCAGGCATATTAAATCCTTGTTGTTGTCCATATTGATCATATGGTTGTTGCCCATATCCATATGAATCATATCCTCCGTATCCTCCAAATATTTGTCCAGGTTGCCCCATTGCCATTCCTTGTTGTCCCATCATAGCAGCATTATGATCATATCCGTATGCACTATTATTATACATATTCATATTAGTTTGATTATTTTGATCCATTCCATACATACCAGACATGCCTGACATTCCTGGTATTGATATATTATTATT
>Ga0164292_10003443_pt1 | contig 12924 bp, 14 predicted proteins | sample GEODES117metaG_FD_111486 | JGI IMG/M metagenome (GOLD analysis project Ga0164292, IMG submission 111486) | Eutrophic lake water microbial communities from Lake Mendota, Wisconsin, USA - GEODES117 metaG | ecosystem: Environmental > Aquatic > Freshwater > Lake | place: USA: Lake Mendota... | reverse complement strand
CTCTCTAGGTAAATGAAAATTTGGAGGATATCCAAACTGAGGAAAAGGTGTAGGATGTATATCTTTATTTGTTCGTAAAATATCAAGTTTATTTTTATTAAAATCATATCCACTACCTCTTAATCGTTTTAATCTTGTAAGGTCGCCTGATGATACTCCTCTTGTTCCCATCTGCATATTAGACATTTATGATACTACAGAGGTAAAAAATTTAAGTTCTTCTTTTGATGTTTGTATTCCAATTCTTAATAATCTACGAGTATCTTCAAATGCCATAAAATCAAATAATTCTAATGTATCAGGATCTAATATAAACATTATTCCTTTAATTCTTATTTTTTGTAATCTACGTGATTTACGTTGTATATTTCTTAAATATAAAGTATCTTTCTCATCTGCCTTAAAAAATGGTTTAAATGCCAGGTCTTCAGATTTGGAAGTTGTATCAAAGCGCATACATTGTATTACAGGTTGTTCTTTAGAATGTAGTTTTCTATGTATTTCACAATCTATTGCTGATTGTTTTAAGATAAGAGAAATGTTTTTAATAATTCTAGATTTACGATATGAGACTTCATACAGATATTCATCAGAAGACATAAACGCTTGGACAGGTTCACCACCTTCATAACGTTTAAGGGACATATCATTTCTACGAATAGATACTATATTTGGACCTTCTGTTGAAGTTAATTGTTTTTCTGTAAATGTTGAAAGATATAATTGTACTTTGACTGTACGTTCAGGTATTTCTAGTTTAGCGTGAGAACAAATACGAATAGCTCTTCCAATAACTTGATCTATACGAGCAGGATTCCAATATGCTTCCATAATATAAACATTACGAACATCAGCAAGAGTAATACCTTCAGCACCAGCAGAAGATGCCATAAAAACACATAATTTATGAGGTTTAGATTTAACTTCTGCTTTTAAAGATTCAGGAAAAGTATCAGAATAATCTTGATTAAATATTTGTCGATATAATTCACGTTCTTCTTCATTACCACCAATATACATAGCAAATGAAGGTTTACCTTCTTCCATTGAAGGATCTTCTGTCCATTCACCTGCTTTTTTAACTAATTTATAATGTTGAAAGCCATTAGCTTCTAAAACTGCACCAAAAATACCTAATCCTTCTAAAGTTTTATATTGTGAATAAATAAATTGATTTCTATATCCTGCAACATTTGTTTTAATATCTCTGAGCATACGTGCCATTTTAGGTGAAAATTTATCTAAAACTTCTTCTACTAAATATTTTTCAGGTGATTTTTTCATAATTTCCAAGATTTTAGATTTCTCTTCTTTTTCAGGTTTAGAATCTAAAGTTTCTTCTGATTCTTCAGGATCTAATTTAAATTTAAGTTCAGGTGGAATAGCATAATTACATACCATACGAGAAGTCATACGAAATGAACCAAAATCTGAATCTAAATCTGATTTCATTCTTTTTTGTTTTGCTTCTCTTTGTATTTCTTCCCATCTTGATTCCAAATAACGTAAGAATTGTTCATCAGTCATAGGAACTTTTACAAGAGTAGAATCTTCATCTAATCGTTTAGGCAATAATCTATCATCGGCACCTTTAAAATATGATACTAATCCTTGAATTCTTCTTCCAAACATCAAGGGATTTTTAACAGATAATCCATCAACAAATGTATTCATAAAATCTTCAAATTCTGTAGGTAAACATTCTAAATCTTCAACCATCATTTTTTCAGGTTCAGCTAATTCCACTCCTGGAAACTTTTCTTCAAATTTAGATTTCCAAGTAGAAACCCAAACTTTTAAATCAGGTTCTTGAACAAATTCTTTATTAAATCTTACTGCTAATCTATCACCTTTATCATTATAAGTACTTTCAAAATAAGGAGGATTTCTTGTTAATAAAAATGTTCTTTTTACTGAATTGTATTCTATTGTATCAACATCTTTTAAAGATCTGAAATATGAAGTCATTAATGATTCATCCCATGTCATTGCTGATTTTGTAGGTATACTTATTCTTGTTATAGGTCCTCTTAGAAGATTCATTAAAAAAGCAATTTCATTAGGTCTATTAATAACAGGTGTTCCTGATAAACATACTATCTTAGTATTTTTTGCTTTATAAATCATTTCATATAATTTCATTTTTATGAGACGTTGTGATACAACACTTCCAATTAAATTATGTGCTTCATCAATAATTACTACTGAATCATCAAACATATGTGGTTGATCAGGAGGTAATATTTTATCTACATTTGTTGATGATAAACCATTATAATTTATAAATGTAAATCTTGAATCTAATATATCATCAATTTGTTGTCTAATACCTTTTTGAAGTTCACCTGATAAAGATTTAAAATTAGGTGCACGATCAGGTATAGTTACATAAAATTTTCCATGAGAATCTAAAAATCCTTGTGTAATTCCCATTTTTTTAGCATCTTCTCTATCACCTTCATTTCTCAGAGGTCTTACTTCCCAATGCTGTTCAAATGCATAAATAGGATCTCCACATTTACGAATTTCCCCTCTATAATTTTCTTGTAATGAAGCAGGTAACATTACAAATACTTTTTTATTAGTCATTAATGATTCTGCTACTGCAATAGAAGAACAAGTTTTACCTGAACCTAAACCATGATATAATAATAAACCACGATAAGGAGTTTCAATTAATAAATAATCTCTTACGAGTTTTTGGTAAGAAAACAATTCTTTTGTATTTGAAGGACCGCCTCTTTTTCTACATAAATCTTCTTCGACATCTAAGGGATCCTTATCGGTTTCACGATAATTAGATTTGATAAAGATTCTGGTAATAGAATCTGAAAAAGCTTTACGATTTGGAAGAACATATAATTTTGGTTCTGGTTGCTCCATTATTTTTGGCGAGGAATTGATAATGGAAGAAGTATTGCGCAAAAACCCTAAATTATGGATGATAGCATTTTACCTCTTTTTAGTAGCAGGATTTCTATATATAAAACCTTCTGTTGCTTTTGGAGAAAAAGGTCGAGTTCGACCTTTCGGTGTTGCTAATAAAGAATCTACTATATTTCCTATTTGGTGGTGGATGTTTGCTTTTGCTGTTGTTTCTTATCTTGGTGTTTCTCATTGTTTAGGACATAATTTCTAGATTTAAGTATAATATGGCTGATCCTTCATTACCATCATTATTTCCTGCATCGTTTAGTTTGTTACCACAAAGAGATTCAGGAGATCCTGGTGTATTATCTAATGACCCAGTAGGAGTAGGTTCATCAGATACTTTATTAAAAGATGTAGCGCAAGGAAAAAGATTTAAAATAAAAAAAGGTGAGAAAACAGTTCTTTTATCTAAAGATGACCCAACATATGTTATGTCTGTTAATGGAGATGAAGGATTTTTTTTCCAAAAGGTGAAACAAGATGGTACATTAGTTAACCCTCCAGGTACTGCTAATATACCAAATTTTACATTCTTTGGTACACATCCATATGCAAATGTAAAAGTAACAGAAGTTTCTGATGAACCTCAAGGTATGCCTGGTGGAAAAAGAAAAAGAAAAACTAAAAAAGGTAGGAAATCTAAGAAATCTAAAAAAACTAAGAGACGTTATTAAGCTGTCTTTTCTTTTTCTAATTCTTTTGAATGTAATTCTGCAATTAATTTCTTTTTAAATTCAGTCATTTCATTTAAATCAGGATTACATACTTTCTTTTCTGCAAACATTACAATATATACAGTTGCTGGCATAATTCCTAAGAAAAATACTATCCACCATAATCCAAAAACATTTGCTATATCAGGTAAATAAGATTTAAAGTATTCTATTACAGGATTTCTTACAAATTCAAAATATCTACTAATTGCATAAACTAATATAGAAATTCCAGATAAAATTAATCCTGAAATAAATGGCCATTCAAAATTAGTCCATTTACTACATAGAAATCCTGATGAAAAATAGGTTATACCAACACCAGCAGATAACATTATACCACCTACTGCTGCTGCTGATTTCCCAAAACTTACCCAATCCATTATAGTTTTGGTTTATAAATTTTTACTTGTTTTTCTAACCTTTCAATAAGTTTTTTACGCTCTTCATAATGAGGACGAGTAATATTCTTACAATCTTTTAATGTCTTCCATTCAACAGCAGATACTTCCCTGCGTTGCATAGAAGTTAATCTTTCAGTTAAATCAAATTGTCTAGAACTTTTTAGTAAAGCTATAAAATATGTATGTCTATATGTAACCTCATTTGTTGCTATAAATGTTTCAGTCAGAGAAAAGTCTTTAACAATTTCATATGAACTTTCAGGAATATTTGTTTCTTCATAAAATTCTCGAATACCACATTCAAGATCACTTTCACCTTTAGATCTTCGTCCTTTTGGAAATCCCCATTCAGGTTCTGTAAATATTGTTCTATTTTCATTAACTATTTTTTTCCTATCAAGTGAATTGTATTTATTAAGTGAATCTTCATACTCTAATGATTTAGTATCTCGACCCATACCCCATAATCGAGTCCATAATTTATCAAATGGTTCATTTATAATTAATTCTTGTTCTTGTTTAGTCATATTTCTAATCAATTTACTTACATAAAGTAAATTCAAAGGTTCATATTTTCCTCTAATAAATTCCATATAAGTCATACTATCTTTACGCTTAACCATAACTACACTTAGTTTATTCGGATCAGCGGGCAATTTTAAAGGTTCAAATTGTCCACGCAAAAGAAGAACACCATAAGATGTAATAGGTTCTTTACATGATCTAAATACATGCCCGCCTTCCCCACAGTTATTACAATACATTGTTTTATTCGACATCATTCTGTTAAAGTTGTCCGTTTTTTACTTCGTGCTTTTTAACAAATGGGAGCAGGATCTTCAAAACCACCACCAATAGCAGCGCCTAGTTTAGATATGTCTAAAGCAACATTTACAGGTGATTACGTTAGTCAATTAGCAAGCGCATCAGCTAATGCAATAAAAACAGCAAATACCCAAATTACTACTGCAACATCTACTAGTAATATGTTTAGAATACTTAGTATACTTGTTGGTGTTATTGCTGTTATTTTTGCAGGTATTCTTATATGGGATTTTTCTACACCTGATAATTGGACTAAAGTATTAACTAATGGAAAAATATTTTCATCTGCTGCTCCTCCACCTCCCCCACCTGTTTCTCCTCCACCACCTTCTACATCATCTCCAGGTCCAGTATCACCTACTCCATTAGGAAGTGCTCTTCCTCCACCAACAAATCCAACTCTATTGTCAAGATTTTCTAGTTATTTTATGGACACATCATCATCAGGTGATTTCTTACCTAATGGTAGAACCGCACAAACAAGTTCATCTATACAAGGAAGTAAAGCTCCTTTATCATCACAACAAGATGGAGCATATTCTATGCAATGGTGGATGTTTGTAAAAGATTGGAATTATGGTTATGGTAAAGAAAAGAGTATTGTAAAACGTCCTGATCCTACAAATCCTTCTATTCATAATCCTCATATTTCATTACATCCTACTGATAATTCTATGAAAATTAGTGTTTCTGTTTTCCCTACAAGTGAAGGTGGATCATCTAAAACTGAACCTGCTCCTGCTGGGAATTCAGGATCTACTGATGATGTTTATGTTTGTGAAGTTCCTGATATTCCTCTTCAATCTTGGTTCTCTGTTTCCGTAAGTATATTTGGTCGTAATTTAGATGTATATATTAATGGTAATTTAGTTAAATCTTGTTTCTTATCTGGTGTTCCTAAACCTGCTAGTGGCGATATTAATCTAACTCCAGATGGTGGATTTTCAGGAAGAATATGTAATTTCTATCATTTCTCAAGAATGTTAACTCCTGGCGATGCTATGACATTTTATAATAAAGGAACTTCATGTAAAAATGATTCTGGAACAGAGAATACTTCTTCTGCTACAGGATATTCAGTTAAATTTGGTGTTTATGATGCTCTAGGTAAAGAAGTTCAAGAATATGCTTTTTAAGTTCGAAGACGAGTTGGTGTAGTTCTACGATCACGAGAACCATCTTTATTTACAAATTGAGGAGTGCTATAACGCTTATCAATAGTTCCAGAACTTGTAGTTGGCATTTTTAGACTAGTAGTGTGTCGTTTACTACTGCTATTAGTTGGACTGCTCTTTGATGGCATGGTAATGTATAAAACATTAATTATTAGTGATTCCGTTTTTCATATAAATTTTCAATTTCTAATTTAATTTCATTAATTAAAGTTTCATTTAATTTACCTATAAGCATTAACATAATAGGTTTATCATCGCTCCATTTATCAGTATAAGAGATAAATGATTTACCAGTAGTAAATGATATAGATTCTTTTGGTATTTCATTAATCATGAAATACAATTTGTAAAACGCTACAAATTTTTCTATAACATTAGAAAGATTTGTATCTTCTCCATCATACAAATCTTGATATTCAAATGCTAGAATTTCAAATGTCTCCATAATACTATTATTATTCTCAAATATTGAAATTCGTTTTTATTATTTATTTAGTTAATAATAATGGAAACATCTTCTGGATCAGGTATAACAGGAATTGTTTTAGTTACATTAGTTGTCATAGCAATAGTTTATTATGTTGTTAAAAATTTACCTATGAATTCTGTAAATATTCAACCTCATATTGAAGATGGACGAAGAACATTTAATAGCAGAACTTCTCTACCTAAATCTTTTAATGAAAAAGAAGGATTATCATTATCATTTACTTGTTGGGTAAAAATAGATGATTTTGCTTATAGATATGGTGAACAAAGAGTTATTTTTACTAAAGGACCTACTGATTTATCTTCTATGTGTCCTGCTTTAGTAATTGATGGTAATACAAATTCTTTATTAGTAAAAATTGATACTTTTGGATCTACTGAAATTATTCCTATTTCTAATATTCCTGCAAAGAAATGGTTACATGTAGGTATTGTAATAGATCAAGATAATGTAGAAGTTTATATTAATGGATTAATTCATACTTATCGTACATTAGTTCAAGTTCCTCGTCAAAATGATGATACAGTTCATACTGGTATTGGCGGTGGATTTGATGGTAAAGTTGCTTCTATTGAATATTATCCTCGTGTTCTAAGTGCTTCTGATATTAAATTAGCAATGACTAAAACACCTTCTCCTGATCCTTCAGAAAAAGGTATTGGTCCTACTCCTCCTTATTTTGATATTACATGGTGGTCTAAGAATTCTTCATAGCTGATATAGATGATTTTGCTAATGCGGCTTGTGATGCACCTGCTTGTGCTTGACTTTTCATATCAGCAACTTCTTTTCTTAAACTATCAACTTCTGTTCTCATTGTTTCAACGTCATTTTCTAAACTACTTAATGTTGGTGGTGGATTAGCAAGGTATTCTTTTATTATATTATGTTTGTTTGATATTGCAAATGCTATCAAACAAAATAGTAAAAATAATATTATTTGTTTTCCCTTAAACATCTTTACTTATTATAAGTATAAAATGAGTTCTCAAGGTGCGAATACTACAGTTCTTTCTCAATCTCCTCTTGATCCAGACATTTCAGTTCCTTTATATCCTTTTAATCCATTATCTTTGCGTGATTCTTCTGATTATACTAGATTGAAAAAAGAAAGAGTTATTTATGCTGATCCTAAACAACAAACTATTACTGATCCAAAAAATCCATCTGATAAAACAGGATTAGCATACGAAAAATATGGAAGTGAATTTAGATTAACTTTCTTAAATGGAAGATTTAAATGTACATCTTGTCCTGCTAATGCTTTTAGTGGTAATGGTGTAAGAAGTATTTCTAATATTTAGGAAATATCTTTTTCTCTTTTAAATATTTCTCTGTATATTTTGAAAGTATTTCTAATAAATCTGATTTTAATTCATCAAGTAAATTTAGAATTCTAGATTTATTTGTTGTTATTTTTTCAATTCTTACTAAGGTATCAATCTTTTCAAATATAGATTTTTCTTTATTAATATAATCAGGTAAAGATATATTTGATAATCTTCCTTTAAATTGATCAAATTCAAATTCTAATTTTGAATAAGGTAAATTATTTTCATATTCAAATAAATCTTCAATTGTTCCTATATCACCATATACAATATATAATCTACCTAAATCTCCATTAAATAAAGGTGATAGTATTTCTAATACCTCTGTATTATTTTTATATTTTGCTAATGAAAATAATCGTTTAGCCATTTTATAATATTTTTTCTCTGAATGTAAAACATAAATATTTTCTAAAATAGATTTTTCAAAATCTTTTATTCCAGGATTTATTGTTTCTCCATTAATAATAAATTCATATATCATAGAAAAATCTGTAAATCTATTATTTTGAACCCATGACATTACATCTATTTTTGCGATTGTAGGTGTTTGAAATGCTTCTTCTAATGTAAATTTACGTCCATCTTTTAAAGTCTTATATCCTTTTAAAACTTCCCATACTTTCCATCTAATAATATTAGGTCTAAAATCTTGTTCTAATAATAATAAATCTAATTCTGACGGATTCTTAATAAATCTTTTTTTTGCTTCTTCATATTCTTTTCTTGAAATAATTTTTAATTTATAAAGTTCTTCTAACTTTTTAAAAGATTTTTCTTGATTATATGGTCTTTGTATTACTCGCCATTCTTCAACTGATCCTGCTTTAATATCACCTATATAAGTAAAAGGAAATTTATGAAGTGATTTTATTATTGATTTGAATTTATTAACTAATTTTCTTACAATTAAAGTTTTAGTTCCTTTAAAAGAAACTTTTTCATATGCATCATAGTCACCAGCATATACTTGTGAACGCAAAGACATACTTCCAACTACATCCACTGCTTTTCCATCCGTAAATGACATAGATTTTAATAAATCTACAGCATCATTTGGATATCCTTCTGGATATGCTTTTTTTAATGTTATTGAACTCATTGTTATCTTTCATAGAAAATGAAATTGATTGAATTAATTTTCTGAAGAAAAACAAGGATGCCCAAAAGACCTGTTCGAGGAAGTGGTAAAAGTAGAGCTTGTTCAGGTGACTTAGGTGACAGTGCACCCCCACCTAAAAAAACTAATACTAAAGATGGAACTTTATGGGTTGATGATGATACTTTAAAGACATCTTCACCATCTCAAGAAGAAAAACCTGTAATTCTAATCATTAATAAAGATGATTCAGATTATGATCCAGAATATGATGATGATGAAGAATATATTCCTTCTTCTGAAGATGATTCTGATGCAGATTTTGAAATTCTAATTAAAAGGAGAAGTGTAAAACCTTATGAAGAAGTAAATTTATTTAATCAACAAGCAAAGAAGAAAAATCCTCCTAGACGTAAAGATTCATTTGAATTGCCTAAAGGATTATCTAAATCAGAACAAGATTATCTTAGAAAACAAAATCGTCCTCAAAGAAATGAATTACTTGAACTAATTAAAAAAATTAATTCAATTGATTTGGATGAAGGTGAAGTTCCCAATAAATTTAAAGTATTAAAAATGCCTATTCCTGATTATACTAAATCTATAATTATTAAAAAACTTAATAGCCTTGCTGAAATGACTGATAATGGTGAATCTTATAAATTAAAATCATGGATGGATGCTTTCTTTCGTATTCCATTTGGAACTTATATCCCTCTTCCTGTTTCTATTATGGATGGACAAGAAAAGTGTACTGAATTTATGATTAAAGCAAGAACTGAAATGGATAAAACTATTTATGGTATGAATCCTGCTAAAATTCAAATTATGCAAATTATTGCCCAACTTATTGTAAATCCTTCTTCTGTTGGTAATGTTATTGCTTTAGCTGGTCCTCCTGGTGTTGGTAAAACTTCCTTTGCGCGTAATGCTATCGCTCAAGTATTAAAACGTCCATTTGAATTCTTCTCTCTTGGTGGTGCTTCAGATATTTCTAGTTTTGTTGGTCATTCATATACTTATGAAGGTTCTATTTGGGGTCGTATTGCTGATGCTCTAATGCGTACTAAAGTTATGAATCCTGTTATATATTTTGATGAACTTGATAAAGTTTCAGGAACTCCTCATGGTGAAGAAATTATTAGTATGATGATTCATATGACTGATAGATCACAAAATACTCAATTTCATGATAGATATTTCTCTGGAATAGATTTTGATTTATCTCAATGTATATTTGTATTCTCATTTAATGATATTGAAAAAGTTCATCCTATTTTGAGAGATCGTATGACTGTAATTAATTGTAGTGGATATTCTGAAGCAGATAAGAAAGTTATCTTGAAAGATTATATTTGGAATCAACTTCTTAAAACTTTAATGTTTGATTCAGAACAACTTATTTTGAAAGATGATGCAATAAGTTATTTGATTTCTGAATATTCTAAAGATGAAAAAGGTGTTCGAACTTTAATTAGAACTGTTGAAACTATGATGACACGTCTTAATATGCTAAGAGTTGCAAGTCATCCTAGCATGAAAGATTATAAATTCTATATGGATTTTCAACTTCCTATGACACTTAATGAAACAATAGTTAAAAAATTATTGATAGATCTTGATAAGAAGAATATTGAATCATGGAGAACAATGTATACTTAAATTTCAACTAGTTCTAGCATAGAATGACTTCCGTATTTAACTCGGTAACCGTCAAACAACGGTTCTGCCCATATTAACCAATCTTTTGGTGGAACATTATTTTCTTGCATTTTTTCAATAAATTGGATCATCCTTAGACCAGCATCTTCAATTTCAATTAGTGGAGGCAATTCTCTCCCAAGAATTTCACTTAGTGATTCTTGTGATTTAACACCATCCATGTATCCCGCTAGAATATTTGCTAGTCTTGAAAGATTTCCTTGTGCACACATACCAATATTATCTTGCAATTCTGATTTTAGAATACGACACAAATCTTGTTTATGCTCTGATTTTAGAATGAATTGCCACACACAATCTAATACTCGTCCGTAAATACCTTTTCCCATATCGTAAATTTCAGAATCAGCACAATACATTGCAGACATTTGCCATGCTGCTCTAGGAGTAAGTTTACATTCCAAAATAATTTCACCTGGAGTTTTAGAACATTCTACAATATTCCATTTATATTCTGCAGGAACATCAACTTCTAAAACTTTTTCAATAATTTCTTTAACCTTCTTTACTGCGTCAGTTGTGTGGACGTTCTGAGGATCAGTAGCAAATCGTGCTAGTTCCCCAACAGGGGCAGCTACTTGAATACGATTATCAATTCTTAGACCAATAATATTGTTTAGATTGATATTATTAAGAACTTCTTGATCTACGTGTATAATATGTTGCCGTTGTTGCTGTTGTTGCTGTTGTTCTTGTTGTTGCAAGCGTCTAGCAAAGAATAAATCTCGGCGTTCTTGATCCTGTAATCGTTGCCTTTCTCTAGCTGGATCATCAGGATTTACACCTGTAACTCGAACTTCCTCTCGTTGTCTACGATTCAAATCAGTTCCTTGACGCATATGTGTTGCAAGCATAGTAGTTCTTTGAATTCGATATTCTTCAGTTAGAACACGTCGTTCTTCTCCTTGAGCAGCACGCCATTGTTCGTGATAATTCGCATCAAATTCTTTTAACTCTTTATGCTGAACACGTTCAAGTTCATGACGTGCTACAGTATGAGGACCTTTCCTACGAATTACAGCTTGGTGTATTTTACAAATACCTGTTTGATTTTCTCCAGTCAAGTTACGACCACATGCAGTGCCGTTTGCCTTAATTGCTACACACTCTGGCATCTTGATTTCTAATTATTATTAGAAACCGATTCCGTTTTGAACCTTAAAAAACGGATTTCTTGGTTTCAATGAGATAAAGGTTGGGGCGTTTATGGATTGCCCCTGGACGTATCATTACAATGGTAGTTGAAGACCCAAACTAGGGAAGGGTACCAGGCGAAAGCCACAGTGGAGGGAGAATTACAGAAATTGGTGGGGTGCGACAGAAAGATGCGACGGCGGGGCGTTTTTCACTTGGGATAACTGTTCCAAACCATGAAAAACGGATTCTTTGATTCCAATGAAGTAAGTGGTAGGAACCTCCTAGCAGGGACCTAGGACGATACTAATTTGAACCCCAACTGTTTGACGACAAGGGTTTTGGGCGGTGTCGACTCTATACCGCGATGAGAAGGGGCGGTATATGTAATGGAGAGTGCTTCCATAGACTTTGATGCTACCAATTAGCTCTCACTTGAAAGTTCCGACGCGCAAGCAATTAGGAACAGGGTGTGGAGATCTTGATGACTTGAGACAGTTGTTAAGATGGTGGGACCGTGAGGCCATCCCTTTAACTCTGGAATGTAGCAAAGCAAGGTGTGTTAGGTTGGTGAGAACTTGATACACTTAGGACGAGATCCCATAAGTAGTCCGAACCTCTTGACGAAAGTCTTGGGGCAAATAACGACTTGGGTATGACGCTGAGATGGCGTACGAAGGATTTGGGAAGAGAGTGGACGCCTGAATGCCTGGTGTAGGGATTAGCAGTAATTGTGCTGTTAGTCTTGAAGGTAAGACTTCTGAAATGATCTGGTTGATGGTGTGAAAACGCGGCAACCACCGTAGTAAGGAGTGACGATTAGTTAGCTGGGAAATGATCCAGTGAAGCTAGTCCGGAGCATGGAACAGAATCTGATGGAAGTCAGAGGAAAGTTGTTGTGCACGGTCATGAGCGAGGAAGGGGCTCTGACGGAAGTTTTTCACTTTTTTAATTTGGGTTACTAACAAATCCAGATTAAAGAACATACCTAAGTCACATACTTATCTCTACCTGTTTATCAAGCAAAAGATATGTCATTCTTCATTTACTTTCACTTATGTTTTTCAGGGGGGTATTGTTTTAGTTACGCATAAAAGATT
>Ga0164292_10003442_pt1 | contig 12930 bp, 13 predicted proteins | sample GEODES117metaG_FD_111486 | JGI IMG/M metagenome (GOLD analysis project Ga0164292, IMG submission 111486) | Eutrophic lake water microbial communities from Lake Mendota, Wisconsin, USA - GEODES117 metaG | ecosystem: Environmental > Aquatic > Freshwater > Lake | place: USA: Lake Mendota... | reverse complement strand
CCTGCCGCACTGCTACTGGGTGTCCAGCAGCTAGCGCCAGTACTTCAACCTTCTCCGAGTGCTTCTCAACCCATGGAGCGCGAATAAATACCGCGCTAATTTTCTTACCATTGAATTCAAGTTCACTCTCAAATGATTCTACTTGGCGACCAAAGGCATTTCGTCGAACCGTAATCTCTAGGCCACCAAAAGTTTTCTGGTTAGGAGTTCCATCAATCACTTTCTCAGCCAAGAGAATCATGCCCGCACAAGAACCGTAGACGGGCAATCCCTCTGAAATTCTCTTCTTCAGTGGTTCATAAAGTCCAAATGTTTGCGCGAGATGGATAATTGTTGTTGATTCACCACCTGGGAGAATCAGAGAATCGATTTCGGCCAGCTCCGATTCACGTCGGATAGCAACAGCTGTATGACCGCAATTCTCTGCCGCAGCTATATGTTCGCGGAAATCACCTTGTAAAGCTAAAACTCCGACCTTCATTATGAAAGTGGGGCTTACCAACCGCGCTCAGCAAGACGATGCGGAACCGGAATATCTGCCACATTAATTCCGACCATCGCTTCACCCAAGCCGCGTGATGCTTCTGCAAGAACTTTAGGATCTTGAAAGAAGGTAGTTGCCTTTACGCAGGCGGCGGCGCGATGAGCCGGATTTCCTGATTTGAAGATTCCTGAACCGATGAAGACGCCATCGGCGCCCATCTGCATCATGAGAGCTGCATCTGCCGGCGTTGCAATTCCACCAGCAGTGAAGAGAACTACCGGAAGTTTGCCAGTCTCGGCTACTTCTTTAACGAGAGCATAAGGAGCCTGAAGTTCCTTCGCTGCAACATAAAGTTCATCTTCGCGCAGTGATGTGAGGCGACGGATTTCTCCGCCAATTGTGCGCATATGTGTCATCGCATTTGAAACATCGCCGGTACCAGCTTCGCCCTTAGAGCGAATCATTGCTGCACCTTCATTGATGCGACGAAGCGCTTCTCCGAGATTTGTTGCACCGCATACAAAAGGAACCTTGAAGTTCCACTTATCAATATGGTTTGTGTAATCAGCAGGTGTGAGGACTTCTGATTCATCGATGTAATCAACACCGAGACTTTCAATAATCTGTGCTTCTACAAAATGACCGATACGGACCTTTGCCATAACGGGGATTGAGACAGCTGCTTGAATCTTCTGAATCATGTCGGGATCCGACATGCGAGCTACGCCACCTTGTGCGCGAATGTCAGCTGGGACTCGCTCGAGCGCCATTACTGCACATGCGCCAGCATCTTCTGCAATCTTCGCCTGTTCAACATTGACGACATCCATGATGACGCCACCCTTGAGCATCTCCGCCATTCCGCGCTTAACGCGTGCAGTACCGGTTGCTTCAGACATATCAATTGCTCCTAATTTGCTGGGGTGTAGCTGGGAGCGTCAGTCTACTTTGAACCTGACTTTGTCGCATCCACAGATGGCTTGGTGAAAATAGGCTCCTTATCCATGAGCGCTACCCAAATCTGGCCTTTCTTAAAGGAGATTTCAGCACCATCGATAGTGGTCCACTTCGTGCCACTGCCTTCAGTCGGCCGGCTCCAAAGAGCTTTAAAAACTTTTCCATCGCGGGCGATATATCCCTCGCCAGTTCCTACAGTTGGTGAGAACGGTGTTACTCCACCAACTTTATCTTTGTAGATCGAGTCAGTAATTTCAACTTTTTGAATCACAAGCGTTGATGCTCCAAGTCGTACTCCTGAATCTGCAAAATTGGGAGCACCGACGTGATCGAGTAGCCATCGACCTTGATCTTCCGACCAATGCGCATCGTATGAGCTTGCAGGCCATGAAAGGCGAATATCTGTAACTACTTCTCCGCCGCTAGGTGCATCTCCAAATTTCCACCCGACAGATTTTGATTCCTCTAACTTCACACCCTTAGCTTTCAGTGAATCAAGTAAGAGATCTGCTCTTAAAACCATCGCGTATGGCTGCACTCGTGTTGGGTCAGTTGTATAGATGGTTGCCGGATTTCTCTCAGCGCTTGCATTAATAAGATTTGCTGACTCTAGGACGGGTCTTAACTTGCTTTGAGCACCGCTGTATGCAAAACCCACTCGGCCAAACTGTGCCAGTAACTCAATATCGGAAATTCGCGCAGAACGAATAGGGCCGATACGTTGTGGAATCTTAGAAGAGAAGACAGCGGCGAGACGGGTGAGTCCACCTTCTACCTGTTCGATATAGACGATATCTGCCTCTTCAATTCCAATTTGAGGATGTGCTGATCGCGTGTCATCTAACTTCACTACAAGAATTGGTCCATCTCCCCCTGGCAACCCACTAAGGGAGTTGATTGGTTCACTCTTTACAAATGGGTTCTTCAAAGGCGCAAACGAATCAGGGCGCGAGAAGGAAAGGAAGGCGAAAAGAGTGAGGATTAGCGCAACGCCGATCGTTGCCTGTTTTCTAAAGGACATCGCCTTCAAATTCATAAATCACTGGAGCTGGTGCATGACCCGCTAAACGAAAGATCCGGATGAGAAATTTCTTACGGACCATCTGCGTTCTATCTACAGCTTCGACATGCATTGCAATAGCTACCTTTATCTTCTGCGTTAGATCATCGAGTTCTCGTACTAAATCTAATTCAATAGGAGTTGAAATTTCTCCGGAGCTTTCGAGCAAAATGCCTAGAGCACCTGTAAGTCCCGTCTCAGCCTGGGATCTATCGCGCACGCTGGCATCGCGAGCTTGGTGAGCTGCAAAGGTAAGCAAGAGAGAGGATGCAGGATCTGAAATTTCTGAACGAGCAATCTCAATTGCGATGGCAGCCCTGCGCTGCAAAAGCCCATCGAGATTAGCCCAACTCGTTTCAACACGATTGTGAAGTCGATCTAAACGACCTGCGAGAAAGGAGAGATACCAAGCAAGAGCGGCGATAAATAATGCTGCGGCAAGAAACTTATTCATCAATTTCTCCCCAACAATTTATTCCACGCACGACTATCTGAAGATAGCGTAACTCCATCATGGCCGACCATTGCCATTTCGTAGACATCATAAATTCTTTCAGCGACCACATCCCAGTCAAAACTCTGCGCATATTCACGTCCTGCTTTAGCAATTGCAGTACGAAGGTCTGGGTTATTCAAAAGTTCGATAGCTCTCTTGGCCAGATCTTGTGCATTCTCTGATTGAAAGAGTGATCCGTACTTTCCATGCCCCAATAACGAATCAAAAGCTGGAATATCACTTGCCAGGACCGATGCTCCCCCAGCTAAAGCTTCAGCGAGAATAATCCCGAATGATTCACCGCCGGTATTAGGTGCAACATAAATCGATACCGAAGACATGAAGTTAGCCTTATCTTGCTCGGAGATCCGACCGAGGAAGGTAAATCTCTGGCGAAGATGGGGATCCATATCTTCAAGGATTGTCGCCGGATTTCCTGGACCTGCAACGATTACACGGATATCGGGGATCTTCTCGATGATTAACGGAAGCGCCTCAATGAGTACAGATAATCCTTTTCGATTCTCTTCAAAGCGACCCATGAAACCGATTGTGTTTCCAGACCATCGAGGGTCTGTATGCGCATCGGAAAATCTCTTTGCATAAATACCATTAGGAACTACTACGGCATCTGTATCAAGGTGAATCTGCAAAGTCTCACGGGCCGCTTCGCTGACTGCAATTCTTGCGGTGAGCTTCTCAATCACCGGTTCAATAAATGGTGTAATTGCGAATGCAATCTTCTGTCGAGTTGAAGCTGCGTGAAATGTTCCAACGAGCGGACCCTCAGATGCCCAACATGCCAATAAGGAAATGGATGGGATAGCCGGCTCGTGAAGATGAAGGAGATCAAAGTTTCCATTACCAATCCACTGCTTCACTCGAGCAAATGCAAGCGGTCCAAATAAAATCCTGGCAACTGCGCCGTTATACGGAATCGAGATTGGTCTTCCTGCGCTAATGACGTAATCAGGAATAGCTTCTTCATTAATCACTGGAGCCAACACTGAGACAAAGTGTCCTTGAGCAATGAGATATTCAGCTAAATCTCCGACATGGCTCTGAACTCCGCCAGGTGTATCCCACCCATAAGGACAGACAATTCCGATGCGCTTTTTTGCTAGTGGCATTACTCGCGCTCCTTAAAATCGCCATCAATCCAAATCCTTTGAAGCATATGCCAATCTTCAGGATGTTCAGCTATCCCTCGGGCAAAGAGATCAGCGCACGCCTGTACAACTTTAGATACCTTCTCCGATTCATCTCCAGTTTCAGGTACTGATACCTCAGTAAAATCAATGTGAATGCCAGTAGATGTGTAGGAAACATGGGCCACTACGAGAGGAATTCCAGTCTTCACAGCAAGGAGAGCTGGACCTGCCGGCATTCGCGACGGATAACCGAAGAAGTCGACGTCTACGCCAGCGCGAGATAAATCTCTATCTGCAACAAGTGCAATCAATCGTTTCTCACGAGCTCGCTTCATGAGGGTGACAAAGGATCGTGAATCTAGTGATAGAACTTCAAATCCCATGGAATTTCTATATTCAAGAAATCTCTGAAATAACGCCTCTGGTTTTAGCCGTTCTGCAACAGTGACGAGTGGAATTCCAATCGAACAAAAGTAAGCCCCTGCGTGATCCCAATTGCCTGAATGAGGCAGAGCGATGACAACACCTCTTCCTGAGCGCATGGGGTCAATCAAGAGATGGCCATTCGTCAGCGTCACCGTCTCTTGCATGCGCTGCGTCGACCAATCTTGAATTCTAAAAGTGTCACACCAATAACGCAGGTAAGAATCAAATGCGCGAGAGACAAGGTTCTCTAATTCAATCTCTGATAGCTCAGACTTGACTCGGGAGAGATTAAATCGCAGACGTTGAACGCTCTTGCCATTGGCCTTAACAGCCCTTCGCCCAATAAATGAGAAAAGGCGATATGCACTTCTTTCGGGAAGAGTACGAACTAACCTCCATCCAGCGAAATATGCGAGAGCTGAAAGTGAATCCTTCATGATGAGTGAAGACCTACGAATACCGTTCTTACTCTTTGAATAACAGTGATGACTCCCAAAGCAGCTAGAAGCCAAAGCCCAATAGCTAATGCATATGGAGCACCAAGGCCATGAAAACCAATAGCGGTAAGAAGAATAATCAAACGTTCTGTACGTTCTGCGATTCCGACCGAACATTGAATATTGAAACTCTCCGCTTTGGCCCGAATATATGGAATTAGAAGGCCGGTAACGAGCGTGGTCAACGCAACGGGGGTTAGCGCATCGCTCGATGCAGTGAGCGGAATTAAAATTGCGATAAGGATTGCAGAATCGGTGACGCGATCAATTGTGGAATCTAGAAATCCACCCCACTGGCTTGAACCTTCTTCTGAGATTCTCGCCATCGCGCCATCGAAGAGATCGCTCAAGGCAAAGAACGAGATAACCAGTGTTCCAACAAAATACTCTTCATTGATATAAAAGAAGAGCGCGGATGAGACAAGACCGGTAGCACCTAGAACTGTAACTGAGTTAGGGGTTAAACCAATTCGCAGGGCAAATCGAGCTACAGGATTTATTAATCGTGTAACCGCCGGTTTCAGTGCCCCACTAATCATCGGCACCATCGTAGGCTTTACCTCATGCCAACATCTACTTCCGGCGCTGTGAAACGTATCCATATTTATGGACATGTCTCAGCATCTCCTCAAGCCGTGGCCACTGCCTTCGGTGGAGTTACTGGACAAACTCCAGGCTCTGAGACGGATCTAGCTATCTTCGCTATCAATCCATCTGCGGGAATTGATGCCGAAACGATTGCTCATTGGTCTGCGCTTGATGACTACCAAACCCCGCGAATTGTTGTCGTGACAGGGCTAGATGGGCAAGAGCTCGATTTTGAAGATGCTGTGATGGTTGCCAATCGAGTCTTTGATCAGTTAGTAACACCATATTTGGTGCTACACGGTGATGATGGCAATCCTGCAGCGTTGATTCGTTTAGATGATCTGATGATTGTCGATTACACAATAACTCCTAAGTCGTTACGTCATTGCGATGCAGAACATGAAGAGCTGGTCCGAGAATTTCGTGAAGAATATTTCAATCAGATGTCAGAGATGGAAGATGGTGCATTTGCCGCTGGAATAATCTTTCCGGCGATTCCAATCAATCTTACTTCAGGACTTGGTGTTGATATTGTCCTTGACTATATAAATCAACTACCAAGCAGCAGCTAACTCTTCTCTCGTAGTTGTCAGCAACTGCGGCAATACCTTCGTCTTTCCGATAATCGGCATAAAGTTCGCATCCCCAGACCATCGCGGAACAATATGCTGATGGATATGTGCGGCAACGCCTGCTCCTGAGATAGCGCCTTGATTCATACCTAGGTTAAATCCATCTGCCTTTGAGACTTTACGGATAACACCCATTGCGTGAGCAGATAAATCAGTTATCTCATGACGTTCTTCATCTGTTAACTCCGTTAAATCAGCGACATGTCTAAATGCACAGACCAAGAGATGACCTGGGTTATATGGATAGAGATTCATTACAACGAAGGCGCTCTTTCCGCGATGGACAACAAGGCCTTCTTCATCGCTCAGTGTTGGTATTCGGCAGAAAGGACATTCAACTTCATTTCCTTCTAGTGGGCGGTTCTCGCCACGAAGATATTCAAGGCGGTGAGGAGCCCAGAGACGTTGCCATCCGTCTGGCATACCTGCGCCATCAATATTGGACATTGGCTAGACCTGCTTGCGAGTTGAGATTGTTTGGAGAATCTCTTCAATAGCTTGCGCGATTGGAATTCCATTCTTCTGATCACCATTGCGATAACGGAATGAAACGGCGCCAGAATTCATATCTTCCTCGCCAGCAATGAGCATGTAAGGAACCTTCTGCATCTGGGCATTGCGAACCTTCTTCTGCATGCGATCATCAGATGCATCAACCTCGACGCGAATTCCAGCCGCCTTCAACGTCTTTGCAACCCCAAAGAGGTAATCGTTAAAAGTATCCGCAACTGGAATCGCTACTACTTGAACAGGCGCAAGCCATGGTGGGAATGCTCCTGAGTAATGCTCTGTCAGGACTCCAAAGAAACGTTCAATCGAACCGAAGAGCGCTCTATGAATCATGACGGGGCGCTGACGACTTCCATCTGCAGCAGAAAATTCAAGTTCAAAACGTTGTGGGAGTTGGAAGTCAACTTGAATCGTAGACATCTGCCACGTTCTACCAATTGCATCTTTAGCTTGTACCGAAATCTTTGGACCGTAGAAAGCCGCGCCACCTTCATCGAGTACAAGTTCCAATCCTTGAGCAAGAGCAGCTTTTCGAAGCGCTTCAGTTGCCTCAACCCAATCTGCATCTTCTCCCACGGATTTCTCGGGGTTACGAGTAGATAGTTCGAGATAGAAATCTTGAAGACCATAATCGCGCAGCAAATTCAACACGAAGGTAAGGAGAGAATCTAACTCCCCTGCCATCTGCTCCTTTGTGCAATAGATATGGGCATCATCTTGGGTAAAGCCTCGGGCTCGAGTAATTCCGTGGAGAACACCAGACTTTTCGTAGCGATATACAGTTCCGAATTCAAAGAGACGCAGTGGAAGTTCGCGATATGAACGTTGACGTGACTGGAAGATGAGGTTGTGGAATGGGCAGTTCATCGGCTTCATGTAGTACTGCTGCCCAGCACGTTTGATAGTTCCATCAGCATGGAGCTCTTCATCCATGATCATTGGTGGGTACATGCCCTCTGAATACCAATCAAGGTGGCCTGACTTTTGAAAGAGTGCGGCTTTTGTTAAATGTGGTGAGTAAACAAATTCATACTCTTCTTCTTCGTGGCGCTTTCTTGAGTAATCTTCCATGGCGCGACGGATGATTCCGCCCTTTGGATGAAAGACCGCAAGACCGGAACCAATCTCGTCGGGAAATGAGAAGAGATCAAGCTCTTGACCAAGTCGACGATGATCGCGCTTTTCAGCTTCTGCGAGTAGCTCGAGGTATGCATTGAGTTCATCTTGCGAAGGCCATGCAGTTCCATAAATTCTCTGCAGCATTGGGTTCTTCTCTGAACCTCGCCAATATGCCGCTGCACTGCGCATCAACTTAAATGCAGGAACATTTTTCGTGGAAGGCAAATGCGGACCTCTGCAGAGATCTGACCAGACGGGCTTTCCGTCGCGACCTAAATTGTCATAAATGGTTAGCTCTGTGCCGCCAACTTCAACGCTTGCCTCATCCGAGCTTCCACCCTTGATGCCAATCAGCTCGCACTTAAATGGCTCGTGCGCCAACTCTTTGAGGGCATCTGCTTCATTAGTTACGCGACGCTTGAAACGCTGACCCTCTTTAACAATCTTGCGCATCGCACTTTCGATCTTCTCAAGATCTTGGGGATTGAATGCGTTCTCGGGATCGAAGTCGTAATAGAAGCCATCTGTTATCGGTGGACCAATACCAAGGCGAGTACCTGGAAAGACTTGCTGAACTGCCTGGGCCATTACGTGAGCAGTTGAGTGACGTAGGACTGAGAGCCCTTCAGGAGATGAAATCGAAATACCTTCAATCAGATCGCCATCTTTGAGATCGCTCCAGAGATCCATGAGCACCCCATTGATCTTGCAGACGACAATCTCTTTATTCTCGGCAAAAATCTGTGTTGGCCGTTGCTCGCTATCGATAGTTACCGCTGAACCATCCACGGTTACCGAGATCTGAGACATGGGGTTAGCCTACCGAATGAGGCTTCGATGAAGCGATTATTTGCTCTCTCAACTCGAGGGATGCCTCACCTCTCTTCAATTTCATCTCACCGATATGTGAAATTGGCTGCGCCAAACGAAGGCTCGAGACCAAGAAGGCCGACTCGATATCTGCGATTTCAGAGATATGAATAGCGCGAACTTTCACGCCACATTCCTCTATTGCAATTGCGCGAACGACTCCAGGAAGTAGCCCGGATGTAATTGGCGGCGTAACCCACTGATCTGCAATTCTTAGAACTAGGTTCGAAACTGCAGTTTCGGTAACCTCATTCTTCTTATTGAAGAGAATTGAATCATCAAAGCCTTCATCTCTCGCCGCTTCGAGGATCCTAAATCTGTCATCGTAAGGAAACACCTTGTGGTTCGAACCTTGAACAGATTCGCTCTTAAAGTTCACGCGGGCGGGTTCAGTCAGCTCTTCATATTCGTGATGCGTGATCGAGAAATCTTCTTTCCAGAAACAGATGCGAAGACGCCCAGTTGGGAAGCTGGTGCTTGAGAGTACTTCTATTAACTCATCTCTCAGAGCCTCTTCACCTGGCATGGAAATCCCTAAATCACGAGCCGAGTCGAGTGCGCGTCGCATATGGCGATTAAGTGAGATCGGATTTCCATCAATTGTTTTGATTGTTTCAAAGAGTCCGCTTGTTTGAGGGAAACCGTATTTATCGAGTTGCATTGTCATCTCATTTCACCGCCTGCGATTGCAATGAGTTTCTCCGCTTTCAATTGCGTCTCTTCCCATTCGCTCACCGGGTCGCTCCCCCAAGTTATTCCAGCCCCGGTTCCGAATCGAACACTTGAGTCAGAGCCCTTCCAGAAAGTTCTTATCCCCACAGCAAGTTCGGCGCGATCTCCTTCAATCCAGCCTATAGCTCCGCAATAAACCCCTCTTGCGACACTTTCATTCTCCGAGATCGTCTTTAACGCTGAACTCTTTGGAGCACCACTTACTGAACCAGGTGGTGTCAACGCCTCAATGATTTCACGCCACTTAACTCCTGCTCGCAAAGTACCTTGAACATCTGAAACTAGGTGCGTCAATCCCGGATGCACTTCTGATCTAAATAACTCTGAAACTTCAACAGATCCATCTGCGCAGATCTTTCCGAGATCATTTCTCATCAAATCTACAATCATCAAATTCTCGGCTTTATCTTTCTCGCCAAAGGTCGCAGTGTCTCCACGAATAGTTCCCTTAATTGGAGATGTAAGAATCACATTACCTGTTCGGCTAAGAAATCTTTCGGGAGATGCTGATGCAATCTCTAAAGATGGAATTTTCAAGTACTGCGCAAAGGGGGCAGGGTTTCCCTTCAAAAGTCGGGTAAAGAGGCCAGATAAATCGGCCTTTGAATCTGCAGCACTGTTGACCATCTCGTAACAGGCATTGACTTGATAAACCGTGCCGTTTGCAATCAGGGATCGAATCTCTTCAACATATTTGATATATGCATCCTTGGTAACAGATGAATTCCAAGCACTTGCAAATCCATTCCATGCAGTTTCAGGAAATGGGCTTTCAATAACGTTTTCAAACCTCGCAAAGGTCAATTCACCTTCAAAGGTAATGACTACTGCCCAAAATCTTCCATCATCGAGTACTCCAGGATCATCACTCATCTCTTGAAGATTGGTCGCCAAACGACCACCCATCCAGAAACAATCCCCTAAGTTCGACACCTGCCCAAGGCTACGCAGATAAGAGGGTAAATTCCTCTCAATCTTTTTCACGCTTTGGCAGTTGAGCCCTTGCTGCGCTAGATTTGCCCCTGCACAAAATGCGGACGTAGCGCAGCTGGTAGCGCGGAACCTTGCCAAGGTTCAGGTCGCGGGTTCGAACCCCGTCGTCCGCTCGGATTAACCGCCGCTTAGAATTTATTTTCGGGTGGCGGTTTGTCTATGTAAGACTTCACAGTCGTGAAGAGTTTGGTCGGATGGCCGAGAGGCGAGGCAAGGGACTGCAAATCCCTCTACACGGGTTCAAATCCCGTTCCGACCTCCAGTTCAAGATTCGAAGAGTAAAGATGGAGTAGAAATGTCAGATAACGATTCAACTCGACCATGGGGTCGGTATGAAATTCTTCAGGACACTCCTACCTACAAGGTAAAGACTGTATGGGTTCTACCGGGACATCGTTTATCTCTGCAGCGTCATCAGAAGAGACAAGAGCATTGGTTCATTGTCCAGGGCGTAGCTGATGTTGTACTAGGCGATAAAGAATTTACGAAGAATCCAGGTGAGACTGTCGATATTGCAGTCGGCCAACTTCATCGTATTGGAAACTCAGGTACAGAAGAGGTAATTTTTATTGAAGTGCAGACAGGCACGTACTTCGGTGAAGACGATATCGAGCGTATTCAAGACGATTACGCTCGCTAGAACCCTCGGCTATACTTTCGCAACAACTTCATAGATTAGAAATACCGAAGAAAGACCCGGACGATTGGCTCAGCGGTAGAGCACCACATTGACATTGTGGGGGTCACTGGTTCGATCCCAGTATCGTCCACTGCAGTTCCATCTCGAAAATAGAGAGTGAGCTAAGAAGTGAGTACAGATTTAGCTTTCCTCGATTTTAATCAAGCAGGATTTTCAATTAGATCTTCTGAAGTCATGAAGGCCCGTTCTGAGCATTGGTATGCGAAGACGCCATACAGCATTGCAATCCTTAGATATGAAGATGCAAACACGCTACTCAAGGATAAACGTCTCTACCAAGGTACCCGTCGCTGGCCAGAGCACTATGGAATCACCGAAGGCTTGCTTGCTGATTGGTGGCAGACAATGCTGCTCAGTGTTGAAGGTGAAGATCACTTAAGACTTCGCAAACTCTCAAGTGCAGCTTTCTCTCCTCGCACTATTGAGCCAATGACTCCCTTTTTTGCTCGCCTTGCCAACGAACTTATTGATAGCTTCTGCGAAAAGGGAAGTTGCGAGTTTATGTCTGAGTTCGCCGAGCCTTTCTCTGCTCGGGTAATCACAGAACTTCTAGGCCTACCTAAAGAGCGCTGGCGAGAACTTGCTGACTATGCGACAGAACTCGGCTATGTCTTCTCAGTAACAATCAAAAATGATCTGCCAGTAATCGAACATGGGCTCAAGGGAATTCTCGATATTTCACAAGCTCTTATCGACTCTCGCATTGACTCCGATAGCGATGACTTTGTTGGGACTCTTGTGAAGGCAAACCTTGATGGGCAAAAGATAACCAACGACGAACTTCTCTCGCTCGTAAGCATGATCGTATTCGCCGGATTTGATACAACTCGCAATCAACTAGGCCTTGGCATGCAGACTTTCTCTGCAAATCCTGCACAATGGCAGAAGCTAGGTGCTAATCCTGAACTCGGTCGCTTAGCCGTCGAAGAAGTGATGAGAGTAAATCCAACAATCACATGGGTCTCTCGTGAAGCTTCCGTTGATATCGAGTATAAAGAGATAACAATCAAAAAGGGAACGACTGTTCACTTACTGACAATTCCAGCAGGGTCTGATCCTGCGAAATTTGAAGATCCCGAATTTGATATTGAGAAAGAACGAGCTCCGCACTTTGGATTTGGCGGCGGAATGCACCACTGCATCGGTCATTATGTTGCTCGTCTGGATATGAAGGAGGCCTTTAAGGCCCTGGCTGCAAGACTTCCCGATATGAAAATTGGTGAAGGTGCTACTTATCTTCCAGATTCCGGCAACACCGGTCCAACTTCCTTGCCAATCACATTCACACCAAGATCTAAATAGAAGAGACCCCCTATCGCATTACGCGAAAGAGGGTCTCTTTTTTTGACTATTTATTAAGCCTTGCCTGCTGCCTTGTTTAGTGCACGTAGTAGTTGATATCCAAGCACTGCAACCAAAGTACCGTTGATGATTCCTCCGAATGAGTAATCTCCACGCTTCCAAGTCATATCAGCAATACCAACAATCATGGTTGTGCCCGCAATGAATAGGTTTGTTGAGTTTGAGAAATCAACCTTGTTCTCAATCCAGATCTTTGCACCCAGTACACCAATCATTCCGTAGAGGACAACGCCAACTCCACCGAGGACACCAGCTGGAGTTGCGCTAAGAACAGCTCCAAACTTAGGTGAGAGTGAGAGCAAGATTGCACCGATGCCAGCTACCCAGTAAGCAGCTGTTGAGTAGATGCGATT
>Ga0164292_10003439_pt1 | contig 12934 bp, 23 predicted proteins | sample GEODES117metaG_FD_111486 | JGI IMG/M metagenome (GOLD analysis project Ga0164292, IMG submission 111486) | Eutrophic lake water microbial communities from Lake Mendota, Wisconsin, USA - GEODES117 metaG | ecosystem: Environmental > Aquatic > Freshwater > Lake | place: USA: Lake Mendota... | reverse complement strand
CAAATTGATTACAAAGTAAGTGGTGCTAAAGAAAGTAGAGTACTAAGGGTAATTGGATAATATGGGAAAACAATTAGAAATAGTAAAAGAAGAGGTTAAAACAAAAATTGCTAAGAGAGTTCCACCTGGAGATAGGTGGCAACCTCTTGACAACCCTCAAGTCACCCTGCAATCCCTAACTGAAGTATTGGAATATGTTTACCAAAAGACCGGTAATACGCAGTTCTATATGGATGCTAGAGAAGGATTCACGTACATTATAGATACCGAAGAGAGAGTTATACAACCAGAACCAGAGAAAAAATGGTCATTATATGGTGAAGAATAACTTTTAAAATTTTATATTTATATTTATTAACAAACCAAAAACCAAAAATTATGGGATTATTCGCATTCATTAAGAATCTTTTCTCTAAAGCAGAACAGATTGAAAATTCAGTTGAAAAATTTGTAAACGAAGTGGAAGTAATTGCACCGGAAGCAAAGAAAGTGACTGATAAAGTTAAAACTGGAATTGCTAAAGCAAAAAAAGTAACTAAACAAGGACAAGAAATTGCTACTCAAAACGAAACTACAATCAATGTAGTAGAATCAGTTGCTAAATCAGTAAAGGCTAAAAAAACTGCTACTAAGAAATAAGGAGAACTTATGAGTATTAAAAAATTAATTGCAGAAGCAGTTATAGTTGATAATATGTTTGATATGGAATCTGAAATGATGTCCATAAAGGAATCTATCATTGAACACTTAATACTTGAAGGTGTAGATGACCCTGGTATCTTAAAATGTATATTTATGGCAGGTGGACCAGGAAGTGGTAAATCTTTCATTGCAAATGAGATTTTTGGGGTATCACATAAAACATTATCAGCAGTATCTGCAGGTGGTTTAAAATTAGTTAACTCCGATAGTCTTTTTGAAAAGGGATTAAAAGATAACGGAATCGATATGAAAGATTTGGGTAAAATTGAAAAAGAAAATCCAGAACTTTGGAATATGATTTCAGGAGAGGGTAATAAAAACTCAATCAGAAGTCATGCAAAAAACATAACCGATAAACAAAGAGCTTTTTATGAAGCAGGTAGATTGGGTATGGTTATTGATGGTACGGGTGACGAGGTTACCAAGCTAAAGAAAAAGAAAGAACATGCAGAAAGTTTAGGATACGATTGTTATATGGTATTCGTAAATACTTCGCTGGAGGTTGCGTTAAAGAGAAATGCAGAAAGGGATAGGACATTATCTGATGATTTAGTAAATAAAATCTGGAAAGATTGTCAAAATAACTTAGGTGCATTTCAAGGTATGTTTGGTGGAAATTTTATAATTGTTGATAATACTAGTTATAGTAAAAACATTTATAATTTTAAAGATAAGAAAACTGGAAAGGTTACAACATCTGATAAACCCATCGCAAGAAATATTCAAACATCTATTGACCAATTTTTACGCAAACCTATTTACAACCCAATAGGAAAACAGTGGGTATTAAATGCTAGGGCATTGAAATCCGCAGGGTTTATCAAATAATGGCAAAAGGAAAATCATTAACTACATCAAAAGTAACATTCGGAAAAAGAAAATCCGGTAAGGCATCTAAAACTACTAATAGACATGATAGGAAAGAAAAGAACTATCGTGGTCAAGGTAGATAAATTTAATTAAATTGGTTACAAATGAGTAATACAAATGATGTAATCATTTTTGGCGGAGATTCCTTTACATGGGGTGAAGGTCTAGAATTATATTTAAATACCCCAAAATGGATTGATGAGCGAACCAAAATAAATGGTTGGACTCAATTATATCAAAAACAAGATTATGAATCTCAAAAATTTAGAGAATCAAATCGATTCCCAACCATAGTATCAAATTATTTTAATGTTGACCCTCGGGTTTATGCAACTAATGGCGGACAGTTTGAAACTCCAATTGCACATATTGAAAAAAATATACAAAATGATGTAGGGTTCAGACCTAATAAAATAAAATGTATAATTTTACAATTTACAACTATTCAAAGAATGTCATTGCATTTAGATAAAGATTGTAAATGTAAATTTTGTGTTGTAACCGGATTTGAAAAACCATTTAATATCTATACTAAATACATACATAAACATATTAATAATGATGTTATAACCGATACTGATTATTGGGCATTAAATTGGTTAGAAAAAAATGAAAATATTCCTTATAAAAATTTAGATTATCATACTTTATTTCAACAAATTGATAATTGGTTTAAACCATTGTTTATACGAAATTTAAATTTTTTCATGAAAGACTATGTATCTAAATGGGAAACCATAGCACCAGTATATTTTATAGATTCGTGGGAGGAAAATTCATCTATTGTAATTAACGAACTGCCTGAATTTAGTAAAAGAATGATTCCTTTAATGGGGTTTGATAACACCTATTATACAAATTATTTGGAATGGGAAAATACATTTCCACATAAACGAATTATAAACGAATTTCCAGAAACATGGAATAGTCACCCAACCTTATTACAACACCAATATTTGGCAAAATCAATTATAACACATTTAGATGGAAAATAAGAATATAATGGTTTTTGGTGGTGATTCTTTCACTTGGGGTGAGGGGTTAGAATTATATTTAGATACCCCATTTTGGGTTAATGAAAGACATAATTTAAATGGATGGAATGAATTAGAATCAAAACAAACGTTAGATGGTATTATATTTAGAGAATCTAATAGATTTGCTGGTATTGTTTCTAGTAAATTTAACTGTAATCAAATAACATTAGATTACAATGGTGGTGGGTTTAATGAGTCTGCTAAATTAATTACTGATAATTTAGATAAAAATCCTAAAGCAGTTGTATATCAATTTACAATATTTGATAGAATGCTTTTACACTATGATGATGATTGTCCTTGCGAATTTTGTAAGAATAAATATGGAAATATTAGACCAATTATGTTTTATTTAGAGTGTATGAATAAACAATTAGAAAATATTCCACTATCAGAAAGAGATATGTTTTTTTTAAATTGGTTGGAAAAAAATGAAAATATTCCAATTATAGGAACGCAACATATAATTAACATTGAACACATATATCATTTATTTATTGAAATGTTTAAACGAAATTTGGATGTTTTTATAGATAAATATTTAAAAAAATGGTTGGAAACTACTAATGTATATTTAATAGATTCTTGGGATGGATTGACTTCTGAAATATTAGCATCACATCCAACGATAGAAAAGTATATAATTCCATTAAAAGGATATGATGGTAAGTATTATAAAAAATGGAAGGAATGGGAAAATACATTTCCTTACTCACGTATTCAATATGAATTTCCAAATACTGAAAATGGTCACCCAACCCTATTACAACATCAATATATAGCAGATTCTATTATTCAATATATGGAAAACTAACTTTTTTTTAAATAAGGTATATTTAATTTATAAATAAACCAACGAAATAATTATGGATGATTTAACAACACTTATTGGAAAATATTGTAACATCTTAGAAGATGCAATAGATGAACAAGATTGGAGACAAGTAAAACTCGTATTAAAGGAGATGGATGCCTTATACGAAGATTTGGAAAGAAAATCCAATGGTTTTACTTCGGATGAATACTAAAGAAAACAAATAAGTTATGACCTACATTACCGCACATCTACCGGAGTTAGATAAATTAAAACTAGAATTCGAAGAAAACCCAGATGCGGTTAAAAGGTATATAAAATATGAGGGGTTTTCTAGCACCCATTCTGGCTCTATTGACTATCTCGATATGAAGATAGAAGAATACTACAAATCAAAAGAAAATGATTAAACCTTTCTCTATTTTAGACACTCGTACAAAAGAGTGGCAAGATAGAAAGAGATGGTGGATTAATACCTATAAAATTCAATCTGAATTAGGTAGAGAACAAACTATTTCCAAAACAAAATTCTGGAATACTGAGGAAACTTCGGTATCAATATTTGATGCTACATTATGTGAATTGATGTATGATTGGTTTTGCCCTAAAGGTGGAACTATATTAGACCCATTTGCAGGAGGTAGTGTTAGAGGTATTGTTGCATCAGAAATGGGATACAACTATACAGGCATTGATATATCAGAAACTCAAATTCTTGCAAATCAAAAACAATCCGAAAAACCAAATTGGATAGTAGGTGATAGTGCAGATATATTAGAAACACTAGATGATGAAACCTATGATTTCGTATTTACATGTCCACCTTACTACGATTTAGAAATATATTCTGATAATGAAAATGATTTATCAAATATGGATGATGAGGATTTTGATGATGCATATGCAAATATCTTAACTGAGTCCTATTCTAAACTAAAAGACAACCGATTCTTTTGTATAGTCCTATCAGAAACCCGTGAGGTATCTAAGACAGGAAATTATAAGATTGGTAAGTATCGAAACTTAGTTGCTAAAACAATAATGGGGTGTGAGGAGATTGGTTTTAATTTCTATAACGATATGGTGTTATTTAATTCACAACATCAGGCATCTAAAATATCTAAAACCTATTTTGATAGAAATAGAAAAATAGCATCGGTTCATCAAAATATATTGGTGTTTGTAAAAGGTAATCCAGATTTAGCAACTGAAGATATTAATTGGGATGGTTCATATAAATGTATTGTAGATGGTATCAGATACAAATCATTCAGAGAAGCAGCAATATCAATAGACCCAAATGAGTTAGTTGCAACGGAGATAGAACGTAGGTGTAAATCTACTAAATCAAAATACAAAGATTGGCAAATAGTAGGAGCAGAAACTAAACCCACAATTCGATATGAAGTGGATGGAATTCCATTTGAAACTCCTAAACAAATAGCAGAACTAATTGGTGGAGATTTTAGTGAACAAAGAGCTCGTAATTTTATAGATTCGGGTAACCTAAAATACCGTCATTGGAAAAAAACTGATGAATGGGATATTACCTATGATGAGATGGAAAAACTATGGAACGGCACAATTCGTATAGAACTGCCGATAATTAGTTGTGAAGGTATGGAGTTCTATTCCTTATTAGATGCAGCAAATCACTTCAAATGTTCAGATGAACGAATCCGTCAAAAATTAAAATCTGATAAATATTTAGATTTTATTTATATTGATTAGGATGATACTTATATAAAAGGTTACGCATTATTCACGAAACTAACTTATAAATGAACGACGGTGATAGTAAAAACAATCAACAAATTAAAAGACAAACAAACAAGGATGTTCTTATACAAAGACATGGCCCTGATGTTAGCTCTATTCTTCAATCCGTTTGGATTCGATGCCGTTCAGTATTCCCTACTGCTACTGACAGGAAGTTTATGGAAAGCGAACTTCGTGTTGTATTGTATTGCGGGATGTTTTTTTGGGGTATATATTTACTTTACGAAACATTTAAATAAAAAATAAATTATGGCATACGGAGATAAAGTAATAGACCATTTCAATAACCCACGAAACGTAGGTACTTTGGATAAAAGTAAATCCAACGTAGGTACGGGATTGGTGGGAGCACCCGAATGTGGTGATGTAATGAGATTACAAATAGAAGTCAATGATAATATCATAACTGATGCTAAATTCAAAACCTTTGGGTGTGGTTCGGCAATAGCAGCATCTTCCCTAGCAACTGAATGGTTGAAAGGAATGTCGATAGATGATGCAATCAAAATGGATAATATGGAATTGGTAGAAGAACTATCATTACCACCAGTTAAGATACATTGTTCAGTATTAGCCGAAGATGCTATTAAATCTGCAATAAATGATTATAGACAAAAGCAAGGATTAGAACAATTGGTATTTGAAGAAAGTTTACATTAATCTAATGTAAGAGGTTCAGTATGTTGACGAGGTTTTCTAATGACAGAATCATTTTTTGATTTAGATAACGAGTATCCAAAAGTAGAACATAGTAAGAATAATCCTATAAATAAGTTAAGCATAATAATTGAGTTTGTTGTGTTATTTTTATATAACTATCACTCATAATACTAAAAAACTAACAAAAATAGGATTTTCCTAATAAGTTGACGTAACTTCCTCGTATAATACAATTTATACTCATATTAAAAAAATTATATATAACTTATTGATATTCAATAGGTTATTTTTTTTTTTAAAATAAATGGCATATTATTTGGAAATGTCATAAATAATGTGTAGTTTAGCTTTATAACAATGAGAGATAACACCCCTAATAATAAGACCCAAAATAATTTAAAAATAAATGGGTAAAAATTTGGAAATACCGATTTTTATTAGTAGTTTAGCTTTGTAGTAATTGATAACATTAAAACATAAACATATGAGTAAATATTCTTATAAACCCCACGCCTCTTACTGGTTACGCGATTGGGAAGATGATGACATCTTAGTTACCAACATGAATGATGTTGAACGTAAATCACATGACCTTTATAAATTAGCCACTGCAAAGAGGGCGATTTCAAACTTCGTAAACATTGTTACTAACAAATCAATCCCTGTGAAATTCTCCGGTAAGGGTAATTCCTATACTGATGGTAAAGCAGTGGTAATCGGTTCTAATGTAGTTGAACCAAAGGATTTTGACGTGGCAGTTGGATTGGCGTTACACGAGGGTTCTCACATTAAATTATCTAACTTTGAATTATTGAGAGATATTCATTCAATGATTCCCGCTTCGGTTTCTGATTCCGCAATTAAAAAAGGGATTATGAATCCGATATCAATCGTAAAAGATATTTGGAACTATGTTGAAGATAGACGAATTGACTGGTATGTATTTAATCAGGCACCTGGTTATAGAGAGTATTATCGTTCAATGTATGATAAGTACTTTAATGACCCTTTAATTGATAAGGCATTAAAAAGTGATGAATATAATGAGGAAACTATTGAATCATATATGTTCAGAATTATCAATCTTCATAATAAAAACGCTGACCTTAATAAGTTGAATGGTCTTAAAGCCATTTACAAATTGGTTGGCTTGGGTAATATCAGCCGTTTACAATCTACAAAAGATGCGTTTGATGTTGCATTGAGTATCTTTGAAGAGATTTTAACTAACTTACCTATCGCAACTAAGGCACAAGACCCATCTAACTCTACACAAGGTGAAACCGGTGAGGGAGAAAATGGAGACGAAGAAGGTGAAGGCGGTGGTGGTTCTGGTCAATCAAATGATGAATCGGATGAATCTGATTCTGATTCTGAAAATGGTAAAACTGAAATGGTTGGCGATGAAGATGAAAATTCAATGGGAGGTTCATCGATGTCTGCATCATCTCCAATGGAAGGTGGTAAACCATCTACATCTGATTCGGAAGGTAGTTCAAAATCAGCTACTGAATTATCAGAAACTCAGAAAAAGTTATTAAAAAAGAAAATAGATAAACAAAAGGATTTCTTACGTGGTAATATCCATAAGAAGGGTATTAGTAATAGAGAATTGACTGACCTTAACTCAATTGAAGAATCTGGTTCTGAAATTAAATCGGTGGGTGTGGATATGCCAAATGGTTGGGGTACTCCACAACGAGGTGTTGAATGTATTGTGGTTAATAAATTAACTACTGCATTGATGAATACCGGCACATTCCCTCTTAGTTATGTAAATTGGGAAACTAAAGAATTTCACAAATATAATCAGTCTGCAATTGATAATGGAATTCGTATTGGAACTTTGTTAGGTAAGAGATTACAGGTACGAGGTGAAGATAGAACGACAGTCTTTAATAGACAGAAAATCGGCCGTATTGATAAGAGAATGATTTCCTCATTAGGATTTGGAAACGAAAATGTTTTCCAATTTACTGAAATCGATTCATACAAAAAAGCTAACTTGCACGTTTCGATTGATGCATCTGGTTCAATGAGTGGTAGAAAATGGGTGGAAACTCTTACCAACGTAACCGCATTATGTAAGGCAGTTGATATGATTCAAAATCTATCAATTCAGATTTCAATCAGAACTACAACTGATTCAAAACCTTATGTGGTTATTGCTTATGATTCACGAGTTGATAAGATTTCAAAAGTAAAAACTTTATTCCCTGGCTTAAATGCAACGGGTACTACACCGGAAGGATTATGTTACGAAGCAATTATGAAATTGTTAGTTCCATCTAATAACGATATGGATTCGTATTTCTTAAACATATCAGATGGTGAACCTTACTTCAACTGCAGTAAATTTGAATATCAAGGTGGACCTGCTTACAAACATACTCAAAAGATGGTTAAGCAAATCGAAGGAATGGGTATTAAAACACTTTCTTACTTTGTTGAGGAAAGTAGTTCAGGTAGAGTTAGTCACGGGTTTAAAACGATGTATGGTAAGGGTGCTGAATGTATTGATGTGACAAACGTTTCACAAATCACCAAAACAATGAATTCACTCTTTCTTTCTAAATAATATATAAGCCATTGAAAACCAATGGCTTGTTTTTATTCATAAAAAAACTTTAAAAATAAATGGCAATATATTTGGAAATCTCAATAAAAGGTCGTATATTAGCTTTGTAATAATTGATAACATTAAAACTTAAAACAATGAAAAAAAATCTCGATTTAAATGTGGTAGGGTTCGTTGCTAACGAAATCTACAAAGTAGAAAAATTTGGTAGTACTTTCAAAATGATTGACACTGCCGGTAATAAGGTTGGTACATTAGGTACATCCTTAACCCGTAAACAAGCCTTCAACGAAGGTAAAGCGGTTCAAGCCTATGTAGATAAGACAGGTAAAAAAACCTATCGTAAAGTAGATATGGGTGTATATAACGCGATGATTATCCCAATGAATACTGCAGATGGTGGTATCCAAATTGAGGAATCCGCAGACCACAATGCAGTTAAGGATTTCATCCATAAGAGTTCGGTATCATTAAAACCGCGTGAGTTGGTGATGACAGACCTTAAGTGGAAATACTTAATTCGTTCAGCAGTTCGTGCTAAGAATATTATGATGACCGGCCCTGCTGGTTGTGGTAAAACATTAGCCGCAAAGGCGTTGGTTAAATCATTAGAGAGACCTGATTACTATTTTAACTTAGGTGCAACTCAAGACCCGAGAGCAACCTTAATTGGTAATACTCACTTTGACCAAGGCAAGGGAACTTTCTTCTCTGAATCGGCTTTTGTTAAAGCGATTAAGACACCAAACGCAGTTATCTTATTAGATGAGTTAAGTAGAGCTCACCCAGATGCTTGGAATATCTTAATGAGTGTTTTAGACCAAGGTCAAAGATACTTACGATTGGACGAGGCAGAAGGTTCACCAATTGTAAATGTTGCAGACGGGGTTACCTTTATCGCAACTGCCAATATTGGTTCTGAATATACCTCTACTCGTGTTATTGACCGAGCAATGTTAGACCGTTTCGTAACAATTGAAATGGATGTGTTGAATGATGTACAGGAATTTGAATTACTTAAATATATGTTTCCAGAAGTTGCTGAAGATGATTTGAAAGCAATCTCCGAGATTTCTCACCACACAAGAACTCAATCAATGAGTGATAGTGGAAAGTTATCCTCAATGGTCTCTACCAGAGCATCGGTTGAAATGGCTAGTTTAGTTTATGATGGTTTCAATTTGTTTGAAGCAGCAGAGATTTCAATCTTCCCTTTCTTCTCTAACGATGGTGGGGTTGATTCTGAAAGAACTTATGTTAAGCAATTAGTTCAAAAGTACGAAAAAGATGAAAATGGTTCTCCGCTTTTCGAAGCGAAGACTGAAGATAATGTGGATGAGATTCCACAGTTTTAGGGTTAATCATTATTACAACTGAATGGGGGGAGTTTCTCCCCTCCTTCTTTTATTTAACCTTAAAATAACTAGATTATGGTGAAGAATGAAATGACCAAAGAACGAAAACAAGCATTACAAACATTAATAGCTTGGTATTGGGTAGATGGACTAAATCATATTAGTAAAGCGGATTATCAATTTTTATATGATTTATATGACCACTCACTTGGATTTTATGGCGATGATGTTCAACTTAGATTAAATGCAATTAGAGACGTTTATTTAAATTATAAATCAATATGAAAACATTAGGAACTAAATACGGAATTAATATTACAAAGCCCTGGAATCAGGATATGTATACTCATAATGAAAAGATTGGTGAGATAATGAAAATCAATATTAAAAAGGCTTTGATAAAAGCATATAGTGAAGATGATGAGAAATCATTAAGAGAAATTTCTAAGGCAGTAGTTGCACATGGATATGGTAGCGGATATGAGATTGATGATATATATGATGAAACTATATTAGGAATTGAGAATTCTGAAAACTATTGGTTGAATCAAGAGTATCCAGATTTAGTAAGAGATGGATATGTACCAGAACTATCAGAGGATATGGTTGGCTATTAAAAAACAATTATATGAATACCCATTATTTAAAAGAAATCATTAAACTTGCAAGAGAAGGCAAAGAATCTTTATTAGTTAGAAAAGAAATCATAATGGATGACGATACTACTGATGAAGAATTGGGTACGATTATTCGTATGATGTATAGAGCAAAAGTAAATACTGCAGATGAAACAATCACCCAAACCCAAAATATCATTAACAATGCCTCTTAAAAAAGATTTAAAAAAATTACAATTAGCATTACAGGAAGTAGAATCAACTAACCCAACCAATTGGTTTGGTAGACTATTTAAAAAATTTAAAATTGCTAACCTTAATATGCTAATTTTAAAAACAAAATCGAAACTGCAAGATTTAAAAATTCAAAAACAATATAATAAATGAGTAAACCTATAAACGAAAACTGGCTAGAAAAGTTGGTAAAAAATTACCACGTACCAAAACAAGAAGAAATTAAATCAAACAAGATTCTAACCGAATCACAAATAAAAATTATCCAAAATGGGAAAGATAAAGGAAAACCTAGTAAACAATCTTAGTGAAGATGACTTCTACACACTACAAGAAATGAGTGATGAAGAAGAACGATATCAAGAATGGATTAATTCAGCCGAATATATCCATTTTGTAAATGAACAATTAGCAGAAACTAAACCAGTATTTTCAACTGAAGATATAAAAAATGCATGTGATTGGGCTAAATCTGCAATCAACGTAGAGCCAACTGATATTGGTAAAGATGTATACGATATTTTATTCATTGAAAAAGTAGAAGAACATTTAAATAAAATTCGTTATGATAAATTTTAAGGATTACATACAAACAATTCCTGATTTTCCAAAGCAAGGAATTATGTATAGAGATATCCAACCATTACTTGCTAATCAAAATGTATTTAAAGAGGCAATCAAGCGAATGGGTACATTAGTAGAGATACCTGATTATTGGGTGGCAGTAGAAGCAAGAGGATTTCTTTTTGCATCTGCACTATCTTATAAGTTTGGTGGTGGTATCCGAATGATACGCAAGAAGGGAAAATTGCCAACCAAAGATAATTGGGGATTACCATACAATTTAGAATATGGCACTGATATGTTAGAAATGTCTAAGTTTGGTAACGATGGTTCAACCGCAGTTATTGTAGATGATGTCCTTGCAACGGGCGGTACAATTGATACTGCCGAACTATTATGTAAGGCAGAAGGATTGAGGGTCATTGGTAAATTATGTTTGGTGGATATTGGTATCGTAGATAGACCAGATGTTAAAAGTTTAATATACTATGAAGATTAAGTTATTCGTTGCATTAGAAACCGAACTCCCAAAGGAACTGATACCAGAAGAAGTGGAGGTATTTTATACCGGAGTGGGAAAGGTTAATGCTGCAATAAAAGCAACCGAAGTCCTATCACCTGCGTATCAAGTATACAATACTAATACAATGGTGTTAAACTATGGTTCTGCCGGCTCAAAATCCACACCAACCCATTCTTTGGTAGAGTGTAAGGTATTTATTCAAGAGGATATGGATGGTAGACCATTTTCACCCCTAAAAACTACACCATTTGATAAGGAAATGTATCCACAAATAGGTGATGAACCGATTATATTTGGGGCAGGAGGGTATCTTTGTCATACACAAGACCACTTTGAACAAAACCCTAAAAATGGGGTATTTGATATGGAAGCATATGCATTGGCAAAGGTTTGTAAGATATATGGGTATGATTTTAAGGCTTATAAATTCATATCAGATGATGGTAATCCAGATGATTGGGAAGAGAACCACCATTTAGGAGCTGAATTATTTCTAAAAGAATTGAATAAATATTTGGTAGATTGAGAATAAATTCGTATATTTACATATAAATAAAAACATCAAATGAGATTATGGTTCACGTCCCACCATAGTTAAGTTTGAATAATTGTTAATCAACGGGACTAAAAAAACAACAATATGAAAAAAGTACTATTTGCACTTTTCATCGCAGCAGGTTTAACTGCATGTGGTGGTAACGCTTCGACTGAAGCTACAACTGATTCAACGACAGTAGTAACCGATTCTTCTGCAGTAGCAGTTGATTCTACATCTACACCAGTAGTTGATTCTACTTCAGCAGTGAAGTAATTAAGTGGAGCTTTAGGAGTGTAGGGTTCGAACCCCTACTCCACTCAAATTTTTAAAATTTAAAATAATTAGTTATGAAAACATTTAAAGATATTGAATTCAAACCAAACCCAATGGGTTCTGAATATGGAATTGTAAGTAGAACTCAATTCGATAATGGGTATGAAGTATCCGTAGTAAAAAGCCCACATTCATATGGCGGTGATAAGGGATTATACGAATTGGCTATTTTCAAAGATGGTGATATATGTTATGACACTCCAATTACGGATGATGTCATTGGTTATTTAAGACCAGAGGATGTAACTGATGTGATGGTACGCGTTGAAAATAGCCAATTCGTATAATCCCTTATCACCGCCATATGAATGTGGGCTTTTTACTACGGAT
>Ga0164292_10003435_pt1 | contig 12942 bp, 8 predicted proteins | sample GEODES117metaG_FD_111486 | JGI IMG/M metagenome (GOLD analysis project Ga0164292, IMG submission 111486) | Eutrophic lake water microbial communities from Lake Mendota, Wisconsin, USA - GEODES117 metaG | ecosystem: Environmental > Aquatic > Freshwater > Lake | place: USA: Lake Mendota, Wisconsin... | reverse complement strand
GGGCGCGGCTCCCACACCCTTGAGTTGTCCGTGGTCGCGAGCGAAGGCCACCGCTGTGGGAGCGCCGCCTCGGCGCGATAGGGCCTTAGATCCGCCCCTGGCACCGATCAAGCGCCGCATCGCTGCGAGGGCGCAGCTCCCACACCCTTGAGTTGTCCGTGGTCGTGAGCAAAGGCCACCGCTGTGGGAGCGCCGCCCCGGCGCGATGGGGCCTCAGGTCCGCCCCTGGCACCGATCAAGCGCCGCATCGCCGCGAGGGCGCGGCTCCCACACCCTTGAGTTGTCCGTGGTCGTGAGCAAAGGCCACCGCTGTGGGAGCGCCGCCCTCGGCGCGATGGGGTCTTAGGTCAGGATCTGCCCCCTCTACCGCACCCGATCGGAGCTTGAACTTACATGCCCACGTAGTTCGGCCCGCCGCCGCCTTCGGGCGTGACCCAGACGATGTTTTGCGTCGGGTCCTTGATGTCGCAGGTCTTGCAGTGCACGCAGTTTTGCGCGTTGATCTGCAGCCGATCAGCGCCCGCGTCGGTCTTGACGTACTCATAGACGCCGGCCGGGCAGTAGCGCCCTTCAGGCCCGGCATACTTGGCCAGGTTGGTGGCCACCGGTACGCTAGAGTCCTTGAGCGTCAGGTGCGCCGGCTGGTTTTCTTCGTGGTTGGTGTTGCTGATGAACACGCTGGAGAGCCGGTCAAAGCTGAGCTTGCCATCGGGCTTGGGGTAGCTGATCTGCGGCATTTCGGCGGCCGGGCGCAGCTTGCCGTGGTCGGCACTGCTGTTGTGTATGGTCCAGGGCGGGCTTTGCACGCCCACCTTGGGCAGCAACCAGTGCTCAATGCCGGTCATCAGCTTGCCCACCAGCGGGCTCTTTTTGAACCAGTTCTTGAAATTGCGGTAGGTCCACAGCTCTTCGTACAGCCAGCTGGCCTTGAATTTTTCTTCGAAGCCCGTGAGAACGTCGCTGCTGCGGCCTGCGGCCACCGCTTCAAAAGCCGCCTCGCCGCAGAGCATGCCGCTCTTGATAGCGGCGTGGCTGCCTTTGATGCGTGCGGCGTTCAGAAAGCCCGCATCGCAGCCGACCAAGGCGCCGCCGGGGAACACGGTTTTGGGCAGGGCCTGGGGCGTGCCGTTGTTGAGCGCCCGGGCGCCGTAGCCGATGCGCTTGCCGCCTTCGATGTGCGCGCGGATGCTGGGGTGCGTCTTCCAGCGCTGCATTTCCTCAAAGGGGCTCATCCAGGGGTTGGCGTAGTCCAGGCCGATCACATAGCCCAGGGTGACCTGGTTGCCTTCGAGGTGATAGAGGAAGCCACCGCCAAAGGCGTCGTCATTCAAAGGCCAGCCGGCGGTATGCACCACCAGGCCGGGCTTGGCCTGCTCGGCCGGGATCTCCCACAACTCCTTGATGCCGATGGCATAGGTCTGCGGGTCCTTGCCTTCGGTGAGCTTGAATTTGCTCAGCAATTGCTTGCCGAGGTGGCCACGCGCGCCTTCTGAGAACACGGTGTACTTGGCGTGCAGCTCCATACCGAGCTGGAAGTTGTCGGTGGGCTCGCCGTCTTTGCCTATGCCTAAGTTACCGGTGGCCACGCCCTTGACCGATCCGTCCTCGTTGTAAAGCACCTCGGCGGCGGCAAAGCCGGGAAAGATCTCCACGCCCAGGCCTTCGGCTTGGGTCGCCAGCCACTTGACCAGATTGGACAGGGAGATGACGTAGCAGCCCTCGTTGTGAAAGTTGCGCGGCATCAGCCAGTCGGGTGTGCGCTGCGCACCGGTCTCCGACAGCACCAGCAGGTCGTCGCCGGTCACCGGCTGATTGAGCGGCGCGCCGAGTTCCTTCCAGTTGGGGATCAGCTCATTCAGAGCAATCGGGTCCATCACCGCGCCAGACAGAATGTGGGCGCCTGGCTCTGAGCCTTTTTCCAGCACCACCACCGAGACTTCCTGGTTTTTCTCCTGCGCCAGTTGCTTGATGCGTATGGCGGTGGCCAGGCCGGCGGGGCCAGCACCCACAACCACCACGTCGTACTCCATGGCCTCGCGTGGTCCGAATTGGGCCAGGATCTCTTGGGGGGTCATGTGAAGCTCTCCGTGATAATCGTCGTCGGGGGTGAGGGCGTGCTAAAGGCTTGAAGCAGCTTGGCGCGCCGAGCCAGGATTTTATGCAATGCGGTGCAGTGCACTGAAAGCCAGTATCCATCCGGCGACAGGGCTGATGCAGGAGAGGCCATGAAGATAGCGATTCCCGAGAAGAAAAAGAAGGTCTACGAAATGGAGATGCCCATCCGCTGGGGCGACCTGGACGCCATGGGGCATCTGAACAACACCAGCTATTTTCGGTACTTTGAAACGGCGCGCATCGATTGGCTCTATACCCTGGGGCAGGTGCCGGGCCCGGCCAAGGAAGGCATTGTCATCGTCAATGCCTTCTGTAATTTCTACCGGCAGATCGAGTACCCCGGCACCGTGCGCCTGAAGATGTACGCCAGCGACCCGGCGCGCACCACCTTTGAGACCTGGGTCACGATGGAGCGCAGCGACGATGCAGGCGTGATTTACGCCGCTGGCGGCGCCACCACCATGTGGGTGGACTTTCCCCGCCAAAAAGCCATCGAACTGCCCGACTGGCTGCGCGAACTCGTCACTGCCTGAGTCTGACGCGCTTTGATGGCTGATGGCGCTGTGGCATGAGGGCCATCTGCGGGCTGTGTGTGTGGTCAGGGCGTGTGGTCAGGGTGTGTGGTTAGGGCGTGTGGTTAGGGCGTGTGGTCAGGGCGTGTGGTCAGGGTGTGGGAGCCGCGCCCTCGCGGCGATGCGGCGTCCCATCGGTAGCCGCATTTTTCAGGGCCCTTCGAAGACGGGCGCACGGGTGGGCACTGCGCCGCTCGTGTCCCCCGCCTCGGCTAGCGCCTCGGCTCCTCCTTTACCTCGCTTCGCAGCGCCCACCCGCACGCCCTCGGGTGATGCGAGCGGCGCGCTCGCTGCAGATGGTCCACGAATCGGTGTCGCTTAACGAATGGGGCGCGGCCTTAGGCCATTGCAGCGTTAACCCTCGGCCGGTGCCTCGGGCCTGGCGCAGCGGCATCAAGGAGGAGCCGAGGCGCTAGCCGAGGCGGGGGACAGCCGCGGAGCCAGGCCCGATGCACCGGTCGCTACCCAGGCCCTTGTAGGAGCTGCCCCGGGCAAGAATGCAGAGGCGGCCTTTGATCAAGCGTCGAATGCTTCAAGGCGCAGTCGAGCAGAGCGCACGGATGGGCGATTCAGGCCGTAAGCCGCCAGCCTCAGCTCTTGACCTTGGGTACCCGACCCATGAGATAGAACTCGGGGTTGGGCATCATGCCCGAGAAGCTGGCCATGCGGTTTGAAAGGCCGAAGAAGGCGGTGATGGCGGCGATGTCCCAGGCGTCTTCGTCGTCCAGGCCGTGGGCCTGCAGGGCGGCGAAGTCGGTGTCGTCTATCTCGTGTGAGCGCAGGCAGACCTTCATGGCAAAGTCCAGAATGGCTCTTTGCCGGGGGCTGATGTCGGCCTTGCGGTAATTGACGGCCACCTGGTCGGCCAGCAGCGGCTTTTTCTCATAGATGCGCAAGATCGCGCCATGGGCTACCACGCAGTACAGGCACTCGTTGGCCGCGCTGGTGGCGGTGACGATCATCTCGCGTTCGCCCTTGCTCAGGTGCCCGTCTTCCTTGAGCATGAGCGCGTCGTGGTAGGCAAAAAACGCCCTCCATTCGGCCGGTCTGCGGGCCAGGGCCAGAAAGACATTGGGGATGAAACCGGCCTTTTCCTGCACCTCGAGGATGCGGGTACGGATGTCTTCGGGCAGGTCGGGCAGGGCTGGGTGGGGGTAGCGGTTCATGGTCTGTGGCCTCAGGTTTGGTCAAGATCATAAAGGTAGGCCGCCGCAGTCCCGCTATGCTCGGGCGTCGATTAACTTCAGGAGTCCCCGATGTCAGACCAGCACGAAAACGCCACGGGTAAGGGCCCGGCCTATGACCGCGGCCTGCCGCTGCGTAAAAAAGTCATGGGCGAGGCCTATGTGGCCCGCGCCCTGGGGGCGGCCAGCGCATTTTCAGAGCCGATTCAGGATCACATCACCGCCAAGGCCTGGGGCGACGTCTGGCAGCGACCGGGCTTGGACCTCAAGACCCGCAGCATGATCACGGTGGCTATGCTCACCGCCCTGGGCAAGCAGCACGAGCTCAAGGGCCATGTGCGCGGCGCGCTCAACAATGGCGTGACGCCTCAGGAGTTGCAGGAATTGCTGCTGCACGCCACGATCTACTGCGGTGTGCCGACGGCGGTCGATGCGTTTCGCACGGCGGCCGAGGTGGTGGACGGACCGCAGGGTTGAGGTCTGAAGGCCGCCTCAGGCGGTGCCCTGATCTGGCATAGGCGGCAGCTTCTTGAGCAGTCGCACCTCTTCGTGCAGCGAGCGCACTTCCTGGTGCAGCCTGCGCAGCTCCAGTAAGAGCTCACGCTCGATCTCGCGTTCCTCGGTCTCAACGAAGATAGCGGCCACCGAGGCGGTTACCAGCGAAAGCACCGCCAGCCCTACCAGCACGACCAGCACGGCGAAGACCCGCGAGGCATGGGTGCTGGGCACCAGATCGCCATAGCCCACTGTCGCTGCGGTGGTGAAGGCCAGCCACAGGCCGTCGCTCAGGGTTTTGACGCCGGGGTCGAGCAGCCAGAAACCCAGGCCGCCCAGGCCCAAGATGCTCAGGGCCAGTCCTACCGAGTAGAGCAGGCCTCGGAACGCGACCATTTGCAGCCGCAAGCGGGGGACGCGCGCTGAGTTCATCACCGAACTGTAACTAGGCTTCGCCGTCTGAGGCTAGCTCAGCAGGATCAATCCCGGCTGGGGAGCCGCAGTGTGGCGGCGCGAGCGCCTTTATCAGGCCCAGAAGGCTTTCCAGACCAGTTGGTTGTTGTTGTCGAGCGTGTCTACCGTGGTTTGTAGGCCTTGCAGCAAAATGACCTGGTCGGCCGCGTTGAAGGCTGCGGTGTCTGTCTGGCCCGCTTGGAAGCTGCCCAGGCTGCTGATCAAAAGGCGGGTCGATTCGTTGATCCCGTTGCCATCACTGTCCCAGGCTTGGGCTCGGATGAAGCCACCGAGGTTGGCCAGACTGTTTCCGGTGGCAGTGCCCAGCAAGTCTGCAATGTTGATGACATCGCGATTGCCTCCACCGCCCAAGCTGAAGTCCGTGATCGTATCGACACTGGCTTGACCAGCGATTCCCGCATCTTTCTTGAGCCAGAAATAGGTGTCGGCCCCGCCACCCCCGGTAAATGTCTGCGAGCCGGCCCGGTTGATGTACAGCTGGTTGTTGGTATCGCCTGCCGGCGGTGTAGAGCCGGTGGTCCAGAAATCGTCGGCCAAGGTGTTGCGGTTGAGCTTGAGCACTTGGTAGGCCACGCTGGTGTTGCCAGCAGTGTCGGTGGCGGTCACGGTGATGGTGTAGTAACCCTCTGCGAGGTTGTTGACATTGGCCGCCGGCAGCTTGATGCCGGTGGCGTCGGCCACCAGGCTCTGTCCGAGTATGCTGGCCGTTAAGCTGCTCTGCCCGCTGACCGAATAGGGCACCAAAGCGTCTGCATTTCCTGCGATGGTCTGGGTGCTGCCGACTGGATTTCCGACTGTCAATGCCGGCGGCACCAGGTCGTAGCTGATGTTCGCAGCACTGGTTGTTGATGCTGGGTCCAGGGGATTGCCGGCCACGTCTTTGATCACCGGTGTACTCTTGAGTTGCACCTGAACTTGGCCGGTGGCATTGGGCGTGGGATCAACGATGAAGCTGTAGCTGTTGTCCTGCGCGTTTTTAGAAAATGAACTGGCGCGGGCGGTGCCCCCTGTGACGGAGAAATTGCTCAAGGTCAGGTCCGCATCCAGTGCCTCGTCCAGACGGGCGGTGTAGGTGATGCCACTGGCACTTTCTGCTAAATTGACCACGCTGTCCGCTTTGGTATCGGTCCAACTCCCGGATAGGCTGCTCATCTTGGGACGAACCGTGTCGTAGCTGCGTGTCAGCGCCGGATTGGCCCCGGTGAATGTGTTCCCGGCCTTGTCGGTCAGGTCGGCCGGCGTCAGGAGGCCGAGGGTGAAGCTACCACTGTTGGAGCTGTCGGATTGCTCAAGCACGACCGTGTAGTTTTGGGCGTCGACGACCTTGAAAGAGCCGTTTTTAAACCTTGCGGCGCCGCTGACCGTCAGGTCATTGAGGCTCAAGGCCCGGCTGGGGTCGCGCGCCAGCGTGATGGTGGCAGTCAATCCGTCTGCGAACTCGGCAATGTTGAGTTTGCTGTCGCCGGCCTTGACGTTGCCCGTGCCCGCCTCCAGGGTACTCAGGTTGTCGGTGAGTGTGGCGGCCCAAGTTGATGTGTAAATGATGGTCAGATCGACATTGCGGGTAACGCTGTTGCCTGCTGGGTCGACGGCAGTTGCGGTAAAACTCTGTGGGCCTTCGCTCAGGTCGGCGCTGGGCGTCCAGGTCCAGTTGCCATTGCTGTCGACCTGGGCGGGGCTGCTGGTGCTGCTGCCGGTGGGTTTGATGGTGACGGTATTGCCCGGATCGGTGCTGCCCGAGAGCGTGGGTTTGCGTGTGCTGGTGACGGTATCGTTCTTGGGGCCGGTGTTGCTGGCCTCGGCCAGGCCTGCGCTCAGGCTGGGCGCTTGCAGGTCAAAGCTGGCCGGCGCAAATTGCAGCGCGCTGCTCAGCAGCGAGGCCGGGTCGAGCGGGTTGCCAGCCACATCCCTGAGCAGATCAGCGGCCGCGGCCTTGAGCTGTACCTGCACCTGACCGCTGCTACTGGGCGTGGGGTCGACCACAAAGCTGTAGCTGTTGGTCTGGCTGTTGGTGGCGAAGGAGTTGGCGCGGATCGTGCCGTTGGTGATGGTGAAGTCGCTGACTGTCGGGGCCACACCCAGCGCTTCATTGAAGCTCAGGCTATAGCTGATGCCGGCCGTGTTCTCGCTGATGCTCAGTACGCTGTCGCTGGCGGTGTCAGCCCAGCTGCGCGAGAGCGTTGTGGTCGGACTCTGCGTGTCAAAGTTGCGACTCAAGGCAGTGGGAGAACCGGTGAATTTGTTCCCGGCCAGGTCGGTGAAAGTGTCGGTGTTGTTCAGGCTGTCCTTGAGCTTGAAGCTTAGGCTGCCGCTGTTGTTAGCGGCCTTGGCCTCCAGCACCACGGTGTAACTGGTGGCGCTGGTCTTGACGAGCGAGTTGGCTTTGATCTGTGCATCGCCGGTGACCTGTACATCGTCTGCCGTGAGATCACGGCTGGGCTGGCGCGCCAGCGTGATGGTGGCGGTCAGGCCGTTGGCGAACTCTGCGATATTGAGCTTGCTGTCGCCGGCCTTGACCTTGCCCGTGCCTTTTTCAAGTGCATCCAGGTTATCGGCGAGGGTGGCGGCCCAGGTCGATGCGTCAATGAGGGTCAGATCGACATTGCGGGTGCTGCTGTTGCCCGCAGGGTCGATGGCGGTGGCGGTAAAACTCTGCGGGCCTTCGCTCAGGTCGGCGCTGGGCGTCCAGGTCCAGTTGCCTTGTGAGTCAACCTGGGCGGGGCTACTCGTGTTGCCGCCGGCCGGTTTGAGGGTGACGGTATTGCCCGGATCGGTGCTGCCCGAGAGCGTGGGTTTACGTGTGCTGGTGACGGTATCGTCCTTGGGGCCGGTGTTGCTGGCCTCGGCCAGACCTGCGCTCAGGCTGGGCCCTTGCAGGTCAAAGCTCGCCGGCGCAAATTGCAGCGCGCTGCTCAGTAGCGAGGCCGGGTCGAGCGGGTTGCCGGCCACGTCTCTGAGCAGATCAGCGGCCGCGGCCTTGAGCTGCACCTGCAGCTGTCCGGTGCTGCTGGGCGTGGGGTCGACCACAAAGCTGTAGCTGTTGGTCTGGCTGTTGACGGCGAAGGAGTTGGCGCGAATCGTGCCGTTGGTGACGGTGAAGTCGCTGACTGTCGGGGCCACACCCAGCGCTTCGTTGAAGCTCAGGCTATAGCTGATGCCAGCGGTGTTCTCGCTGATGCTCAGGACGTTGTCTTTATTGGTTTCGTCCCAGCTGCGCGTGAGCGTTGTGGCTGGGCGCTGGGTGTCAAAGTTGCGACTCAAGGCAGTGGGAGAACCGGTGAATTTGTTCCCGGCCAGGTCGGTGAAAGTGTCGGTGTTGTTCAGGCTGTCCTTGAGCTTGAGGCTCAGGCTGCCATTGTTGTTGGCGGCCTTGGCCTCCAGTACCACGGTGTAGCTGGTGGCGCTGGTCTTGAGGAGCGAGTTGGCTTTGATCTGCGCATCGCCCGTGAGCTGAAAATCGTCGACCACAAGCTCGCGGCTGGGCTGGCGCGCCAGCGTGATGGTGGCGGTCAAGCCGCTTGCGAACTCCGTGATATTGAGCTTGCTGTCGCCGGCCTTGACGTTGCCCGTGCCCTTTTCAAGGGCATCCAGGTTGTCGGCGAGTGTGGCGGCCCAGGTGCTGTTGAAAATCCCGACAGTGACGTCGCGAATGACAATACCCGTGCTGTTGCTGGCGATCACCTGAATGGGCTGGTTGCCCTCGGGCAGATCTGCGGCGGGCGTCCAGGTCCAGTTGCCTTGTGCGTCGACCTGAGCTGGGCTGGTGGTTCCGTCGGGGCCTTTGACTGTGACCGCGTTGCCTGGTTGGGTGGTTCCGGTGAGCGTGGGTTTGCGGACATTGGTGACGGTGTCGTTCTTGGGCCCGGAGTTGGTCGGATCGGTCAGCCCCACGGTCAGGGTAGGGCCCCGGAGATCGAAGGGTACGCCGGCGAACTGCAGCTTGTCGGTAGTCAACGCCGCTGGGTCTAGTGGATTGCCGGCGATGTCCTTGATCGAGGTGGCCGATGCGGCATTGACCTTGACCTGCAGCTGTCCGGTGCTGCTGGGCGTGGGGTCGACCACAAAGCTGTAGCTGTTGGTCTGGCTGTTGATGACAAAGGAGTTGGCGCGGACCGTGCCGTTGGTGACGGAAAAGTCGCTCAAGCCCAAGGGGCTGCTGAGGGCTTCGCTGAAAGTGGCGCTGTAGCTGATGCCAGCTGCGCTTTCGCTGCTGCTGATATTGCCGTCACTGTTCGTATCGGACCAGCTTCGCGCCAGCGCCATGGCGGGTCGCACCGTATCGAAGCTGCGCGTCAGCGCCGGGCTGACGCCTGTGAAGTTGTTGCCCGCCAGGTCGGTGAAGGACGCAGAGTTCGTGAGTCCGTCCGTGAGCTTGACGCTGAAACTTCCCGCGTTGTTGGCGGCCTTGGCTTCAAGCACCGCGGTGTAGGTCTTGTTGTCGATCTTGGTGAGCTGTGAACCCGCTTTGATCTGTGCATCGCCTGTGATCAAGAGGTCGTCGGCGGTAAGCGGCCGGCTTGGCTCGCGCGCCAGGGTGAAGGTGGCTGTCAGACCGCTTGCGAACTCCGCGATATTGAGTTTGCTGTCGCCGGGCTTGACGTCGCCTGTGCCCTTCTCGATGGCGTCTAGGTTGTCGGTCAGGCTGGCGCCCCAGGGGGTGGAGTAGATACCCACGCTCACATTGCGCACCGTGGTGCCTGCGCTGTTGCTGGCCGTCGCCACAATCGGGTTGTCCCCCTCAGCCAGGTCTGACGTTGGTGTCCAGGTCCAGTTGCCTTGCGGGTCGACCTGGGCTGGACTGGTGGTTCCATCCGGACTTTTGATGCTGACCGTGTTGCCTGGCTGTGTGGTGCCAGTGAGCGTCGGTTTGCGGACGTTGGTAACGGTGTCGTCCTTGGGGCCCGAGTTGGTGGCGTCTGTCAATTTGACGGAAAGCGGACCGGCGTTGTCTGGGACCGGCGTGCTCGGGTTGCCCCCCGTGCCCGGTCCGGTGCCGGTTCCACCACCCCCGCCGCCCGCTGCTGCGGCAGCCAGGCCACCGGCTCCGAGAGCGCCCAGGCCCAAGCCTCCTCCGGCCGCTCCGCCTGCTGCTGCAGCCCCTCCAGCAGCGCCCGCGGCGGCGGCCCCACCAGCAGCGCCCGCCGCTCCCGCTCCTGCCGCCGCTCCTCCCGCAGCGCCGAAGCCACCCAGAAGGCTGACCGGGCCACTGCCCAGCACCTGGGAAATGGCCATGCCGTCGGCCAAGGCGACGATTTCATCGCCCAACTCTGCGGTGCTGGGTATGAAGGGGTAGGCCAGATTGTCTTCAGCGACGCCCGCGAAGCCGCCCGACGGCAGTTCATAGAAGTTTTCGACAATCAGATCGATCTGATCGGGCTTGTAGTCTTCGATGTGGATCAGCAGGTCCTTGCCGCGGCGGCGGGCATGGATCTGCTGGGGCGCCCGGCCGCTTTCATCTTCGGTCACCATGTAGCGGGCGCCGGCCACTGCGGGTACACCCAGGGTGGCGATGCGGCCGGCCGGTAGCAGGTGCATGACCGATGTGGGCGGGTTGACGCCAGCCCTGCTGCCGTCCGCTGCCGGGGCCGACTCCTCGTTGGCGGGCGTGAGGATGCTGAGTTTGTAGGTTTTTGAATTCATGCTGGTTCAGCCCCTGCTGCTGTTCGTAATGATTTCCACCCGCCGGTTGGGAGCGTTGCAGGCCAGGCGATCTTTTTTGCTATCACCGCGCCGTTGGCAGTCGGTCACCAGCAGCTGTGAGGTGCTCAGCCCCTCAGCCTTGATCTTGCGAGACGGTATGCCGCTGTTGATCAGGATCTTGCGCACCGTCTCGGCGCGCTCGGCCGACAGGCGCTTGTTTGTTTTCGCCGAGCCCATGGGGTCGGTATGTCCCTGCACGGAAATGCTTTGAATGCTGCGGATTTGCTCCTTGAGGGCCCGGGCGATGCGAACAATTTCGGCATGGCCTTGAGGTGTGAGGTCCTGCACCCGCGAGCCGCCAAACTGGAACAGCATTTCTGACGACAGCGTGTGCTTGCGCTTCAATTCTGGTGCGGGCGGGGGCGGCAGTTCCGCCGCCGCTTGGGTCTTGGCCGCAAGAACCGGCGGTGGCGCTAGGGGAGCCGGCGGTGGTACCAGAAGGGCCGGCGAAACAAGGGCCGGCGAAACAAGGGCCGGTGGAACAAGGGCCGGTGGAACAAGGGCCGTTGCTGCAGCCGCTGGCGGCGCGGCAGCGACCAGGTTTTCAGGCTCCACAGAGACGCGGCAGTCCTGATTGGCGGGCAGCCGTGAGAGGGCGTGTACCTGCCTGCGCAGGCCCTGCATCGCACTGGGTGCGCTGCTTACCGATTGCGACAGCACCCGCAAGGGTTGGCTGCTCGTGGGCGCGGCAACCTCGATGTAGGTGATGCCACCCGGGCTGGTGCGAATCGGGACAGACGGCCTTTGGGGCAAGCCGTTGGTGGCCTGGCCAACCACCTGCAGCTCAATGATGCCGGGGCAGACTCTCGCCTCGGAAAAACCCCCTGGCAGCAATGCGGTATGCAGCAGCCCGTCGATCAGGATGTCCGTGGGCAAGGCGCGCGAGCCTACTGGCGTGGTTTCCTGTGCCCTCATGAAGACCAGCAAGCTGGCGCTTTGGCTCACGCTCAGGCGGGGCCTGTCGTCGGCTTGGGCGAATACTTGCCAAGGGGGCGATTGGGCCGCGGTGATACTGGAGAGCAGCAGGGTGATACCCGCCGCAGCGGCCTGCAGCCAGGGTAGTTTTCGAAGCCGGGTTTTGATCATTTTTTCTTTGGGTTCGAGGTTGGAGCTCGATCCGTCAATGAAAACTGATCAAATGTAGTTGGTTCTGAAAAATGAATTGATAATTTAAGTTAATTAAGCTCGTGTATTTTCTCAGTCTGGCGCTTTTTGGCCCCTATCCGGCCAGCAGCTTGTGCACCAGCTCGGCGGTGGTTGCAGCCTGGTATTTGCGCATCAGGCGGGCGCGGTAGATTTCCACGGTGCGGTGGCTGATGCCCAGGGCGCGGCCTATGGTTTTGGAGGTCAACCCTTCCATCAGGTGGGCGGCCACTTCGCGCTCTCGCGCCGTCAATTGAGCCGTCACCGGCCGACGGGCGCTCAAATCTTCAAAGCTCCAGATGCCCGCTTCATGCGGCGCCTGCGGGTTCAGGGCCCGGCCGGTGACATGGCACCAGAAGCTTTCGCCAGCCAGCCGGCCGCCGACGCGGCGCATGATGCGGTCGTCCGCATAGACGCCGCGGGTCTGCAAGATGGCGTTCAGGCGCTGGCCCATGCGCTCGTATTCGTCGGCGCTGGGGTAGAGCAGCCGAAACGACTGCCCCACCAGCTGCTCGCGGCTGGCGCCGAACATCTCGCACAGGCGCTGATTGCAGTCGATCATGATGCGCTGGCGCGAGATCACCAGGCCTATCGGTGCCAAGTCAAAGGCCAGGCGGTGGTCGGCCGGAGCTACGTCGGGCGCTGGGGCGGGCGCGCTAAAAGGAGGGGTCGCCATGGGGACTTGTCTTTAGGCAATACTACGTATGCTCTTACGTATCATCGTTAGGCCTTGTGTTGCGTTTCGTCAGTAAGCGCTCGATGCTGTTTTCCCACTGCAGGAGGAATCTGTGAATAAGTTATATCCGTCCGCCGCTGCTGCGCTCAAGGATGTGGTCCGCGATGGCCAGTTGATTGCCGTGGGCGGCTTTGGCCTGTGCGGTATTCCCGAGGCCCTGATCGAAGCGCTGCGCGATAGCGGCGTCAAGAACCTGACCGCGATTTCCAACAACGCCGGCGTTGACGGCTTTGGCCTGGGCAAGTTGCTTGAGACTCGCCAAATTAAGAAGATGATCTCCAGCTATGTGGGCGAGAACAAGGAGTTCGAGCGCCAATTCCTGGCTGGCGAGCTTGAGCTTGAATTCACGCCCCAGGGCACGCTCGCCGAAAAGCTGCGCGCTGGCGGTTCTGGCATTCCTGCCTTTTTCACCAAGACCGGTGTGGGAACAATGGTGGCCGAGGGCAAGGAAACCCGCGAGTTCGATGGGGAGACCTATGTCATGGAGCGCTCCTTGGTGCCCGAACTGTCCCTGATCAAGGCC
>Ga0164292_10003433_pt1 | contig 12946 bp, 15 predicted proteins | sample GEODES117metaG_FD_111486 | JGI IMG/M metagenome (GOLD analysis project Ga0164292, IMG submission 111486) | Eutrophic lake water microbial communities from Lake Mendota, Wisconsin, USA - GEODES117 metaG | ecosystem: Environmental > Aquatic > Freshwater > Lake | place: USA: Lake Mendota... | reverse complement strand
TATCGCTTTGGAATCAGATTTACTTCTTAACTAGACCTACTGCCGCGTGTAATGCCGCGCTTAAATTGTTGGCCTCTTCGGCATTCATTTCAACAACCAGGCGGCCACCGCCTTCAAGTGGAATTCGCATGACTAGAGAACGAGCCTCTTTAGTAACCTCCATTGGACCATCGCCTGTGCGGGGTTTCATGGCTGCCATGTGTTACTCCTCTTAAAGAACTTGAGTGGATCACGTTCGTGGTGCTTATTGCGGAGGTTAAGTATCTCGCACATTCGGCATTAGTAGAAATCGAGGCCTACATGCCCATGATTGTCAGTAATCGAGCCTTGCCCTGCTCAATTATGGCTTTAACTGAGCGCTCAGGCGCCCCAAGGATCTGAGCAATTTCACCTGTAGACATAGAGCGCAAATAATGCATAGTCAAAATGATGCGCTCTTCTTCAGGCAAGCCAGCAATAGCATCCGAAAGGCTTTGGGATGAAGGGCTCATACACCTAGGTTACTAAACTGATTGGAGTTGTCGGCGAAAAGCCATGAACGAGATTCTAACTCCCGCATAAAGACCAGGCACAATCAATAAAAAGATTGCCCTCGGGGCCTGAACCTCTTCTGACCAATCAAATCGAGTGGTGAAAGCATCGATCTGAGTCAATTCAAATCTACCTGTGCCTTTAATTATTCGACCTGTATGAACCACATCGCAAATATTTGGTGGTTGCCATGCAGTCACCGTCATATGATCCATAAGACCTAATTTTCCAATTCCCGTGAAAGCTGCGATTGAAGTTCCGACTCCCTCGCGAATTTTTGAAGTAACTTCAACTTTTGTCAGAAGCATCCAATCGCCTTGGCTCTCCCATTGTCCAAGGGCCTGCCAAACTTTTTCGATAGGTGCCTTGATAACTAACTTCATTGCAATGTGATTACTAGTCATTTCTTACAGACCTTCACATGCATTCAATGCATCTTCGACAGTTGTTGTCCATCTAACGATTTCACGCATTCCAGGTTTGATGAATTTCTCGGCTTCAAGATGAATAATTAATTCATGTAAAGGTTCATAAATTCCAAAAGGATCTAAAATCACCACTGGTTTTGAGTGAAACTTTAAATAGTGCCCTACCCAAATTTCGAAAAACTCTTCGAGGGTTCCGGCTCCCCCAGGCAAAGTGATAAAGGCATCTGAGATATCTGTGATCATGTGCTTTCGCTGACCCATAGTTTCCACCACGTGCAGTTCATCGTTATCGTGATCGGCAAATTCAATTTCTACCAGCGCCTGAGGGATTACGCCGATAGTTTTACCACCAGAATCTCGCGCACCTCTTGAAACAGCGCCCATCATTGAAATATGCCCGCCGCCTGTAACAAGTTCACTTGAATGAGAAGCAATACCTTGCCCAAGTTGATATGCCAGCTCTATATATTTGTTATCGATCGCAGACGATGATGAACAAAAGACGGCAATACGCATGCCACCTAGAATAGGGGTTAGGCTTAGCACATGACCACCTCAACAACTGGTAGCCCAAATGGTGCGACAAAGGCGAGGCAACACATTGCTTCCGGCCATGGAATCGCAACGATTTCTCTGGGAACAACCTTGGATGTTTGGTTTCCTTCGCCATCTCTTTCTGCAATATCAGGAAACATTCCTGCTGAATTGCTGGCGCTCAAGGGTGAGGATAAAACTAGAGGTGTTGAACGCGAATTAGTAAGTATCGAAATAGATTTAGGTAAAGCACCAGAAAATGTTGCCGATGTTTATCTTCGTTTGCATCTGCTTTCACATCGACTTGTTAAACCACAGAGCATTTCCTTAGATGGAATCTTTGGAATTCTAAATAACGTTGTTTGGACTTCTGCTGGTCCGTGTAATGTTGAAGGTTTTGAAGCTACTCGTGCGCGATTGCTGGCAGCACATGGTCATATATCTGTATTTGGCGTCGATAAGTTTCCTCGAATGCTCGATTATGTAATTCCGAGTGGGGTAAGAATTGCAGATGCAGATCGGGTTCGATTGGGCGCCCACCTTGCAACAGGTACAACCGTTATGCATGAGGGATTTGTTAACTTTAATGCTGGCACTCTCGGAACATCAATGGTTGAAGGTCGAATCTCTGCAGGTGTAATCGTCGGTGATGGCACTGATATTGGTGGTGGTGCTTCAATTATGGGAACGCTAAGTGGTGGCGGAAAAGAAGTAATCTCTATCGGAGAAAAATGTTTACTGGGAGCAAATTCAGGTACAGGAATTTCCTTAGGTAATAACTGTGTTATCGAAGCTGGCGTTTACGTAACGGCCTCGGCAAAGATTAAATTGCCAGATGGTGATGTTGTTAAAGCTAAAACACTTTCTGGGGCAAGCAATCTTCTTTTTAGACGTAATTCAGTTGATGGAGCTCTAGAGGTTGTATTACGAACTGGGACTTGGGGCGGGCTCAACAGCGTTTTGCACGCCAACTAAATTAAAGTAGGCCGAAGGAATCTTTGCTCGACTTCTAAAAGTTTCACCTCGTATTGAAACTTGCTTTCCGCTACTTGCCGTTGCTCTGATCATCCCAACAGTTCCACTTGGATTTCTACTCAAGACTTCGAGGTTAACTACATCTGGAAGTAAAAAAGCGGCCGCAGTAATTGATTGACTTATCGTGCGCTCCCACTTATAAAAATTGGGATTAAGAGTTGGATCTAAACTTGCCAAGTCTTCAACGCTATGAGTAAAAGCGCGTTCACTTCCCCAAGCATTCAGCGCCGTTTCAGTAATGCCCCCACTTGAACTTCCAAACCATGCAGTTATTGGTAGACCAGATTGTGTTAATACTAATCCTGCAGTATTTGTAACTGCTGCCTTCCAAAATACTCCCCACTTCTTCTCTATTTCTTTTGCATAACCTAGGAATTTTTGATCGGTGATTTCTCCGTATAGATCACAGTCACAAGCGGTTCGGATAACTCCTGCTTTACTTAATGCATAAGTGCGAGATGCAATTGCTTGTGCTTCTAAGGCTGCTATTGGCCAAAAGGAAGGCATCTCACTGACTCCCCATAGATACTCATCAGCTAATCGAACAGAGTTGGTGATCGCTAGTCGAAAACCAAGAGAACCTGCTTTAACTGCCCGAATTTGAACCTGTCCGTAGCGATAGTTACTTTTTCTATTTGCATGCGACAAAGTCAAAACTCCATCTGCGCCTGCAAGGTATCGGGTTCCACTCCAGCGAACTGTAAAGATTCGATTTCCTGGAATACTTGAAACGCTTTTGCCAGTTGTGATGCTTGGAATTACAGTCGAACCTAAAATAGAAAAATTGAGCGAACTCATTGCAGGGATTGTTGCAAGCGGTTGCACGCCTTGTGCATCACGGATATCACCACTAAAAATCTGCAAGGTAGCACCTTGAGTTCTAGTTAGCATTCTTGCAGAAGTTAATTGATGCCCAATGTTTATGCGCAGTATCTTGGAATCATCAACTGTTTCCATCAAAACATCTTTATAGTAATAATTTAAAATTGATGTCGCATTTTCTCCAGCTAGCGCCTTGGAGCGCGCTCCCATCTGACTCATTCCAACACCATGGCCATAACCAGCACCAATAATTTGAAATGTGGTTGGAATTTCTAAAGCGTTTGAATGCAAGGGTGAAATCAAGGAAATTGGCAGAGCAAGGGTGAAGGTCATTGCAAAAGTGAGTAGCTTAAACATCCTCATCGATTGCTGCGCTCTTTCCAACTTGTAAAAACTCTTGATAAGCATCAATTACCTTGTTTGGCTCACCTCGTGAGATGACTTTGCCTTTATCAAGCCAAACAACATCGTTACATGTTTCTCGCAAGGTCTGCATAGCATGGCTCACCAAAATTAGCGCTCGATCATCACTTCGAAGTTCTTTGACACGATTCAAACTCTTTTCTTTAAACTTTGCATCTCCCGTACTTAACGCTTCATCAATTATTAAAATGTCTGGGCGAACAGTTGCTGCAACGGAAAAAGCAAGGCGTGCATACATTCCAGATGAATATGTGCGCATAGGTGCATCAATTGCATCACCCAATTCAGAAAAAGAAGCGATCTCATCAAAGTGCCCGTTGATCTCATCACGAGTCATGCCGGCAGCTAAACCACCTAGGTAGACATTGTCGCGGCCTGACATTGAGGGATTAAACCCAACACCCAGTGCAAGCAAAGTGCTAACAGATCCATAGACTTCTATCCGACCTTGAGTTGGTGGCAAAATTCCAGCAATACATCTCATGAGTGAAGACTTACCTGCGCCGTTTGCACCGATAACACCTAAAACGTGACCGTATTCAACGTCTAAATTTACATTTCTTAACGCATTGACAACTCGAGTTTGTTTTTTTCCACGCATAAGCGCTTTTGCTCTAACTTTAAATGTTGGCCTGCGATCAATGGTTGTCGAATAAGTAAGAGATAAGTCTCTTACTGAAACGGCAATCTCATTTGTTTTATGTAAATTAGAGACGGACAGCGAACTCACGCTCCCTCGATAGAAAAAAGTATGTACCTAAAAAGAATATTCCGGTTGCCCACCCTAAGCCTGCAAGCATGCTGGACATTTCAGGGTTTTGACCGTAAACCAAGGCGCTTGACCAGGAATCTAGAATTGGGAAAAGTGGATTGACGTACTCCAAAAAGAGCAGACCAGGCTTTAATGTAGATGCTTCATACAAAATTGGAGATAGGTATAGAAGCGTCCGTGTCATATAGGGTAAAAAGCTTGAAATATCCCGGAAGTAAACATTTATACATGAGATTGCTATTGCAAGTCCCAGTGCCAAAAGCGTCGTAGTGAGCAGAATCGGAATCGCCCATAGCATTTGGATTGTAAATGGTGAACCAACTACTGCCTTAATAACCATGAAAACAACAATTGTTGGCAGAAATTTAAACATCGCTATCACAACAGATGAAAGTGGCAGCATTATTCGCGGAAAAGCTGTATTTAGAATCAATCTTTGTCCTGAAGTTACGGATTTAACACCTGAACTTAAACTGTTGGCAACTAGGTAAAATAAAAATAGCGTTCCAGTTAGATGTACATATCGAGTAGTGTCAGTTTTGCCGCCGATAATTACAATCAAAATGAAATAGACCCCAGAAAGTAATAGCGGATTTATTACTAGCCACATCTGACCAAAAACTGAGTCATAGTGCTGCTCGCGTAGCTCTGATTTTGAGTGCTCAGCAATAAAAGTTCGCCTTGACCACAGGGATTTCCAGTACTTACCTAGTTTAGGAAGGCCAGCTTTAAATGGCTCATAAACCTGAAGTGGGGTGCTCACGGATGCAAGGTTACCGTAGGGACAAGTGAGTTCGGTGAAGTAAGAAAACCAATTCCCCATGAAATGTGCATTGTGAGCAATATTGCAGGTAAGCAGAGAATTTCGATCAGGGATTTCCCAATTAAAACGGAGGCAAACAGGATAAATACTCCATAGATTATTGCTGGTAAAAATAGAACTGGGGTAATTAACCAACCAGAGATTAATGAAATTAAGGTTGCAATAACTGTAAAAGGAGGAGCCAAATATCTGTAATTTATAGTTCCTTGATGCAGACGCGACACCACTCTTCGCCAGCGACCATACTGAAAATACTGTCTAGCAAGTGCCTTTAGAGTTGAACGAGGACGATACGAAACAATCAGGCGAGGATCAAAGTAAATTACCCCTCCCATTTGGCGCAAGCGAAAATTTAACTCCCAGTCTTGGGCTCGTATAAATCTCTCATCAAATCCACCGGCAGCAAGTAAAGCTTCTTTTCTAAAAACTCCTAAATAAACTGTGTCGACTTCACCAGGAGTTCCACCGGTATGAAATCGAGATGCACCAACACCAAGTGGGCTCCTCATAGCTCTAGCAACAGATTTCTCAAAAACTGTATTCCCGTTTGCATCCATAATGCCGCCAACATTTACAGCCCCAGTTTCCTTTAAAACTTCATAGGCCAATTGACAATAGTTTGTTGGAATGTTTGCATGTCCATCAACTCGGAGAATTATTGAATGAGAAGATGCTGCGATTGCTAAATTAAGACCTGCTGCAGTTCGTCCTGTGGGATTTTCAATGACAACAACACGTGTATCTAGACTTGCAAGATTACGTGCGATCTCCATGGTTTTATCTTGGGATGGCCCAACAGCAAGAATTACCTCTAATGGCCCATCAAATTTTTGATTAAGAATGGCGCTTACCGAATCTGCTAAATACTTCTCTTCATTGAGGACAGGTAAAATCACCGAGATTTCTGCTCTCGGTAAGCCATATAAGGTATTGGCTGATGTCGACATAACCCGTACACGGTACCGTTGAAGTACTCTCTCCTAGTGAAATCAACGCGGGCAATTCGAATTTTTACCTCACTGTCTGTGGGGATCGTCGTGATTTCAAGCATCTCGTGGCTAGGCCTTGGACAAATAAGTGGTGCAATTTCCCGCATTGATGCATTCGGCGCCGTAATCGATAGGCCTGATAAACCAACGTCAGCTTTGAACTATCTTATTGTTGGTGCAGACACTCGCGAAGGTTTAACAAAAGAACAAAGAAAATTGCTTCGTGTTGGTAGCACTAAAACTGCTGCAGGATCTAGATCTGACACAATGTTAATTGTTCATATATCAAAATCTCGAGACAAAGCAACAATTATCTCTATCCCTCGTGATTCCTTAGTAACTATTCCAGAACATCCTTCATCTTCGGGCAGTGGAAAAATTATTCCGGCTGCTCTTGGAAAAATTAATGCAGCCTTTGCATTTGGAGGCCCATCGTTACTTATTCAAACCATTGAAGATGAGACTAGTATTCGAATTGACCATTATATTGAGATCGGTTTTGCTGGCTTTGCAGGCATGGTTGATTCATTAGGTGGAATCGAAGTATGTACTCAAAAGGATATCGATGATCCAGGTAGTCACTTAGTTCTAGCAGCTGGAGTTCATACCCTTAATGGAATTGAAGCGTTGAAGTACGTGCGAACTCGAGATTTTGATGGACTTGGCGATATCGGTCGAATGCAGCGTCAGCAACAGTTTATGAGTGCTGTGTTGCGAAAAGTTACTAGTTCAGGGGTGTTATTAAACCCAGTTAAGTTAGTAAATTTCTTTAATTCACTCATTGCAACTGTAAAAACTGATGCCGAATTAGATAAGAGTGACCTCTTAACCCTTGCAAAGCAGTTAAAGAATTTAACTGCAAGTAATGTCCGAACTTTGACTATCCCTCTTGGAAATGCCAATGCTCGAGTTGATGGGGTCGGTTCAGTCGTTAAGTGGGACCCAGTTTTAGCACCCGAACTATTCAATCGACTACGGGAAGACCTGCCCTTAACAGATATTGTCGAACCATCTCCGTCAGCTTCAGGCAGTCCTACCCCGACGATTATCGATAAGTTCAAGACTCGTACCGCTGATGAAAATCCATGTGGGGCATTGAAGTAAAGTGAAGGTTATGGATTTAACACTTTCCGTTGTTGGTTGTGGTTATCTTGGCGCAACACATGCAGCATGCATGTCTTCACTTGGCTACACAGTTGTTGGTGTTGATACTGATCCCAAAAAAGTCGCACAGTTACAAAGTGGAAGTTTGCCATTTTATGAGCCTGGTTTGGACACGCTGTTGGCCCAAGAGGTGAAATCTGGAAGATTGTCTTTTACGACTGATTTTTCTGCTGTAGAAAAAGCTGATGTTCATTTCATTTGTGTTGGTACACCGCAGAGCAAGGATGGACTTGCTGCTGATTTAACCTATGTAAAATCAGCAGTTGCCGCTATCGCGCCGCATTTAAAAAAGGGTTCGTTAGTAGTTGGTAAATCCACCGTGCCAGTTGGAACAGCGCAATCACTTCGTGAAGAATTAGCAAAGATCGCCCCACAATCTGATTTAGCATGGAATCCAGAGTTTCTCCGTGAAGGTTTTGCCGTTGAAGACACTTTGACGCCCAATAGATTAGTTGTCGGCGTTGCAAATGACATGGCTGAAGAGATTCTTAAACGGGTTTATAAACCAATTCTCGATCTTGGAACTCCATGGATCCGTGCAGATTTACCGACCTCTGAATTAGTTAAAGTGGCTGCAAATTCATTCCTAGCGACAAAGATTTCATTTATAAATGCGATGGCTGAAGTTTGTGAGGCTGCAGGTGGGGATGTAACCGTGCTCGCCCAAGCTATTGGTTATGACCCGCGTATTGGAAACAAGTTCCTACAAGCTGGAATCGGTTTTGGCGGAGGTTGTCTTCCAAAAGACATCCGAGCATTTATGGCTAGAGCTGAAGAGTTAGGCGCAAAGCAAGCCTTGGAATTTTTGCGAGAGATTGATGCAATCAATCTTCGTGCCCGTCTTCGTGTAATTGATGTTGTACGTAGCGAGCTCTCTCAAGAATTAACTGGATACAAAATCGCGGTTTTGGGTGCAACGTTTAAGCCAGATAGCGATGATGTACGTGATTCCCCAGCACTAGATATTGCTGCCCAATTAAATGCAGCGGGTGCACATGTAGTTGTTCATGACCCTAAGGGAATTGAACCGGCTCGCAAGCGTTTTCCAAATTTAGAGTACGTAGAAAGTATTAATGAAGCGGTAAAAGATTCAGATTTAGTTTTACACCTTACTGAATGGAAAGAGTATCGCCAGATTGATCCAGTGAAAATTGCATCATTAGTGAAAAGTAAAATCATTATTGATGGCAGAAATATGTTGGATCGAGATCTATGGCGCAAAGCAGGGTGGAAGTTTCGCGCGCTAGGTCGCACTGACTAGTTAATATCAAACATCTAACTCTATAAATACTGCAAAATCACTCATCTATCTCTCCACTCATATAGTCAATTGCATGCTGGATTTCATTCATTAGATCTTCCAGGATCTCCCCCAGCAAAGTTATATGACCGGCTTTATGACCTTGGCTAACTTCGTTCCTATACTGATGAAATTTAAGGGCTGGGGTTCTTGCCATTAAATGCAGGTATGGGCGGTACATATTTGATTTCTTGCCTGCAACAAGATTTCCTGTCACGGCTATAGGTGCAACCATTGTTGGATCTCCTAAAGGCAAGTCAAGTATTGCTCTCACATGTTGTTCAAACTGACTTGTCCGTGCACCTTCTATTGTCCATAACCCTGAATTGTGAGGGCCCATTACAAGATCGCTGATAAACATCACTTCATCCTTTACAAAAATTTCCACAGCTGCAACACCAACTAGACCAGAAATTTTTGCTATTTCAATAGCCAACTTTTGTGCTCGCTCACTTAAATCTTGAGAAAGTTTTGGCACGGGCGTGATAGTCATAACGCTTATTTCATCTTTTTTCACATCCAAAGTTGGTGACCATGTTGTTGTTTGGCCGTGTGGTGAGCGGGCAACCATGACTGTAATCTCATAATCAATATCAAGTGGTCGATCAATCAGTACTTTTCCGGTTTTCTCTTTGTTTTGCGAGAGCTCTAGTACTACTGAAGATGGTCGAACAACTACACCATCTGCTTCGATTGCTCGGATAATACTCAGTGGAATTAACTCATGTGCAAAAGTAACCACATCGCATTTTTTAGCAAATTCACGAATTGAATCTAAGTCTTTGTAACTTCCAATCTCGTATTTACAAATCTGAGCCGCGGAATCATTTGGATCTGATGCATATATCAAAAGATCGATGCCTAATGCTGTGGAGGGAGCCACAAACATTCGCGCATGCTCTCCACCACCAATAACTCCTAGGGTTGGAAATGAGTTCTTCACGCAACAATCCTAGTAGCCAGAATTAGTTAAATTAGATTTCATTAATTGATTTATGCCATTTAACGAGTACCTTTGACCCGTGCCTTCGAATCACCCAACAATTGTTCTTGCATCTGCCTCAAAGAGCCGTCATCGCTTGCTTGAATCGGCTGGACTCTCACCGAAAATTATGATCAGCAATGTTGATGAAGAAACTGAATTCTTTAACTCAATGAATCCATCGGATATGGTTATTGCTCTTGCGATTACTAAAGCACATACTGTTCGTGAGCAAATTGACTTTCCGGCAATTATTATTGGGTGCGATTCAACTTTTGAATTTGACGGTAAGTCACTTGGTAAACCGGGCACACCTGAGATTGCAATTGAGCGGGCACAGAGAGTTCGCGGTAATAGTGGGCTTTTACATACTGGCCATTGCATCATTGATACTTTCAAAGATAAAGAGATTTCAGATCGAGTAACTACTCGCGTCAATTTTGCAGATATAACTGATGAAGAGATTATTGATTATGTGGCAACAGAGGAACCATTACATGTTGCTGGAGGATTTACACTTGATGGATTTAGTTCACCGTTTATCGCAAGTATCGAAGGCGACTACACAAATGTTGTCGGAATATCAATGCCGTTTCTAAGAAAGGCTTGTGCCCAACTTGGATACTCCTGGCCGCAGATCAAGGGTATGCATTGATCAAATCAAACTCTGTGACAGTATTAGGCCATGGGAAAGACTGAGCTTTTATACAGTGATCCAATTGCGGCCGCAGTTGTTGCTGCAGATGAGATTGCTAAGAAAACAGGTATCACAGCACATGATATAGCACTTGTTATGGGATCTGGCTGGGTGAGTGCAGTTGATGCACTTGGTACTCCTGCCTTTGAATGCAATGCAGAAGAGTTCACCGGATTCTTGCCACCTGCCGTTGAAGGACATTCCGGAAAGATTCGATCATATGAAATTGATGCAGATGGCAAAAAAATGCGGGCATTAGTTTTTCTAGGTAGAACTCATTTATATGAAGGTAAAGGTATTGAACCTGTAGTTCATGGAGTGCGAACAGCAGTTAAAGCTGGATGCAAAGTTATTATCCTGACAAATGCATGTGGTGGGATAAACACCGCTTATAAAGTTGGCCAACCTGTTTTAATTCGTGATCACATATCCTTAACAGCTGTTTCGCCATTATCTGGTGCAACTTTTGTAGATTTAACAGATTTGTATAGTAAAAGAATTCGAGAGATTGTTAAAAAAGAAGATACATCTCTTCAAGAGGGGGTTTACGTTCACTGGCGTGGCCCTACATATGAAACACCTGCTGAGATCCTAATGATGAGAACTATGGGAGCGGATTTAGTTGGAATGTCGACTGTGCCAGAGGCTATCGCTGCTCATGCACTAGGCGCAGAAGTTCTTGGAATCTCGTTAGTGACAAATGCTGCTGCAGGAGTAACTGGTGAAAAGTTAAACCATGAAGAGGTTATTGCCGCGGGTAAAGCTGCCGCTGATCGGATGGGCTCACTGCTTAAAGGCGTAATTCCGAAGCTACTGTAAAACTATGGACAAAGAATTTTTACAAGCAGTTAATGATTGGATTCTCGATGATCCAGATACAGCTACTGCCGCCCAACTTCAAAACTGGCTCGATACAAATAATGAAATAGAGTTAAAAACATCTTTCAATGGTTTTCTAGAATTTGGAACCGCAGGCTTGCGTGGCCCCGTGCGGCCTGGCCCCTCAGGTATGAATAGAGCAGTCGTTGCTAGAACTTCTGCCGGACTAGTTGCATACATGAAGGCACGAGGCCTGACATCTGTTGTAATCGGACGAGATGCCCGGCATGGCTCATATGAGTTTGCACACGAGGCGGCAGAGATTTTCTCGGGGGCTGGTCTAACAACAGTTGTTTTGTCCCATCCTCTGCCTACACCTGTTCTTGCATATGCAACAAATGAGCTTGGTTGTGACGTTGGAATCATGGTTACTGCAAGTCATAATCCTGCGCAAGATAATGGCTTGAAGGTTTACCTTGGAGGAACTGTAGATTCGATTACATATAGAGGCTCTCAAATAACTTCACCCACTGATTCTTTAATTGCACAAGAGATTTCAAAAGTTGTTTCGGCAAAAAATCTTCCACGTGCAAATAATTGGAGCACAGTTGATGATCAGCTGGTCGTGAATTACATTTCTCAAACAGCACAACTGGCAAAAAATCCAGGCATACTAAAAATTGTGTACACAGCGATGCATGGAGTAGGAAAAGAAACTTTGCTAGCAGTCTTTAAAAAGGCGGGCTTTGATCTTCCAATTTTGGTTCAAGCACAGGCCGAGCCTGATCCAGATTTTCCTACAGTTGCTTTTCCAAACCCGGAAGAACCAGGGGCTATGGATTTAGCCATAGAGATGGCAGAAAAAACTGATGCTGATTTAGTTATTGCAACCGATCCAGATGCAGATCGTTGCGCAGTTGCAGTTAAAGATCCGAAGGTCGGTTGGAGAATTCTTCATGGCGATGAGTTAGGTGCAGTTTTTGCTCATGTGATCTCACAGAGTGATACATCCGGGGTGTTTGCTAATTCCATTGTTTCATCAACGGTAGTGAAAAAAATTGCCGAAATCCACTCCATTAATTTTCGGGAGACATTGACAGGGTTCAAGTGGATCTCAAAGGTAAATAATCTTTCATTTGGATATGAAGAGGCACTTGGATATTGCGTGGATCCTTTAACAGTTAATGATAAGGATGGCATCTCTGCGGCCATTTATATTGCACAGATTGCATCTGATTTAGCGCGCGATGGCAGATCAATTCTGGATCTCCTTGAGGAAATCTGGAACACACATGGATACCATGCAACGGAACAGATTTCGATTAGATTAAAAGATCTCACACAAGTCAAGGAGCTGCTCAACTCCTTACGCATCAATCCACCACAAAATATTGCCGGAAGGCAAGTGACGCTCATAGAGGATTTATCAAAGCCAAAAGATGGACTACCTCCAACGGATGGTTTGAGGATCTGGCTAGAAGGATCGATCCGAGTAATTATTCGTCCAAGTGGGACCGAACCAAAACTCAAGTGTTACATTGAGGTCATTGAAATCAATAAAGAGAAGGCAGTAGAGATTTTGAATCAACTACGGCCACCATTGAAGGAATTGCTATCGTGAATTTTT
>Ga0164292_10003431_pt1 | contig 12949 bp, 11 predicted proteins | sample GEODES117metaG_FD_111486 | JGI IMG/M metagenome (GOLD analysis project Ga0164292, IMG submission 111486) | Eutrophic lake water microbial communities from Lake Mendota, Wisconsin, USA - GEODES117 metaG | ecosystem: Environmental > Aquatic > Freshwater > Lake | place: USA: Lake Mendota... | reverse complement strand
GGCGATGGCGGCGACCTGGGCCACCGGGCCCAGGCCAGCGGCGCCGCGCCGGCCGCGCAGCCGGCCAGCGCCGGCGCGCGCGGGGCCGCGGACGACACGCGGCGCGACGCGAACGCCGGCGCGCCCGCGCTCGCGGCCGGCCCCGACGCCCCCGCCCCGCGCGAGGACGGCCCGCGCGCCGTGCGCCTGCGCGCGCTCGGCCGCCACCAGCAGCCGGACCTGCTGCCCCCGCCCGCCGACGCCGGGCGCCCCGAGAACGAGGCCGAGGATGCGCGCGCCTGGCGCGAGCGCCTGCTGCGCGGCCACACCGGCGACGGCGCGCACTCGATGCTGCGCGCGCTGTTGGCCGACCTGCCGCGCAGCCGCACGCCCTGGGAGCAGGTGCTGCGCCGGCAGGCGGCGCGCGCGCTGTCGCACGCGCCCGGGCCGAGCTGGTCGCGGCCCACGCGCTCCTGGCTCGCCAACCGCGGCCGCGGCCCGGGCGGGCAGCGCCTGCCCTGGGAGCCCGGCACCACGCCTTCGCGCGCGGTGCCGCGCCTGGCGCTGGTGGTGGACGTCTCGGGCTCGGTCGACGACGCGCTGCTGCAGCGCTTCGCGCGCGAGCTCGGCGCGCTGTCGCGCCGGCTCCAGGCGGCGATGACGGTGATCGTGGGCGACTGCGCGGTGCGCCACGTGGCCCAGCTCGAGCCCGGCCGCTTCGGCCCGGACGACCTGGCGGCGCTCGCCTTCGACGGCGGCGGCGACACCGACTTCACGCCCCTGCTGGCCGAGGCCGCGCGCCACCGCCCCGACCTCGTCGTCGTCCTCACCGACCTCGACGGCCCGGCCCGCCACCGCCCCGCCTGCCCGGTGCTGTGGGCCGTGCCCGAGACCCACCGCGACGCGATCGCGCCTTTCGGGCGGGTGATGGTGCTGGAATGAGCCGCGCTGACTCGCGAAGGCAAGCGGTGAACCGCCGGATCCTGGGGCAGCGTCAGCTCAGCGGCACCGTCAGCGCCTGGATCACCGCCTTCGTGTCGGGCCGCACGCCGCGCCACCAGGCAAAGGCCTCGGCGGCCTGCTCGGCGAGCATGCCCACGCCGTCGGCCAGGTGCTGCACGCCGGCGCCGGCGGCCAGGCGCAGGAAGGGCGTCAGCCCCTTGCCGTAGACCATCTCGTAGGCCAGCGCCCCGGGGGCGAACACGCCTGCCGGCACCGGCGGCAGTTCGCCCGCGAGGCTGGCCGAGGTGCCGTTGAAGACGAGGTCGAAGGCCTGGCCGTCGAGCGCCGCATAGCTGCAGGCCCGCACCGGCCCGTGCGCGGAGCCCAGGCGCGCCACGGCCTGGGCCTTGTCCAGGTCGCGATTGGCGATCACGACCACGGCCACGCCCTGCCCGAGGAAGGGCAGCAGCACCCCGCGCGTGGCCCCGCCCGCGCCCAGCAGCAGCACGCGCCGGCCGCGCATGGGCACGCCCAGGTTCTGCACCACGTCGCGCACCAGCCCGATGCCGTCGAAGTTCTCGACCTCCACGCGCCCGCCGTCGAAGCGCATCGCGTTGGCCGCGCCGGCCAGCTCGGCGCTCGGCGAGCGCACCGTGGCGTAGGCGCAGGCATCGAGCTTGAAGGGCACGGTCACGTTCAGGCCGCGGCCGCCGGCGGCGCGGAAGGCATCCACCGCCGCAGCGAAGCCGTCCACCGGCGCCAGCAGCGCGGTGTACTCCATGTCCTGCCCGTTCGCGCGAGCGAAGCTCTGGTGGATGAAGGGCGACTTCGAGTGCCCGATGGGGTTGCCGATGACGGCGTAACGGTCTGTCATGGACCGGATTCTGCGGCGGCGGAAGCGCCGCGGGCGACGCCGCCCGCCGCGGCGCGCCGGGACGGCCTACTGCGCGGTGATTCCCCGGGCCTTGATCAACTGGCCGAGGGTCTGCGTTTCGCGGCGCAGGAAGGCCTCGAACTCCGCCGCCGAGCTGGCGACGGGTTCCGCGTTCAACTCGCCGAGCCGGGCCCGGACTTCCGCGGACCGCAGGGCGCGCGCGAACTCCTTGTGGATGCCGGCCACGATCGACGGCGGCGTGCCCGCACGCACGAACAGTCCGGTCCACTGCTGGGGGTTGAAGTCCGGGAACCCGGCCTCGGCGAAGGTCGGGACGTTGGGCAGCTGCGCCAGCCGCCTCTCGCTCGTCACCGCCAGGGCCCTGACCTTGCCCGCCACCGCCTGCGGCACGGCCAGGGTGCTGGAGATGAGCATCGCCTGGATGTGGCCGCCCATGAGGTCGGTCATCGCCGGCCCGCCGCCCTTGTAGGCGACATGCGGCAGGTCGATGCCCGTGATGTCCTTGAACACCTCGAAGTAGAGGTGGTTGCTGGTGCCGACGCCGGGGCTGCCGTAGCTGGCCTTGACACCCGACCTGGCCAGGGCGACGAAGTCCTTGACGCTCGTCGCGGGCACGTTGTTGCTGACGAGCATCACGAGCGGGATGCGCGCGAGCATGCTGACCGGCGTGAGGTCCTTGAACGTGTCGTAGGGCAGACGCGGGACGAGGTGCGGGTTGGCGGGGACGCTGTCCGCGCTCAGCAGGACCGTGTACCCGTCGGCCGGGGACCGCGCCAGCGCAGCCTCCGCCACGGTGCCGCCGGCACCGGGACGGTTCTCGATCACCACCGCTTGCCCGAAGCCTTCCTGCAGCGCGGGCAGCAGGGCGCGCGCGATGGTGTCGGTGAGCCCGCCAGGCGCGAAGCTCACGAGGATTCGGATCGGCTTGGCCGGCCAGTCCTGCGCACGCGCCCGCCGAGGGGCCAGGGTGACGAGCGACGTCGCCATGGCCATGGCCGCGCCGCCGATGAACGCCCGCTTACGCATGATGTCTCCTGGGTGCAAGTGCGCCGCGATCGGGCGCCTCGGTCCGTTAGGTGGACAACCGTCTCGACTCTATTCGGTCGGAGCGGCCTGTGTCAATCTCCGCGCACAACCCGGAAACCCGGCGCACGAGGGGTGTCCGCGCCGGGCACGGTGCCGGGCTCGACGGGGCGGTCAGCAGAAGGAGACGCCGATGGCACCGAGCGGGCCGAAATCGGCGTGGATGACGTCCCCCGCCGCGATGTTCACCGGGCGCGTGAACGATCCGGCCAGCAGAATGTGGCCCGGCTCGAGCATGATGTCGTGCCGGGCCAGCCGGTTCGCCAGCCAGACGATCCCCATCGCGGGGTGGCCCATGACCGCAGCGGACACCCCCGACTCCTCGATCACCCCGTTCTTCGACAGGGTGGCCGCGCACCAGCGCAGGTCCACGTCCATGGGCCGCACGACACGGCCCCCGGTGACGATCCCCGCCGCGGCGGCGTTGTCGGCGATCGTGTCGACGATGGCGCGCGGCACCTCGGTCCGGTAGTCGATGATCTCCAGCGCCGGCGTGACATAGGCCGTCGCGTCGAGCACGTCGAACACCGACACCCCCTGGCCGCCCAGGCGCTTGCCGAGCACGAAGGCCAGCTCCACCTCCAGGCGCGGGGCGATGAAGCGCGCGGCGGGGATCCGGGCACCGTCGGCATGGACCATGTCGTCGAGCAGCACGCCGTAGTCCGGCTCGGTCATCTTCGAGGCCTGCTGCATGGCGCGCGAGGTCAGGCCGATCTTGTGGCCGATCACGCGCGCGCCGGCCTTCACCCGCAGCTCGGCCCACATCTGCTGCACAGCATAGGAATCCTCGATCTCCATCGCCGGCCAGGTCCTGCTGACCTGGGGGATGGGCTTGCCGTCGCGGCCGGCCTCGTGCAGGGCCAGCGCGGCGCGCTGTCGTTCGTCCGAGCTGATCATCTTGCGTCGCCCTCCTGCCTTGTCCGCTCCAGCACCACCAGGGGGGGACGGTCGCCTTCGGCCTTGCCCGCGATCGGCGGCATGGGCAGGGCGGCGTCCCCGGGACCGATGACCAGCGTGTGTTCCAGCGTGTACCAGCGACCGCCGGCATCACCGGCGGGCGGATGCTCGTCCTCGTGCAGGACGTAGTCACCGATCAGGGCCTGGGTGACGCCGAACTGGACATCGGTCTCCAGGTGGGGGTCGTCGCGGGAGTACAGCTGGGAGAACTGCGTCTTGTAGCCCGGCTTGTGGACCAGGAAGTGGATGTGCGCGGGCCGCAGGTTGTGCCGCCCCTGCGCGCGGATCAGCGCGCCCACGGGGCCGTTGACCGGGATGGGGTAGCCCGAGGGCTTGACCGTGCGGAAACGCACGCAACCGTCCGCCCCGGTGCGGAAGCGACCGCGCAGGTTCATGTCCGCCTGGTGCGGGTCCTGGTTCTCGTAGTAGCCCTCGCCGGAGGCCTGCCAGACGTCGACCATCGCATCGGGCACGGCATCGCCGGCCGCGTCGCGGATCCACACCGTGACGAAGACCGGCTCGCCCGGCGTCGGTGAGCGCACGATGGATCCGCCCTGGGGCGTCTCCGGCGCGCCCTGGCGCCAGAACGGGCCCATGAGGTTCGCGGTGGTCGGCTCGCCCCGGCCGTTGTTCAGCAGGCACACCAGCGCCGACACGCCCAGCGAGCCGGCGCCCAGCACGACCTCGTTGTGAGAGGCCGTGGTCAACTGCCCGGCGCGTGCGATCGCGCCGCAGATCTGGCGGAACTCGGCCTCGGTGAGCTCGGTCTCGAGCACGAAGGCGTGGAGGTGACGCACGGCACTGGCGAGGAGGCGCCGCAGCCGGGGATCGGGAGTGCGCTCCACCTCGGCCAGCACCGAGCGCGTGAGGTCTGAAGGAGTCCGGACGATCATGGGGCTACTTGATGTGCAGGCCACCGTCGACCACCAGGGTCGTGCCGGTGACGAAGGACGATTCGTCCGAAGCCATCCACAAGATGGGATAGGCAATCTCCATCGGATCGGCCCAGCGCCGCAGCAGCGAGGTGTCCTGGCGCTGGGTCCGGAGTTCGTCGATGTCCTTGCCAGCCGCGCGCGCGCGGTTCAGGTGGAAGTCCGTGAGCGTGGAGCCGGGACACACGACGTTGACGCGGATCCCGTGCCCGGCCTCCTCGAAGGCGAGCGAGCGCGTCATGGCGATCATGGCAGCCTTGGTCGCGTCGTAGATCGCCATGCCGGCGCGCCCCTTGACGGCGTAGCACGAGGAGACGTTGACGACAGCGCCGCGGCCGCTCGCGCGCAGCATGGGCAGGACCGCGCGGCAGAAGTTCGCATTGCCCACGACGTTGACGGCGAGCACCGCCTGCCACTCCTCGGGCGCTGCCGCGGCGAAGGAGGCGTAGTTGCGCATCGAGGCGTTGTTGACCAGGACGTCCAGGCGCCCGAAGGCCTGCTCGCAGAGCCTCGCCGCATCCGGCGCGGCCGACGGCGCGGCCACGTCGGCCGCCAGCACCTGCAGTTGCGCGCCGGGCGTCTGCGCGCGCACGCCGGCGGCCGTGCGATCCAGCGCCGCCGCGTCCTTGTCGACGATCAGGACCTTGGCGCCCTCGGCACAGAACAGCGCCGCCGTCGCGGCGCCGATGCCTCCGCCCCCGCCGGTGACGAGGGCCACCTTGCCCGCCAGACGGCCGCTCACACCGAGTACACCGGCTGCTTGCCGCCGTAGACCAGGTGCTCCCTGGCCCATTCCTGCGGCCTCAAACCGTGTGGCAGCAGCACGCCGGCGGCGCGCACCTGCTGGGCCTGCGCGGCGAGCGCCGGCGGCTCCTGACCCCGCTCCAGCGCCTGGGTCGCCTCGAACAGCATGCGCCGGGCCATGACGATCGCCCGGTCCGAGGGCAGCAGCCTCTCCGTCGCATGGTTCTGGATCGGCCCCATGCTCTCCTGCAGCGAGGCGTCCTGGGCCGCGAAACCGAAGACGCCGCTGTACGCGCGGCGCTCCCTCTGCGCCTGCCGGTCGATGAGGTAGTCGTTGTCCTTGTTGGCCTTGGGGCGCCAGGTGCCGCCAGGCACGTTGGTGCCGGCTTCGTACTCGCAGTGCACGCCCTTGCCTTCCTCGAGGTCGCGGCGCTCCTCGGTGGACAGCGGCTGGTCCGGGCGGAAGTTGATGCTCCACGCCCAGCAATGGTGGTCGTCGATCGGCACCCACACATGCCCGCCGAGCGCGTGGTCTCCGAACGGCGGGATCAGGTTGTACCAGGGGAAGATCCACTGCGTGACGCGCCAGTAGTACGAGTCGGGCTCCCCCTTGCGGCGGCCGAACAGCGTCAGCCCTCCGTCGTGCTTCTCGATCTCGAACGTGACGTTGCCGTCCTTCTTGATGTATTCGTTGGCCTTGGTGCCCTGGTGGAAGGGGTCGTTGTCGACCTCGAACCGGTGCACGTAGGACACGTGGCTCGTGTCGATGCCGCCCTCCATGGCCTGAAGGTAGTTGCACTCCTGCAGGCGCTTGGACACGAACACGTGCGAGTCGGGGAGGTTGGCCCATTCGACGCCTGGGGGCTCGGGCTGACTGTCCTGCGGGCCCATGTAGGCCCAGACGATGCCCGCGCGCTCGATGCAGGGGTAGCCGGTGATGGACATCCGCTCGCACTGCTGAGGCGCCTGCGGGACGTCGATGCAACGGCCGTGGATGTCGAACTTCAGGCCGTGGTAGCTGCAGCGCAGGCCGTGTTCCTCGTTGCGGCCGAAATAGAGGGACGCGCCGCGGTGGGAGCAGAACTCGCTGACGAGGCCCACGCGGCCGGCGGTGTCGCGAAAGGCCAGCAGGGGCTCGCCCAGGATGCGCACGCGGACCTGGGGGCCGTCCGGCTGCGCCACCTCGCTGGACAGCAGCACCGGGATCCAGTACCGGCGCAGCAGCCTGCCGGTGGGGGTGCCGGGGCCGGTGCGCACCAGCGTCTGCATCATGCTTTCCATAGGCTGTCCGATAGGCGAGCAGTGTGTCCATTCTATGGACGACACCTGACTCGATCAAGCGGTCATGGCGCCCCGTTCGGCGTGCCGCCCAGGCTCGCGCTCAGTCGCGCCGCCAGGCCGCGAAGCGCGCGGCCGAACTCGTGCATCCGGCCCTCGGTCAGGCGGACATCGGGGCCGAACACGCCCAGGGAGCCTGCCACGGCGCCGCGGCCGTCGAAGAAGGGCGCGGCGACGGCGTAGGCGCCCTGGATGAGCTCGTTGTGCCCCATTGCATAACCCCGCTCCCGGGTGATGCGCAGCTGCTCGCGCAGCCATGCAAGGTCGGTGTTCGTCCCGGCGGAGAAGTCCCCCAGCTGCCCGGGCTGCAGCGGCGTGAACGCGAGGATCGCGCGGCCGCTGGCGCCGCGCACGAGTTTCTCGCTGTAACCGACCCCGCGCCGGAAGCTCAGCGGTTGCGGGCTCTGCAGCTCGGCGACGCAAAGGCGCATGTCGCCGCGCGGCACGAACAGGGCCACCGTCTCGACGGTGAAGGTCCAGGCCTCCAGCATCACGGGGCGCGCGATTTCACCCAGGTCGAGCGCTGAACTCCAGACATGGGCCAGCCGGGCGACGGCCGGTCCGAGCCGGAAGCGCTGCGGCTCCCCCGAGGCAGTGACGAAACCCCGGGTCTCCAGCGTGTGGAGCAGGCGGTACAGCGTGGCCCGGCTCAGCCGCACGCGCTTGATGAGGTCGGCCACGAGCAGGTCCTGTTCGCCCGGCTGGAAGGCGGCCAGGATGTCGAGCGCGCGCTCCACCGCCCGCACGCCTTCCCCGGCCCCCTGCGCCGGCTTCTCGTCGGCGCCCTGCATCCCGTCCGGCAGCGGCCCCTCCCGACCCGGGAATCCCACCTTCATGCCCCCGGAACCGCTTCCGCCCAGCACCTCAGTCCAGCGAGATGCCTGCGCGCTTGATCACGGCAGCCCAGATGCCCAGGTCGCGCTCGAAGATGGCCTTGAATTCCTCAGGAGTCGTGTTCGAGGGGTAGACCTGCATCTCGTCGATGAAGCGGCGGGCGAGCTCGGGATCGGCCTGGACCGCATTCAGGTCCTGCGAGATCTTGCGCAACACCGCGGCAGGGGTGCCCGCGGGCGCGAACAGGCCGAACCAGCCGTAGGCCTCGAAGCCGGTGACACCGGCCTCGGCCAGGGTCTGGACGTTCGGGTACAGGGGTGCGCGGGCGGGCCCGTTCACGCCGATGATCCGCACCCGGCCGGCGCGGATGTGGGGCAGCGGCGTCAGCATGTCGGAGCCGCCAGCGTCGGCTTCGCCGTTCATCAAGGCGCGGACGATGTCCTGCGCGCCCTTGTAGGGCACGTGCACCATGGAGACCCCGCCGTCGATCTGGATCTTCTCGCAGATCATGTGGGCGGTGGAGGCGATGCCCCAGCTGCCGAAGCTGACCTTTCCGGGGTTGGCCCTGGCGTACGCGATCAGCTCCGTGACGCTGTTCACCGGCAGGCCGGGGCGGACGATCACGGCGAGATGCTGGCGGTTGATCTGTGCGACCGGGGCGAAGTCCCTCAGCGTGTCGTAGGGCATCCTCCTGCGCAGCGCCGGGTTCTGGACGATGGAGGTGACATTGGCCAGCAGGGTGTAGCCGTCGGGTGGCGACTTCGCGACGAAGTCGCTGCCGATCAGGGTTGCGCCGCCGGGGCGGTTGTCGACGACGACCGGCTGGCCCCAGCGCTGCGACAGCCGCTCGGCGAGGATGCGCAGCACGAGGTCGTTCGTGGAGCCCGCCACCGACGGGATCACGATCCGTACCGGCCGGTCCGGGTAGGCACCGGCCTGCCCCCAGGCGGGCGCGACGCCGGCGACGAAGGGAGCGCCGGCCAGGGCCAGCCCGAGCCGGCGACGCGAACGCGAGAAGTCCTTGCCCATGGCGATGTCTCCTGTCTTTATCTTGTCGGTGGACCACCGCAACCTGGGGCATGCCAGCCGCGGCCGACCCGGCGCGCCCCGTGGACGCGCAGGTCGTTCCAGTATCGCCGAGGGTCTTCGGCTCATCAAGCGCACCGACAGCTACCGCGCGGCCGGTGGCCCCCCCGTGCCCATGATCGTGCTGCAATCGCTCCCGTCCGCATCCAGGAGACCCGATTGCCCGCTCCGACCCGCGCCACCTCCTCCCGCTGGGAGGCCCCGCCACGCCAGGAGAGCCTGTCGTGGGCCATCGTGCGGCAGATCCGCGACGCGCTGTTCTCTGGCCGTCTCACCCCGGGCGAGTTCCTGGGCAGCGAGATCACGCTGGCGCAGGGGTTCGGCGTCAGCCGCGTCGCCGCGCGCGAGGCGCTGCGTTCCCTCATCGCCCTGGGGATCGTCGAGGTGCGCATGGGCTCGCGCGGGGGCGCCTGGGTCGCGACCGGGAACTCCGAGCGGCTGGTGGACGCGCTGTCGGTCCAACTGCAGCTCATCGGCCTGACGCCGGGCGAGCTGCTGGAGGCACAGAGCACGACGATCGTCGTGTCCGCCGAGCTCGCCGCCCGGCGCGCGACCCCGGACGACGTGGCGCGCCTGCAGGCCGCCGCCGCCGCCGCCGAGGAGGCGTCGGACGCGCCGGCGTCGTTCATCGCCGCGTCGCTGCGCTTTCGCGAATGCATCGTCGAGACGACGGGAAACCGCGCCCTGGTGGCGCAGTACCGCGCCTTCGAGACCGTCCTCGGGCCGCTCCTGGAAGCCACCACCACCGCCGCGACGATCCGGCGCGTCGTGCGCTCCAACCGCGCCCTCGTGGCGGCCATCTCGCGCCACGACGCCTTGGCCGCGGGCGCCCTGATGCGCGAGCGCGAAGCCCGCATCCGCACGCGCGTGCTGCGCCGGGTCGCGCCGCCTGGCGTGCCGGGCTGAACCTGGCCGCGCGGCCGGGCGCGAGGCGGACACGGTGGCAACACCCGTGTTTTCCATCATATGTATGACAGATTGATCGACTACAGTCGAAGCCAGAGCGGAGGATCGCGGCTGCGGCACCCCGCCTTCACCGAGGAGACTCCCGCATGCTCACCGCACCCGAGGGCCGGCCCCTGCTGATCGACGCGCATGCGCACGTCACTGCCCCCGATTCGCTGTACGTGTGGAAGGCCGGGCTGCTGTCGCACCGCGGTGCCCACGGCAAGGGCTCGCCCCAGGTCAGCGACGACGAGATGCTGGCCGTGCTGAACGCCCCGGTCTTCGGCACCAGCTCGCACCTGGAGCAGTTGCGCGAGCTCGGCACCGACCTGCAGCTCATCTCCCCGCGGCCCTACCAGATGATGCACAGCGAGCGCCCCGGCACGCTGGTGCACTGGTTCACCGAGGAGACGAACACGATGATCGCGCAGCAGTGCCGGCTCGTGCCTCAGACCTTCCGCGGCATCGCGGGCCTGCCCCAGGTCTGGGGCGAGCCGGTGCGCAACGTGCTGCCCGAGTTGAACCGCTGCATCCAGGAACTCGGGATGGTCGGCTGCCTGCTCAACACCGACCCGAGCGAAGGCCTCGCCACGAACGAGGTGCCCGACCTCGGCCAGGAGTACTGGTATCCGCTGTGGGAGCGCCTGTGCGAGCTGGACGTGCCGGCCTACCTGCATTCGGCCGGCTACCGCTCTCCGCGGCACAACTACTCGGTGCACTTCATCAACGAGGAGACCGTGGCCGTGATGGCCCTGGCCCGATCGCGCGTGTTCAAGGACTTCCCGAACCTGAAGATCGTGGTCTCGCACGGCGGCGGCGCCATCCCCTACCAGGTGGGCCGCTTCCAGGCGCCGAGCCTGCGGCCGGGCCGGGCTGCCGAACCCTTCGTGCAGACGCTGAAGCGCCTGTGGTTCGACACCGTGCTGTACTCCGAGGAGGCCCTGCGCCTGCTGATCCGCACGGTCGGCCCCGAGCGCTGCATCTTCGGCGCCGAGCGGCCCGGCGTGGGCACGGTGCGCGACCCGGCGACCGGGCGCTGGCTGGACGACATCCAGCCCATGATCGCCGGCTTCGACTGGCTCGGCGACGCCGAGAAGGCCGCCATCTTCAGCGGCAACGCCATGCGCGTGTTCCGGCTCTGAGCCTGCGCAACGGCAAGCGCGCCATGGCAGCCATCGTCGGCGGACTGGCCTGTTCCCACGGACCGCTGCTGTCCGTGCCCCCGGACCTGTGGCACCTGCGCGCCGGCGCCGACCGCGCCGGTTCGCACTGGTTCCAGGGTCGTCGCCTCGACTACGCCTCGCTGCTGGCGGCGCGGGCACCCGGCTTCGCCGCCCGGATCGTCCCGGAGTCCCGGCAGCAGGCCTACGCCCGGTGCCAGGTCGCGCTCGACCGGATGGCCGAGGCCTTCGCGGGCATGGCGGCCGATGCCGTGGTCATCATCGGCAACGACCAGCGCGAACTCTTCCAGGAGGACTTCACCCCCGGCCTGCTGGTCTGCACGGCGGCGCAGATCGAGAACGTGCCCCTGCCCGACGAGCAGCGGGCGCGGCTTCCCCCGGGCATCGCCGAGTCCGAGCACGGGCACTGCCCCCCGGGCGGCGCGGTGTACCCGGGGCTGCCCGATGCCGCGGGCGCGCTCGCAGACGAGCTCTGCGGGCGCGGCTTCGACATCGCCACCTCGGCGCGCCTGCCGCGTGGGCAGGGGCGCCGGGAGGGCGTGCCGCATGCCTTCGGCTTCGTGTACCGCCGCATCCTGCGGGATCGGCCCCCGCCGTCCATCCCGCTGTTCGTCAACGTCGGCGCGGTGCCGAACCAGATCCGCGTGCCGCGCGCCCTGGCCCTCGGGCAGGCACTCGCGGCGTCGATCGCGGCGCTTCCGGGGACGGCGCGCGTGGTGGTCGTCGCCTCCGGCGGCCTGAGCCACTTCGTGGTCGACGAGGACTTCGACCACCGCGTGCTCCAGGCCCTCGCGCCCTTCGACGCGGCCACGCTGCAATCCCTCCCGGAGTCGTGGCTGCAGGGCAACTCGGCGGAGATCAAGAGCTGGCTCGTGCTGGCCGCGGCCATGCACGAGGCCGGCCTCCCGCTCGCGCGCTGCGATTACCAACCCTGCTACCGGACCGAGGCCGGCACGGGCAGCGGCATGGGCTTTGCCACATGGTCGCCTGCGTGATGCCTCTCCACGGGACGCCGGGCCGCCCCGGATCCTCCTGCGCCGCTCGCCGCACCGGGACCGACAACCGATGGACCAGGACACCAACCACCGGCTGACCCGGGTCGGCCCCGGGACGCCCATGGGGCGACTGCTGCGCCGCTACTGGATGCCGGTGGCCGGCGCGAGCGAGCTGCTCGAGCAGCCGGTGAAGCCGCTGCGCCTGCTGGGCGAGGACCTGGTGCTGTACCGCGACCTCTCCGGCCGGCACGGCCTGGTGGACCGTGCGTGCGCGCACCGGCGCGCCGACCTCGCCTTCGGCTTCGTCGAGGACCACGGCATCCGCTGCAGCTACCACGGCTGGTCCTTCGACGCCGCCGGCCGCTGCGTCACCCGCCCCTTCGAGGACCTCGGCGACCCGGACGGCGCGCGGCGCAGCCGCGTGCGCGTCAAGGCCTACCCGGTGCAGGAGAAGGCCGGGCTGCTGTGGGCCTACCTGGGCCCGGACCCGGCGCCGCTGCTGCCGGACTGGGAGATCTACTCGCTGCCCAACGGCTTCGTCCAGGTCGTCATCTCCGAGGTGCCCTGCAACTGGCTTCAATGCCAGGAGAACTCGATCGACCCGGTCCATTTCGAGTGGACGCACAACAACTGGAGCATGCGCCTGGAAGGGCGCACCGGGCCCTATGCGCCGCCCCACCAGGAGCTGGGCTTCGAGGAGTTCGAGCACGGCCTGATCTACCGCCGGCTGCGGGGCGCAGCGACGAAGGGCGATCCCCTCTGGCGCATCGGCCGCGTCTGCCTGTGGCCCAACGGCTTCTTCCTCGGCGAGCACTTCGAGTGGCGGGTACCGGTCGATGACGAGAACACCCTGAGCGTGTGCTGGTTCTTCACACGCGTGCCGCGCGAGGCCGAGCCCTACGAGCAGGACAGGATCCCGACCTGGCGCGGCCCGGTGCGCGACGCGCAGGGGCGCTGGATCACGAGCCACGTGATCAACCAGGACTTCGCGGCCTGGGCGGGCCAGGGCCGGATCGCCGACCGCACGCACGAGACGCT
>Ga0164292_10003430_pt1 | contig 12950 bp, 9 predicted proteins | sample GEODES117metaG_FD_111486 | JGI IMG/M metagenome (GOLD analysis project Ga0164292, IMG submission 111486) | Eutrophic lake water microbial communities from Lake Mendota, Wisconsin, USA - GEODES117 metaG | ecosystem: Environmental > Aquatic > Freshwater > Lake | place: USA: Lake Mendota, Wisconsin... | reverse complement strand
ACGAGCAGCGTGTGATGCAGGAAGCGAATGTCGCGCGTCCGCCCGAGGAGCGACGCCAGCTGCAGCTGGCGCCCGGTACTCGCCAGCAGGTCCTCGCCGCGAATCACCACGTCGATATCGTGTGTGATGTCGTCGACGACGACGGCGAACTGGTAGGTCCACTGGGCGTGGCGATCCCGCGCGAGCAGATCGCCGCACTGCTGCTGTGGCGTTTGCGTGAGTGCCCCGAGGCGGAGGTCCACGAAGGAGAACGGCGCATCGTCGAGGCGCACGCGACGCGCGAACGTTTCCTCGGCCGGAACACCCACGTGGCGGCAGGTGCCGGGATACCGCGGCTCCTCGCCCGGGCGGTGCGGCACCACCTGCGCGATGTCCCGTCGCGTGCAGCGACAAGGATACACGAGGCGTCGTTCCTCGAGTCTGTCGAGGGCGGCGCGATAGCGCGCATCCTGATTGGACTGCCGGGCCGGATGCGTGTCGCTGTCGTCGCGAAACGACGAGAGGTCATACACGTCAGGCGCGAGTCCAAGCCATTCGAGATCGTCGAGAAGCGCCTGCTCGTACTCCGGGCGACAGCGCGTGCGGTCGTGGTCCTCGATGCGCAACACGACGGCACCACCGAAGGCCCTCGCGATGCCCCAGACGTGCAGGGCGTTCACCAGATGACCGAGGTGCAGATACCCGGTGGGCGCGGGCGCGAAGCGGGTGCGCCAGCCATGCGCAGGCAAGCCTGCGGACAACCGCACGGGCAACGTGGAGCGCCAATCATCGGGCGTACGCATGCCACACGGTAGCCGCAGGGCGGACCAGCTTCAATGGTTCGCCGAATGGGCCGCGTACCAGTCTGCGGGGAGGGACGCGTGCACACGGAGATCGCCGAGGAGGGTGAGGGCACGGGGGAGCGCCGCATGGCCCAACGCTGTCCTTGGTGTCCTCACCTTGCTTTGTGATCTCGGCGTGGACGCGTTTCCCGCCAAACGAGACCGTCGATCCGTCGGCTGTACGATGTGTCAGGCGTGCAGCACGGCCGACTGGGGTGATGCGATGTCTCTTGTGATGCTCACCGACGGCGCGAACGACCGGATCGGGCCCACTTCCGATAGCAGTTGCGCGATCGTCGTTTGCTCGAAGCGCGCCGCCGCATGCCCGACGATCGCATTCCACCGGGCATGCACCGCACACGGGTTCTGCGCGTCACAGGCGCGATTGCGCAGCAGGCACGCCGGCGTGCGGGCGTGATCGTCGAATGGCGCGACGATCCGTGCCAGCGTCAGGCTGTCGGGCGCGACGGCGAGCGTGAACCCGCCGGCGGCACCCCTCGCGCTGTGCACGACACCCGCCTTGGCGAGTGCATTGAGGGTCTTCGCGAGGTAATTGCGCGGGGCCCCGAGTTCAGCGGCAATAGCATCTGCCGAAAGGGCCTTGGTGCCATTGTGGCGCGCGAGGAGCAACACGGCGCGCACGGCATGTTCCGCAGTGGCTGAGAGCATGGCAGATCCGGAAGAAGACGGTACAAACCTCACGGTGCACTGAGATTCGTCGTTTTCTTGCCGATCCGAAGTCGGGAAAGGCGTGGAATTTCCCCACCGGAACCTGACACCGACGTCCGGTAATCCCGCACACGGCCATCCATCGCCGTGCGCTCACGCCCCCTTCGCTCAGGGGCCGCCGCGCGTGCGCAGGCTATCCGGTTCGAACAGGCGCGGGTCCGCCCAGCCGCTGATGTCCGGCGAACGCACCTGACGCCACCCGGCGCGACCGGTGCCGAGCATGGCGCGGGCCGCCGGCTTGATGACGCCCACCACCTGTCCACCGCGGCTGGCGTCGGAGCGCACGTTCACCCAGGTGCGAGCCACGGCCGGCGTCCACTGGATCTCGTCGGGCATGCCGGCCGCCGGGATTGCACTGGCAACTGAGCCCCCCGTGGAATCGCTTGGCGCAGTCGGCGTGGCAGAGGCCATGGAGGGAGCGGCCACGACGCCGTTGCCGGTCGGGGTCCCCCGCGCGTCCCCCGTCGTGGGGAGCGGTGCCGCGATGCTCACGAGCGAGCGTGACGTCCCCACGGCCTCCTTGAGTTGCGGGGCCAGACGCCACACACCGCCGGCAGCCGTCACCATGAGCGCCACCGCTGCCGCCGTCCGCCACACACTGCGATCCAGCCGCAGCGACGAGAGCGACGCCAGCGAGAATCCCATCCCCTTTACGTCACCGCACCAATGACACTGCGCATCGACGCGATGCATGATGCCGCAGGAGCGACACCGCTTCAGCTTGGCGCGCTCACCACGCGCATCGAGCAGATTGAAGGGGTGCGCACACTTGGGGCACTGCGACGCGGCGACGAGCGCCTTGGAACCACACTTGGTGCAGCGGAGATAGGCCATGGGAGGAACGGCCGGGGACAGAAACGAGGGCGGACAGGGTGCCGGGCAGGCGGACGATGGAGTAACGCGTAACGATTGGGCACTGCGCGCGTTCCCGCTACGTGTCAGCGAGCAAGCTCATCAAATAGTTGCGATTTCGTGATTTAGGGATACACACATGCAGTGTGCTTCATGATTTCGGGTGCCCACGCCATTCGCCGGGGGACCGCGCGGATGCACGAAGGGGGCAGCGCCTTTCGGCGCTGCCCCCTTCGTGCTCTCGATCTTCAACCAGCAGACCAGCGGGCACGATCGCAAGTCGTGCCGTACCCGCTGCCCGGCGTTACGGGTTGCGATCCGTGCAGCCCTTGAACTCCGGATTGTTCGTCTCCGCCTGCACGACCGGCAGGTTCACGTCCTTCCCGTAGTTACCACCCTTGTAGTGGACACCCTGCGGAAAGACCGTGGCTTCGGTACGACCGTACTGCTTGATGAGCCGGCGCATGTCCCCCAGCCGCTGGCCGCGGCTGAACGTCCAGAACGCCTTTTCGCGGAAGTGCGCGTTCACGCGTGCGACGTCGCTCCCCGGATCCGAGAGTGCCGCCATCGCCGCCGGCTGGATGTCGCCGAGCCGCGGCGGGGTCGCGCGCAACGTGTTGTGGATGCTGAGCCACTGGGTGGTATTGCCGGCGCGAAGCGCCGCTTCGGCCTCGATCATGCGCGCATCGATGCCGTTGGCAACGTCCACCGGCGTAAGCTGACCCCACATGGCGGTGATGCGGGCATACGTCTGCCCGTCCTGGCCGTTGATGGCACCCGACGTCGGGATCGTCACCGGCAAACGCGGGTCACGCGCCGACGCGAAGGGAATGGCGTTCGCCACGCGAATGTTGCGTGAGTTCCCTTCGACGCTGTCACCAACACTGTACCGACGCGAGCTCAGCCCCTGCCCCCAAATTGTGTTCGTGCTCGTGTTGAGGGAGAAGGTGTGCTGGTAGACGAACGACGTGGGAACGGCCGCCACCAGCGCCGCCGCCTGCGTGAATTCGCCTAGCGCGAGATGCACACGACCCCGGGCGACGCGAATCGCGCGGTTCATGAGTACACTCTGCGCATCGGTCCCGTTGGCGAACGTGAGCGCCGTGTCGAGCGAGGCGGCCGCGTACTGGAACACCACCTGCGTGCTCTTCGGCGTTTCGAACTTGGGATCCACCGAGAACACGTTGCCCAGCGGGATTCCATTACAGAAATCGCTGCCCAGCTGCAACTCGGCAAAGCCGCGCGCAAGGTACATCTCGGCCCGCAATGCTCGCGAGGACGGACTGTACTTGGTCAGCGCCTCGATCGCCTCGTTCGCCCGGGTACGCGTGCGGTACAACTGACGCAGCATGCCGGTGATGGACGAGTTGAAGTCCTGGATCACACGCTGGTCGGTTTCGTCGTTCTGGATGAACGTAGAGCTCGTCGACCATTCGTCGGCCAAGAGCCCGCCGAACAACCACGTGCTCTCACCGCCGCCCGTGATGGAGCGGAAGGTACCAATGGTACCGTTGGCGAGGGCCACCGCACCGTCAGCGTTGACGATGTCGTTGGGATTAATGATGTCGGGATCGGTCACCCCGAGCAGGCGATCGTTGGCCGTTTGGCACGCCGTGAGGGAGAGCGCCAGTGCCGCCGCGGCAGCACTGAGCGCGCGTGACCGCCGGCCCAGAAAGCGATAGGTAGTCATGGGTCGGTGTATCCTCAGAATCCAATGTTGAGACGCATGATGAAGTAGCTCGGCGGCCCCACCGTCTGGAACTCGCTGGGAGCTTCCGTTCCGTCGTTCGTATTGAAGCCCGACTCCGGATCGGTGCCGCGGTACTTGGTCCACAGCTTGAGGTTACGCGCGGTGACCACCGCCGACAGCGAGCGGCCGCGGAGCAGACGCTTGGCCATGTCGTTGGAGAACGTGTACTGCAGCGAGGCTTCGCGAAGACGGACGAACGCACCGCTCTGGAAGAAGCCATCGAGCGTGCGGGCCGCATGCTCATTCGCCGCGATGTTCGTGGCCTGGTCGATGAAATCGGCCTTGAGATCGTTACGACCGGCGCAGTTCGGGCGCGTGCAGCGGATGCGTTCCGTGTTGTTGTACCACTTGCCGCCGCTGCGCCAGTCCCACATGGTCTGGAACCGCAGCTTCTTGCTGAACAGGTCAACGCCGTTGGTGAGCGTCGTCATGTAGCGCGGCGTGGCGTACCCGCGGAAGATCGCCGAGTCGCCGACAAAGACTTCGTTGCGCGCCGCATCGGCGAAGTAGGTGAGCAGGCCGTCACCGTTCTTATCCTGCCAGCCGGTGATGGGACGCGCCCACAAGCCTGCGATCGGATAGCCGGCCACAATGCGCGTCGTGGTACCGAGCTGCGGCGGCGTGTTCCCGAGCGAGACCACCTTGTTGTCGTTGGCCGACGACGAGATGTTCACGTCCCAGCCGATCGCGTCGCGCTGCAGGAGCTGCGCGTTGACCGAGATTTCGACACCGGAGTTCTTCACCGAGGCAAGGTTGCGCAGCTGTGACGCCACCGAGCCGAACGACGGCGGCAGCACGGCGCTGTACAACGCGTCCGTCGTGATCTTGCTGTAGTAGGTGACATCGAGCGACAGACGCTGGTTCAGCATCTGCGTTTCGAAGCCCATCTCGTGCTCAGCCGACCGCTCCGGCTTGAGATCGGGGTTGCCGAGCGCCGCCTGCGTGATGGTGGGCTGGTCGGCGTTCGACACGCTGGTGATACCGGCTGAGTAGAAGCGCAGCGCGTCGTTCGGGCCCGGCTGCACGCCGGACTGACCATAGGCGTAGCGCAGACGCATGGTGTTCACCCAGCTGGGGGCGCGCCACCAATCTTCTTCGGAGATCAGGTACGAGGCCGAGGCCTTGGGGTACACGATGCTCTGGAAGTTGGTACCGAACGCCGAATTCTGGTCACTACGCACGGCGGCCGTGAGGAAGAGGCGGTCACGCCAGGCGAGCGCCTGCTCGATGAAGGTACCAAAGGTCTTCTGACGCGTGGTGCCCTCAGCGACGCTCAACTGCGTGCCGGACGCCACGTTCTGCGAACCCGGCGCGAGCTGGTTCGAGCCCGTCGAAGCGCTCGTGAACTGGTAGCCGATGTACTGCGCGCCCACCGTGGTCTTGTTCTGGAAGCCCAGGAAGTCGTAGGTGGCCGTGGCGCCGGCGTCGACCGTGACGTTGTTGATGTACACGCGGTTGAGACCGCGCGAGCCGAGGCGCGTAGTGGCTGTGAGCGGCGGTCCTTCACCGCGCAGCAGGATGTTCTCGTCGTTGCGGCCAGTCCAGTCGTTACCGACGGTGGCGCGTGTGGAGAGCCACGACGTGGGGCGGTAGTTGGCCTGACCGGACCAGATGAAGCGATTCACTTCCTGGGCCGTCTTTTCCTGCCACATGTAGCCGGGCGTCCAGGCGCGGTAGCCGTTGAGCGCCGTGCCGAGGCCGGTGACGGTCCCGTTGTTGCGCGTGCCGGGGCCGCCGAACAGGTGCGACCCGAGGCCAGCCGTCGCGTTGGACTCGAGCGAGTAGCGCTGCGCCACGTTGATGAAGTTCGTGCTCATGCCAAGATCGAACTTCGGGCTGATCGTCGCGTTCACGTTGGAGCGGAGCGAACGACGTCCCATCTGATTCGGACGCGACGTCCACGGATAGATCTTGAGGCCCGTGGAGTCCATGCGCTCACGCTCGAACTCCGGCAGGCTCATCACGCCCACTTCGAGTTCGTCTTCCGCCGACACGAAATAGCGCACCGCTTCGGTTCCGCCAGACACCTGCACACCCACCTGACGGCGCGGGGACGTCTTGAGCGGGGTGAGGTCCTTCTCGTCGAAGATGTTGAGGGAGCTCGTGGAGTCGGCCGCGCACTCGCCCGTGCCCACACGCTGCAGGTTGCAGAACGCGCGCGACGATGCGGTTTCGCCCGGGCGCTTGCCCCAGAGCGAAAAGGCTGCCGGGTAGTAGTTCCGGTCGTACACCGTGCCACCTTCGGTATACACGCTCCAGCGGGCGGCGCCGGCGCGCCCCTTCTTGGTGGTGACGAGAATCACGCCGTTAGCGGCGTCGGTGCCATACAGCGTGGCGGCCGAAGGCCCCTTCACGATCTCGATGCTTTCGATCTCTTCAGGATTGAGGTCACCGACACGACTCGGCGAGTTACCGCCGGTGCCGCCGCCGCTACCCGTGACCGTCGAAAAGCTGCCCTGATTGCTCGTCATGCGGATACCGTCGATGATCCAGATCGGCTCGTTGTTCAAGCTGATCGAGTTGATTCCACGGATACGGATGCGGGCACCGGTGCCGGTCTGCGTACCGCTGGTGACGGTGACGCCGGGGGCGCGCGAATTGAGGAGGTCGTTGAGGTTGCCCAACGGCGCCGACTCAGTGACCTTGGCGGCGTCGATATTGGCCGTCGCGTTGCCGATTTCGACGCGACGCTGTTCGCCGGTCGCCGTCGTCACGACCGCGGCGAGGTTCACCGCCGCCGTGGTGAGCGCCACGTTCAGCGTGGTCGCCTGCCCGGCCGCGATGGTGATGGGCTTTGACTGCTCCGTGTAGCCGACCCGAAGCACCCGCGCCGTGTAGGAGCCGGGATTGATGGCCCGCAGCGTCAGTTTGCCTTCGGCGGTCGTCTGCCCCGCGATGGTGGTGCCCACGAGAAACACACGGGCGGCTTCAACGGGTCGCTGATTGGCCGCGTCGGTCACCGTGACCGTCAGCGAACCAGGCTGTTGCGCTTGGGCTGTTGGACCAGCGAGGGCAAGAAGCCCCGCCAGCGCCAACAGTGGGCGCCACGAGTGGAGCATGGGCAAATCTCCGAGAGGGGGTGAGGAGGGACTACGGTGCAACCGGGCACGTGTGGAGGGTCCCGGGGTGCAGGTCGCACAACGTCGACACGCACCGCATGGAGGCAACAGGACGAATCGTCCTGACGTCACTCTCGTCCCGCGTACGTGCCGACTGCCGCCGCCGTTGGGCGACTCGACCCGAACGTAAGCATCAGTTCCAACATTCGCCATGCAACGCACGTTCCCTTGGCAGGCCCACGTCCGCGCATTTCGCCTCCTTCATTTTTGCTCGCCGCGCCCGCCGTGTCCCCCACCGGTTCCGCTCACCCGCGCCTGTTGCTCCTCGGTGCCGCCGCCGTCCTGGCGGCCTATGGCGCCGGCTACAGTCGTACGAGTGAGGCGGCCGAGGCGCTCGCGGTCCGCAGCAGCGGACGACGTCGCCCACCACCTCCGTTGCCGGATGACGCCGCAGCGCGTCGGGATGGCGCGACCGAGCCATCCGGTATGACATCGCCATCGGATGTTTCTGAAAACCGCGCTGCGAGTGGCGCCAATACCACTGGCGACGTGAGCGCCGCTTTACCCGCGATACAGGAGAGCGTCGACGCACGTGCGTCCACATCGCCGCCCTTGCCCTCCCGCGTGGACGGCTCCGTGGCGGTGGCAGGGATGAGCAGTAACGCCGTCGCGGCGGGAACCGCGCCGATGGCCGCCCCCGCCGCGCCGATTTCGCCCACCGCCACCGTGACGCCGGCGGTGGCGCCCGCCCCAGCACCGCTTCCAGCACCCGCGCCGGCGCCAACACCCGCTCCAGCACCAGCGCCCGCGCCCACCACGACGCCAGCCGACACCGCTCCGCGCACAGGCCTCAAGTGGAAGGATGGCACCTTCTCCGGCTGGGGCACGTCGCGCCATGGTGACATCGAGGCCACGGTGATCATCGAGAAGGGGCGCATTACCGCGGCCGCGATCAGTCGCTGCCTGACGCGCTACTCGTGCTCGTGGATCGCGCATCTGCAGCCGCAGGTCGTGGAGCGGCAGAGCCCCGAAGTCGACAACGTGTCGGGGGCCACGGAAAGCGCGAATGCGTTTTACTACGCGGTGGTCGAAGCGCTCAAGGCCGCCAAGCCATAACGTGCACCCGACGCCGCCGTGATCGGGCACGACCAACCGCTGTTCGAGTTCGTTACCACGGCGATGAGCACCACCGTCTCCGTGCAGATCGTGGGCGCACATCCCAACGCCGAGACGCTCGCCGCCGAGGCGCTGGACTGGTTTCGCGTCGTCGAGTCGACCTGCTCGCGATTCGATCCCACCTCGGAACTCTCGCAGCTGTGCAACTCGGCGCCGGCATGGACGACCGTGCCAACGTTGCTCTTCGAAGTGCTGCGTGTGGCCCTGGCCGTGTCGCAGGCGAGCCGCGGCGCTTTCGATCCCACCGTTGGCGCGGCGCTGCAGACCAGGGTTTCGACACGCATTGGCAGACCGGCGCACGGCGCACGACGCGCACACACGCGCAGCAGGCGGACTGGCGTGATGTCTCACTGGACGACGCGACGGGGCGCGTGCGCCTGCATCGTGCACTGCAGCTCGATCTCGGGGCCGTGGCCAAAGGCTTTGCGCTCGACCTTGCCGCGCGCGCGATGGCCGGCGTTGCCGACTGCTGTCTCGTGGCCGGCGGCGACCTGCTCTGCCGCGGTACCAACGCGCGCGGGCGCGTTTGGCAGACGGCCATCGTGCACCCGCTCGCGACCGACCGCTCGGCGGGCACCCTCGAGGTACACGCGCCCGAGTACGCCATCTGTACCAGCGGTGGCTACGCCCGTCGCAACGCGCACGGGCATCACCTGCTCGATCCTCGTCGGCCGGGCGCACCGAACGCCGACTCGCTGGCGAGCGCCACGGTGATAGCCCCGCAGGCCGGCATCGCCGATGCCCTGGCGACGGCCGCGTTCGTCCTCGGCGCCGAGGACGCGCGCGCGCTACTCGAGGAACAGGGGGTCGATGCCGTACTCATCGACGCACGCGGTGTGCTCCACCTCGTGAACGGGTGGGCACGCAGCACGTTCATGCCCGCTAGCTTCTGACGCATGCATTCACCGACGCTGTCGGCGCCCTCCACCGGCGTATTCCATCACCTGCCCCGATGGCTTCGTTCTCCGAAGGGGCTGTTCACCGGCATTCTGCTGCTGCTCACGATACCCGCCGCACAGCACAGCGGCTGGAGCCTCGTGCTCCCCGGGCTCACGGCAGCGATCGTAGTGGCCATGCTGCTCGATGCGCCGCTGATCCGTTGGCGCGATGGTGCATGGAGTGTGCCCGACGGAGCGATGCTCACGGGATGGCTCGTGGCGCTCGTGATGAGCCCGCACGTGGCGTGGCCCACCATAGCCGCCAGCACGGCGGTAGGGATCGCGGCGAAGCATGCGCTGCGCGTGAAGCGCGCCAACGTGCTCAATCCGGCCGCTGCGGCACTGGTGGCCAGCTACTACCTGTTCGACACCGGCCAGAATTGGTGGGGGGCGTTGCCCGAGTTGCCGTCGTGGTGGATTGTGCTCGTGGCAGCCACCGGCGCCTTCATGGCATGGCGGCTCAACAAGCTGCCACTCGTGCTCGCCCTGCTCGCCGTACACTTCACCCTCGCCACCGGCGCCGCGTATCTCGGCGATCCAGCGCACGTGGCAGAACTGTATCGCGCGCCCGATGTGCACATGGTGCTCTTCTTCGCGGGCTTCATGGCCACCGACCCACCCACATCACCGCCCAAGCCGCGGGAGCAGTTGGTATTCGGCGCGCTCACCGCGCTCACCAGCTTTGTGCTCTTCACGCTGGTGGGCGCGGTGTATTTCCTGCTCGGCGGCCTGCTGGTGGCCAACCTCTGGGAAGGGTGGCGCAAATGGCGGCGCGTGAAGCGGTAAGGCCGAGTGTTTACTGCCGCACCGGGTTGGTGGCCAGCGCCTTCGTGAGACGGTACAGGAACTCCTGCCCTTCGTAGTAGCTCTTCACCGCCATGCGTTCGTCGCGCCCGTGCGCGCGGGCGTCGACGGTGGGATCACTGAACAGCCCCGATACGCCGAAGGCTGGCACGCCGATGGCGCGGAAGAAGCGCGAGTCGGTGGCCCCCGTGCTCATGGTCGGAATGATGGGCATGGCGCCCCACATGTCCTTCGTAATGCGGGTCACGTTGTCCATCACCTCAGGAAGCAGCGCCGACGCCGGCGTGCTTGGGCGCTGGCTGCGGATGATCACCTTCACGTTGGTGTCGCCGATCGCCTTTTCCAGTTCGGCGCGTACCGACTCCGCCGACTCCGAGGGATAGATGCGGCAATTCACGTTGGCTTCGGCGAGCTGCGGCAGCGCATTGGTGGCGTGCCCGCCCTTGAGTTCCGTCGCCACGCAGGTGGTGCGCAGCATGCTGTTGTAGCGCGGATCGGCCGTCACCGCGGCAATGGCCGCCGCATCGGCGGGATTCTTCACCAGCGCCGTCATCGCGCGTCCCATCGCCGGCTCCTCCTGGGCAGCCGTCTGCGAGAAGAAGGCGCGCGTCACCTCGTTGAGCTTCACCGTGAACTTGTAGCGCCCCACCTTGCCGAGGCCGTCAGCAAGCTGCGTGATGGCGTTGTCATCGCGCGGCACCGACGAGTGGCCGCCCTTGTTCGTCGCGCGCAGCGTGAAGTTGGTGGTGACCTTCTCGGCCGCCTGGATGCCATTGAACAGCGGCTTGCCGTTGCGCAGCGTGCCGCCGCCGCCCTCGTTGATCACGAGCGCCGCATCCACCAGCTCCTTGTGGTTCTTGATGAGCCAGTCGACCCCGTTGGCCGGACCGCTCTCCTCGTCGGCCGTGAGCGCGATGATGATGTCGCGATCGGGCACGTAGCCCTCCTGCTTCATGCGGAACACGTTGGCCACGAAGATCGACGCCATCGCCTTGTCGTCGGCCGTACCGCGCCCGTAGTAGTAGCCGTCACGCTCGGTGAACACGAACGGATCGAGGTCGGGCGACCAGTCGGCCTTGAGCGCTTCCACCACGTCGATGTGGGCGAGCAGCAGCAGCGGCTTTTGGGCACCAGGCCCGCCCTTGCCGCGAATGCGCGCCACGACATTGTGCTTCTCCGGACGCGGTCCACCCACGAAGATGTCGGCCTCCGGGATCCCGGCGGCCTTGAAACGCACCGCCATCGCGCGCGCTGCCGTGGTGATGTTCCCCGTTTCCACGCCGGTGTTGATCTCCACCAGCTCCTTGTAGATGTCGCGCGTGAGCTGCTGAAACGGCGACAGCGCCCCGGGCTTGTACACGGCACTCGCGGGCTGGGCCAGCACCACCGACGGTACCACCGCCGGGATCACCGCGGCGCACGCCACCGCCGCACTGCGCCACACCGCACGACCTGCACCATCGAAACGACTCATAGCGAACTCCCGTGATGAGAAAGGGGACGACTCACAGAAAGGCGAGGGGCGTCGCACGCGGCGCGCCATCGTCGGACACATATCGGTGTAACAGTTCCTCGGCGGCAGGCAGATACGCCTGGACCGGTGGCAACCCGCCATCGAGCAGCGGCCCCGTGTCGCGCAGCGCCATGGCGACGCCGTCGGTAAGGGCCATAACGTCGTGGTGCTCGTGCACACACGCATCGAGCAACAGCACGAGGTGCTGGGCCAGCTCCTCCGGCGTCGGCTCACGCACCGCGTGCCACCCGATGTGCTCGAGGGCGCGAGTGAGTGCCGGCGTTCCTCCCGGCCCACCCGGACGCGAGTCGTCGAGGTACCGCTGCCGAATGCGCGTGAACGAAAGCGCGTGACTCATGCGCCCTACCGGCTGCGCGGCTCGCCCAGTTTGGCCTGGGTGCGCACGTACTCGGCGGCATCGGCGTGCGTCCCCCACCATACGGCATTACCCGCACGCTGCTTCACATGCGCGATGAACTGTTCGAGGGCCACGATGCGTGAGCGATGTCCCGACACATGCGGATGCAGCGTGAGCACCACCATCCCGCCCTCCTCGAACGCCTTGTCGAACTCGTCCATCCACACGCGCGCCACATCACGCGGGTTCATGTAGCGTTCGCCGCGCGGGTCGAACAGGGGCGCATCGTCCAGGATCCACTGCACCGGCAGCTCGACGAGCCCCGTGGGCGTACCGCGCTGATTGATCTCGTAGGGCGCATCGTCAGCCATGAGTGAGCTTTCGTAGCGGAAGCCCAGCTCGCGCACGATGTCGAGCGTGTTGGGGCTGAAGTTCCAGCTCGGCGCCCGGTAGCCCACGGGCTTCTTGCCGGTGAGCGCGGTGAGTTCGGCGATCGCCTTCTTGAGGAGGGCGCGCTCGGCCGAGTCGGGGAGTGTGGTGTTGAGCTCGTGAATCCACCCGTGCACGGCGATCTCGTGTCGCCCGCTGGCCCCGATGTCGGCCGCCATGGTCGGTGTGAGCCCGAGACTCACGCTGGGAATGAAGAACGACGCCGGCAGCTTGTGGCGATCGAGCAGTTTGAGGATGCGCGGCAGCCCCACGCGCGCGCCGTACTGCATCTCGGCCAGCGACCCCACCGTGGGTTCGCCGTAGCGCACCGCGATGGTTTCGTTGTCCACGTCGAACGAGAGCAGCACCGCGGCCTTCGCACCGCCCGGCCATTTCGAAGGGAGCAGGGAGCGTCCGGCGCGCACCTCGTTCACCACGGTGCGCACACTGTCGATCGACCATTTCCACCCCGGCTTGGCCGACGTCACCGGCACCGGCTGCGCCTGCGCCTGCAATGTGGT
>Ga0164292_10003429_pt1 | contig 12954 bp, 13 predicted proteins | sample GEODES117metaG_FD_111486 | JGI IMG/M metagenome (GOLD analysis project Ga0164292, IMG submission 111486) | Eutrophic lake water microbial communities from Lake Mendota, Wisconsin, USA - GEODES117 metaG | ecosystem: Environmental > Aquatic > Freshwater > Lake | place: USA: Lake Mendota... | reverse complement strand
TTGAATCGAAAGTACTTGCCTGTCGATGTCGAGGATTGCAGAGGCTGGATCGCTTAAGGCAGTACGTACCTCTGCGTTAATCAACCCGAATTGCGTAAGCAACTCGCGCATGTGCTGCGCCCCACCACCGGATGCTGCTTGGTAAGTCATGGACGTCATCCATTGGATCAAGCCTTGATTAAACAGACCTGCCAAGCCCATCAACATACAACTAACCGTGCAGTTCCCGCCTATAAAGTCTTTCACTCCGCGCTTCAGTGCAGCGTCAATCATGGACCGATTCACCGGATCCAATACGATAATCGCATCGTCCTTCATACGAAGCGTACTCGCGGCGTCAATCCAATAGCCTTTCCACCCCGCCGCCCTTAGCTTTGGATACACCTCTGCGGTGTAATCTCCGCCTTGCGCCGTCACGATGGTGTTGAGCTTCTTTAAGGCATCAATGTCATAGGCATTCTGCAGAGCGGTTTCACCAGCCCACGTTGGGCTTTTTCCGCCAGCGTTACTAGTCGAGAAAAATACCGGGTCAATGAGTGCGAAATCACCTTCATCGCGCATGCGCTGCATGAGCACAGATCCAACCATACCGCGCCAACCGACCAAACCGACAGAGTGTTTCATTTCAGAGCTTTGTTAAAAATAAATGACAGATTTGTGACCATTTTAACGCTAATTAAAACTTAACCGAGCGCTTTAAGAATTGCGTCACCCATCGCGGCTGTTCCAACCTTTGTCGTACCAGCCTCATAAATATCAGCGGTGCGGAAACCCTGCTGCAAGACGCGCTGCACCGCCTGTTCGATGCGCTTAGCTTGGGCATCATTATCGAGCGAATAACGCAGCAACATGGCAGCCGACAAAATTGTAGCGATAGGATTTGCGACGCCTTTGCCAGCGATGTCAGGTGCCGAGCCATGGCTTGGCTCATACAGTCCCTGGCCAGAGGCGTTCATGGACGCGGAGGGCAACATGCCAATCGAGCCCGTCAACATGGCCGCTTCATCTGACAGGATATCGCCAAACAAATTGCCCGTCACGATGACATCAAAATCGCGTGGCGCACGAACCAGTTGCATGGCAGCGTTATCAACATACATATGCGTCAGCGCAACGTCGGGATACTCTTTGGCAACTTCAATCACGGTATCACGCCAAAGCTGCGAGGTTTCAAGAACATTGGCCTTGTCAACGCTGCATAGCTTACGACCGCGCTTCTGCGCAGCTTGGAATCCGAGATGAGCAATGCGTCGAATCTCCGGTTCTGCATAGCGCATCGTATCGAAACCTTCCTTGCTTCCAGCAAACGGGCCGTCAGTCGCAGTCCGAATGCCACGGGGTGTTCCAAAATAAATGTCGCCAGTCAGTTCACGCAAAATCAAAATATCAAGACCAGACACGATTTCGGGTTTCAGCGACGAAGCATTTGCGAGTTCTGGATACAAAATAGCCGGCCGCAGATTGGCAAATAAACCTAGCGACTTACGCAATCCAAGGATCGCTTGTTCAGGTCGGTGTTCGCGAGGCAGCTTGTCATACTTCCAGTCACCCACCGCTCCAAACAACACGGCATGAGACTCTTGCGCAAGCTTCAGTGTGCTGGGCGGCAGAGGATGCCCATGCAGATCATAGGCCGTTCCACCAACCGGGGCATGTTCAATTTCCAACGGAATACTCAGCGCCTTGAGTACGCGAACGGCCTGTTCGATAATTTCGGCACCAATGCCATCGCCAGGCAACACCGCAATTTTTTTTGTCATGATGTCTACATCCAAAAATATTGGGCCGGAAAACCGGCCCGTTTAAACGAGGTCTAACGGACAATCGGCACAACATCCAGCCAGGGATGACGCGCAAGACGTTCTGCTTCGAATGCGCGAATTTTTTCTTCTTTACGTAGCGTTAATCCGATTTCATCCAACCCATTTACAAGACAGTATTTGCGGTGAGGTGTAATGTCGAACTCCATACCGCGTCCATCGGGGGCAATCACTACCTGCTTCTCTAGGTCAATCGTCAACTTATAGCCGACAAAGCCGCGCACTTCATCGAACAAACGCGCCACCTGAAGCTCTGACAATACGATCGGAAGAAAACCGGTCTTGTAGCTGTTGTTGAAAAAGATGTCCGCGAACGAAGGCGCAATCACGGCTCTAAAACCATACTGAGCCAGTGCCCAAGGTGCGTGCTCACGGCTCGAGCCACATCCAAAGTTCTTGCGGCCAAGCAATATAGAAGCATCTTGATAGCGGGAATGATTCAGTACAAAATCCGGATTCAGCGGTCGTTTGGAATTATCCATTCCTGGCTCACCGTGATCCAAGTAGCGCAACTCATCGAACAAATTAGGTCCGAATCCAGTACGCTTAATTGACTTCAGGAACTGTTTAGGGATGATGAGATCGGTGTCAACGTTCTCACGATCTAAAGGGGCCACAAGGCCTTGATGTGTTGTGAATGCGTCCATGATGATTACCGGAAGTTACGTACGTCGACAAAGTGGCCAGCAACGGCAGCAGCAGCAGCCATTGCGGGGCTAACGAGGTGTGTGCGTCCGCCCTGCCCCTGACGCCCTTCAAAATTTCGATTGGATGTGGAGGCGCAACGTTCACCTGGCTCGAGCCTATCGGCGTTCATCGCGAGGCACATTGAACAACCAGGTTCACGCCATTCGAAACCAGCCTCAATAAAAATCTTGTCCAAGCCTTCGCGCTCAGCCTGTGCCTTCACCAAGCCGGAGCCCGCAACCACCATCGCCTGACGCACCGTACTCGCAACGCGCTTGCCCCGAGCAACAGCAGCCGCTGCTCGAAGATCTTCAATACGTGAGTTCGTACACGAACCGATAAACACGCGATCAATCTTGATGTCTTCGATGGGAGTATTGGGTTTGAGGCCCATGTACTCCAGAGCACGCTCCATACCGCTTCGACGCATGTCATCTTTCTCGCGATCAGGATCTGGTACTCGACCCGTGACAGGCAACACCATCTCTGGCGATGTTCCCCAAGTCACCTGCGGGGCAATCTGTTTTGCATCAATATCAACCACACGATCAAAATGAGCACCCTCATCCGAGCGTAGTGTCTTCCAGTAGGCAACTGCCGTATCCCACAGCGCGCCACTTGGCGCAAACGGCCTACCCACAAAGTAATCAATTGTCTTCTGATCTACCGCCACCATTCCGGACCGCGCACCCGCCTCGATTGACATGTTACACAGGGTCATGCGACCTTCGATTGACAAGTCGCGAATCGCGCTGCCAGCGAACTCGATGGCATGTCCAGTGCCGCCCGCCGTGCCGATGACGCCGATAACATGCAAAATAATATCTTTGGCGGTGCAACCTGTTGGAAGCGTGCCTTCAACTCTCACCAACATATTCTTGTTCTTTTTAGCCTGCAGGGTCTGGGTCGCCATCACGTGTTCAACTTCGGATGTGCCGATACCGAAAGCCAGCGCCGCCACAGCACCGTGCGTGCTTGTGTGTGAATCACCACAGACAACCGTCATGCCAGGCAACGTCGCGCCTTGCTCAGGACCAATCACATGAACAATACCCTGGCGTAGGTCGTTCATCTTGAATTCGATGACATTGTGTTTTGCACAGTTCGCATCCAAGGTATCCACTTGCAGCTTGGAGATCGGATCAGTGATCCCTTCTTTGCGGTCAATGGTAGGGACGTTATGGTCAGCCACCGCAAGGTTCGCGTTCAAACGCCACAACTTGCGTCCCGCTAACTCCAATCCCTCGAAGGCCTGGGGGCTGGTGACTTCGTGCAAAAGATGACGATCGATATACAGGATAGTGGTGCCGTCGGCCTCTTCATGGACCACGTGAGCGTCCCACAGCTTGTCGTAAAGGGTTTTTTTCATGACGTTGTCTCTGTCAGTCACAGTCTAGTGTTAATAAATCAGCATTTGATTATGCCATAGGGACAACGCCCTAATGGCAAACATTCCGAACGGATCAGCTACGCAAAACAGTTCCACATAAAGCACGGTCAAGCAGCGCGTGGTCCACTAAGACCAAGGCCAATAGCGCCTCGGCGATGGGGGTTGCTCGGATGCCCACGCAGGGATCATGCCGACCTAAGGTTTGCACCATGACAGGCTGCCCGGCCTTATCCACCGAACGACGTTCGGTTCTGATACTTGAGGTTGGCTTAATCGCTAAACTCACACAAACAGGTTGTCCGGTCGATATACCGCCCAAAACTCCCCCTGCATTGTTGGTTAGAAACCCGTCTGGCGTCATTTCGTCGCCATGCTCAGAGCCGCGCTGCGCCACGCTGCGAAACCCAGCTCCAATCTCGACCCCCTTGACCGCGTTCAACCCCATCATCGCATGCGCAATGTCGGCATCTAGTCGGTCGTAAATTGGTGCACCCCACCCCACTGGTACACCTTCAGCGATTACCTCAATACGCGCGCCAACAGAATCGCCGGCTTTCCGTAAAGCATCCATGTACTCCTCAAGCTCCTGGACCCGCGAGGAGTCAGCGGCGAAAAACGGATTCGTCTCAACATGTTCCCAGCTGACAAAATCGAGAGGGATGGGACCTAGGGCGGACATGTACCCACGCACCTGTGTGCCGAAATTTTCTCGCAGCCACTTCTTGGCAATAGCCCCTGCAGCGACCGTTGGGGCTGTAAGGCGTGCCGAAGAGCGCCCACCACCACGCGGGTCACGGACGCCGTACTTTTTGAAGTAAGAGTAATCGGCATGTCCGGGACGAAAGGTTTCGGCGATGTTGCTGTAGTCCTTGCTGCGGGCATCGACGTTACGTATGAGCAAACCGATCGGCGTACCGGTCGTATGCCCTTCGAACACGCCAGACAGGATCTCAACCCGATCCGACTCCTGCCGCTGGGTCACGTGTCGTGAGGTACCGGGGCGTCGCCTGTCAAGCTCTAGTTGGATATCGGCTTCAGATAAGGCAAGCCCCGGAGGGCAGCCATCGACAACACAGCCTATCGCTGGGCCGTGAGATTCACCGAAATTGGTGACGCGAAACAGGGTGCCGAGAGTGTTGCCAGACATAAAGAAACCGTACAAATAATCTGTGGTTGATATGGAATTATGGCACTAGGACGAACAACTTACTTCGATTGTAGTCGCCCAAGCTGGAGGCTGCGCCGCGTAGGCATCCTTACCGTGTTGGAAGGTAAACGGTGACCGTAACACGTCAAACAATGTCTGAACCTCCGAAAAATCACCCTCTTGGGCACTCTCGATGGCTTTCTGGGCCAAGTAATTGCGAAGAACATAAAGGGGATTCACACTTAGCATACCCTTTACACGTGCGCCTGAATCCTGGACGGGAATGGACAGCAGTCGAGCCTGATACTTACCAAGCCACGCGATAGAGGCCTCTCGATCGATAAAAAGATCAACAAAAGGCACCAGCCCGGGACCGACGGTACCCCCCAGGTCCTGCGACGCCTGTACGGCATCAACCTCGCCAATACCTGGTGCGTAGGCCAGCTGCCTAAAAGTCAATGTAAAGTCCGCGCGATTGGCCTGCATTAAGGACCAGAGATCATCGATTAGTGCCTCATCACCCGGCTGCCAAACACCTAAGCCCAATTTGGCACTCATGCGCGTCTGCATTTCTTGAAGAAAAAACCCGTCATAAGTATCCAACGCAGCACGGAGGGCGTCTGCATCGGGTGCAATCACATGCAGGCTATTGGCCAATTGATATAGATTCCAATGGGCAACGGCCGGCTGTGCGTGCCAGGCATACCGCCCTTGTGCGTCGGTGTGATTACATATGTGTTTGGCATCAAATGCATCCATGAATCCGAATGGCCCGTAATCTAGGGTCAAGCCAAGAATCGACATATTGTCTGTGTTCATGACGCCGTGGCAAAAACCGACAACCTGCCACTGCGCCATCAAACGCGCAGTACGTTGCACCACAGCGCGCAAGAGTCGAACATAGCGTTGCTCGCCCGTTTCAGTCACGCCCGCCTCTGGTAACAGGCACTCTGGGTAAAACCGGCCGATCACGTAATCAGCCAACACCGTTAACTGTTGTGGCGCATTACGCGAAGCCCAATGTTCAAACGAACCAAACCTTATAAAACTTGGGGCCATACGCGCGACCACCGCCGCACTTTCGACCGTTTCACGAATCACCCGGTCTTTGGCGCTCACGATCGACAACGCTTGCGTTGTCGGAATTCCTAAGCCGGACATGGCCTGACTTGCGAGATACTCTCGAATAGAGGAGCGCAATACCGCTCTACCATCTCCACGCCGAGAGTACGGTGTTGGTCCAGCTCCCTTAAGTTGAATCTCCCAATTACCACGAGGACCTGAAACTTCACCAAGCAAATGCGCTCGGCCGTCACCAAGCTGTCCCGCCCATACGCCAAACTGATGGCCGCTATAGACCGCTGCGAGAGTGTCACCCCCGGGAAGAGGTTTGGAACCACTCACGATACTTAAAAACTCTTGAGACTCCAATTCCCTTGGGCCAAGCTCAAGAAGCGCGCCGACGGAGGGATTAGCATGCACCAAGACAGACTCATTGAGGGGCGTCGTAGGGATGCGGGTGAAAAAATCTGTCGGCAGTGCCGCAAAGGAGTTTTCCTTCGGAACACGAAAGAAAGCGCTGTCCTGCAAATAGCTATGCTGGCTCATCTACCTCGTTCCTCAAGGGGGTCAGTCGGTGGTGACACCGAAGCAGCTTTTTCGGCCGCGGCGGCTAGTTTGGCGGCACGCTTTGCGGGACGCACATAAAAGATCGAACAAAAGAAAAAAACGCTCGACAATAGGATCTCAATCCAGGCTGCCAAGATGCTTGGACCCGGTGGATCTGACATGACACGCACGACGCCCTCCATGAGATACAACAATACGAGCATCGACGCCCACTGAATCGTGTAGAGGCTCCCTTTCGCCACCCCACGCACGGCAAAGGCCAAAGGGAGCGCCTTCAGAAACAGGAGCGTGCCTCCCGGCCGCAAGGGCGCAAACCAGATCTCCCAAACTACGCACCAGACCAATAGCGCGATCAAACTGACCATCGCACAACGCTGCAGCGCAACATTTAAGCGAGGGGCTTGCGCTATGTTCGTACTTCGCAATTGCTGCATATTCAGGTTTTCGATTTAATAAAGCGTCGCAGGTTAGTATTATCCAACGATCCTCAGGTATTTTGGGCAGTACACCTACCGTATGTCCTCAAATTTAGCCCATACCCCTTCAAACACCCTGCTTAAGACTTGGCAATTGGCGATTGCGATTGCATTTAAACGGTCCCTCAAAGCCAACACCATGCAACTCGCCTCGAGTTTGGCGTTTTCGACGGTTTTTGCGATCGTGCCTTTGTTAGCCGTGGTGCTTTCAATGTTTACCGCGTTGCCGCAGTTTGCAGAGTTCGACCGTGCACTGCAGGAGTATCTAACGAATAGCCTCCTTCCAGCACAGCTCTCGAACAACATCATGAATTACTTGAACGCCTTCGCCGCACAAGCGAGTCATTTAAGCGTCATTGGTGGCGTATTTTTGATCGGCACAATCATCGCACTTGTGATCTCGGTAGATGAGGCACTAAACACCGTTTGGCGCATCAAGGAACAACGTCACGCTCTGCGTCGGCTGTTTGTCTACGTCATGATTGTGGTTGTTGGACCCGTGATGCTTAGCGTCTTACTTTGGGCCACCGCTTTTTTAGCGCGCGAATCGTTTGGCCATTTCACACATATTCCGGCGTTGCTCAATCTATCCCTCAAGCTATCGCCGTTTGTCGTCAGTACTCTGGGGTTTACGGTGCTTTTTGTGGTTGTACCAAATACAAGTGTGCTGTGGCGTGACGCGCTGCTCGGCGGCTTTATTGCCGCACTGCTGTTAGAGGCGATGAAGTTCGGCTTTGCGCTGTACATCACTCGTTTTTCCACCTACACCCTTATTTATGGCGCGTTTGCAGCGGTGCCAGTATTTTTGCTGTGGGTGTATTTTTCGTGGCTAGGTGTATTACTTGGTGGTCATGTGGCCGCAAACCTACCGCTTCTGCGCCAACAAACACTACAATCAACGGGCAGCAAATTGGAGGAACAACATGCTACAGGTCAGTGAAATTCTGCGTGTAAAGGGAAACACCTTATTTACCGCATCGCCAGATACACAAGTTGTGCAAGCGCTCGAAACCATGAGCACCCATGACATTGGTTCGCTGGTGATTATGGACCAAGGCAAGCTTGCCGGCATGTTGACCTTTCGAGAGCTTATTCGACATGTTAATAATAATCATGGGGCAGTCGGCGCTACGCCGATTCGAGCCATCATGGAGTCCAAGCCTGTTTCAGTCACGCCAAGCACAGACGCGAACACACTTCAACGTCTGATGCTCGATAACCACTGTCGCTATGTCCCAGTCATGGACGACGGTGTTCTTCTAGGGGTGATCTCGTTCTATGACCTCGCGCAAGCGATCGTCGCGGCGCAGAAGTTCGAGAACTCAATGCTAAAGGCCTACATCAGGGACTGGCCAGATGAAAAGTCGACCCGAACAACCGACTAAGCTGGTGCGCCCACTAAGCCGTAGGCCTGCCGGATGAGGTCTGCTTTGCTGTCGTTCAATAGACTTGAATCCGACAACATCCGTCGCCACAAACGAGAGCGCGGGCGACCATTAAACAGACCCAGCAAAGGTCGAACCACCACGCGCAACGGAACTCCAGCCTGCGTCTGAGCATGCGCATAACACGCTAGCGCTTCAATAACTTCTTGCTCTGGAAGTAATGTGTCTTGAGGCCACCAGGCCTGAGATATTTCTCGGAGCACAATGGGATTGTGCCAAGGTGCACGACCAAGCATGACCCCATCGAATCGATAACGCTCCTGCTCACAAAGCTCCTGGGAACTCAGCCCTCCGTTCAGAACCATCACAGCTTCTGGAAAGTCGTGCTTCAATTGCGCGGCCTGGTCGTATCTGAGCGCTGGCACCTCCCGGTTGTCCTTGGGTGTTAACCCCTTTAGCACGGCGTTGCGCGCATGGATGATGAACACGCGGCATCCTACGTCATACAGCGCGCCCACAAAGTCTTGTACAAAACCATAACTTTCATCCCAGTCGAGGCCGAGCCTATGTTTCACAGTGATCGGCACACTCACGACATCTTGCATCGCCTTCACACAATCAGCAACCAGTGCTGGCTCAGCCATCAAACAAGCGCCAAAGGAACCCTTCTGGACACGCTCAGAAGGACAGCCACAGTTCAGATTTATCTCGTCATAGCCCCATTGCTCTCCAAGCTTAGCGGCAAGTCCAAGCGCTTGAGGTTCACTGCCGCCGAGCTGAAGCGCAACTGGGTGCTCTTGCGGGCTAAAGGCTAAATGTCTTGTGACATCTCCGTGCGTGAGCGCACCAGTCGTGATCATCTCGGTGTAGAGACGCGCGCGTGGCGCAAGCAGCCGATGAAAGTACCGACAATGGCGATCGGTAACATCGATCATCGGCGCGACACATAGTTGCCAACCCTTACGATCGATTGTCGGGCTATCTGAAGCTAGGTGCGGCTGGGGAGAGGGAGGATTCATAAACAACGGTACAAAATACTGACAACGCTAAAAATCAAGAAAACCGCAAAGAGTTTGATTTTAGTTGTCAAACAGAGGCTCGTGTGCGCAGTTGGCGACTGACTTGGTAGAATTACAGCGAAAGCCACACCGAAACTCGTTTTTTATCTTTGCATTTAATTGCGCGATGGCCGTATTCACTCCTGTTAGCGAACAAGACGCACGCGACCTACTGAGCCACTACTCGCTGGGCGAGTTCGCGTCGCTGAAAGGAATCGCAGCAGGTATAGAAAACAGCAATTATTTTCTCACCACATCTGCGGCAGAGTACGTTCTAACGATATTTGAGGTCCTAAAGGCAGAGCAGTTGCCTTTTTACATTGAGCTCATGCACTACCTGGCAGAGCGCGACATCCCAGTACCCAAACCCCAAACTAGGCTTGATGGTGCCAGGTTAACCATGCTGCACGGCAAACCAGCTGCAATCGTTTCGAAACTGGCAGGCACTTATATCGTATCGCCCAACAAAGCCCACTGTGCTTTGACCGGAGCCACCCTCGCCCGCGCTCATTTAGCCTCGGCAGATTTTACGATTCGTCAGCCAAACTTACGTGGGCTGTCGTGGTGGCAAGAAACGGCGCCTGTGGTCATGCCCTTTCTGTCTGCGTCTGCGAAAAGCCTATTGTCGACATCCTTAGCCGAACAAATTGCCGTCGCGGAGTCCGACGATTGGCGCGCCTTGCCCAAAGGCCCCTCCCATTGCGATCTGTTTCGAGATAACGTCTTATTTGCCGGCACGTTCGAGAGCCCCGTGCTTGGCGGCTTCATCGATTATTACTTTGCTGGTGTAGACGCCTGGCTGTTTGATGTTGCCGTTTGCCTAAACGATTGGTGCATTGACCAAACATCAGGAGAACTCATTCCCGAGCTTGCGACGGCTTGGTTAGAAGCCTATAGTCGCGTACGCGCATTTACTGAGCAAGAGTATCGCTTGTGGCCAATGATGCTACGCGCCGCGGCGTTACGGTTTTGGATCTCTCGCCTGTATGATTTCTATCTTCCTAGGCCTGCCAAAACACTTAAGCCGCATGATCCAACCCACTTTGAGCGTATCCTGACCCAACGGACGCTTAGAGCAATTCCGAATTTACCCAAGGATTTCTGATGCAAGCAGTATCTTTACCCGCTCTAGCCGGTTGGCGCTGGGTACGTGATGGCTGGATGCTTTTTCGTAAGCAACCGATGGCCTTTTTTACCTGGGCTATGTTTGTCAGCTTGATACTGATGGTGGCCAGTGTGACACCCCCAATTGGGCCATTATTGTTTGTAGTGCTTATGCCTACAGCCACCTTATTATCGTTAAGCGCCGCTCGACACGCAGAGCAAGGTCAAAAGATTTTGTTAGGCACATGGATCTCGCCATTGCGAGTAGCTGGTGTGTTTAAACGGCTACTCGGCATGGGTGCGTTGTACGTGGTGTTTTGCTTGATCCTAGGACTCATCGCATTCATGCCATTTTCTGCTGAAGTCACCGAAGCCCTCAAATCGGTTACCGCCAGCAACGACCTACTGCCTCTGCTAGAGGCAGTGCGAACCCCGATGGCAATTTTCGCGGTGTTATATGTGCTGATGGCTGCGATATTTTGGTACGCGCCAGCGCTGGTCGGCTGGCACACCATTCCAATGACTCGCGCTCTTTTTTATAGCGGCATTGCTTGCTGGCGCAACAAGTTGGCCTTCGTTGTTTACGGCCTGTCATGGTTGGGTATATTTTTAGCAATCGATACTGCTCTGAGCGCACTGAGTATGCTCGGACTTCCCAAAAGCTTGAGCGCAACGATTCAAGTTCCGATCAATGTGGTAGCAAGTGCCGTGCTCTACTGCAGTTTTTACACAAGCTTCGTTTCGGTCTTTAATTCCCAGCAAGAAGCTGTTTCAGACTCTGAGCCAGCAGACTAATTTCGCTTTCTGTGTTGTAGAACTCCTCGCCCCAGGTCATTTCGCAGACGGCACTAGCAATCCGGCATGTCACGATCCGATTAGGCATCACTTTTCTCTCGAAGCCGACCACTTGAGCGTGTCTGTCTAAAAAAATGATTGTCAATGGGTAAGTCATTCCGAATGTGTGCACTGAGCGACAATCTGGAAAGTACATTACGCAACCCGAAGGCATTGGATGACGAAAGAGGAGTCCCCTTGCCCGAGCAAAGAAGCCACGCGCGACATAGACCGTTAATGGCTCTGCACCTGTTTGCCCGAGTTCGGTCATTGCAGTCCAAGTAACTGAATTGCTACAGGAATGCCAAGCACGAGAAACGTGCAAGGGAAAATGCACAAGGCCAAAGGAAAAAGCATTTTGATTGGCGCTTGCATGGCGAGTTTCTCAATCGCCATCAGATGCTCTCTTCTTTGTTGATCACTGAAATTTCTAATAATTGGCGCCACACTAAAGCCAGTACGCTCTGCTTGTCTGATTGCCGAAACAAGCTGTCTGACTGCTGGTAAGTTCACGCGAACAGCTAACTGCGCGAGCGCATGCGAGCGAGGCTGCCCTGAGCGAATGTCAAGCAACACCCGAGTCCATTCCGTATGTAGGGCGCCAGGACGGCTGTATCGCAACGCGAGTTGCAAGGACGCCTGCAAATTCTGTCCGGACTCAAGTCCGAGAACAATCAAGTCCAACAAGGCAGGCAGGTCATTGAGGATCGACAACTGGCGCTTACGTATCCGCGCACGAATGGCAGCGTTCGGATAGCTGTAGCCAAGGTACCCACTGAGTAATAGCAAGACACCATTTCCCCAACCCCAGTCAAACCATTGTCGCCACACTGCGTTCTGAACTGCCGCAACTATAAGTGCAGCACTCATCGCGAGACAGAGCTTGGCCAGGTATAGCTGCCCAACGCTCAACTGCGCTAGCCCTGCACGAGCGAGTAAGGCCGTGCAGCTTCTACGTTGATTCCAAGTTACCAGCCAAAGTAATCGGTCGCCGAGATAGCGTGTCGCAACCCCCATACTCTTGCCAGACCAATCTGAAAAAACAGGCGGCATAGTGGCTGAGGCGCTCCGATCCGAGCGCGAGCGAAGTAGTAACGCACCGGCCACGTAAACCGCTGTCCCAACACTCGCAGCTCCAACAACGATGCCCCACCAAACTAGCATTGGTGGCACACAGCGCGCAGGATTGCGCGAAGCCATACCAACCCAATGAGTTCAAGCACGACGATAGTCATAAGTGCGACTTGCCCGACACCGCTAGACATCGCTAGTTGCATCGCATTGGGATCCAGCCAACACAAAACACCCAGCAAGATAAGTGGCAATACGCCAATTACCCACGCTTGCATTTTCCCCTGCGTCGTTAACATCTCAACCTTGAGACTCATATATTGTTGCTCGGACAAGTTCAAAGACAGCTTGTC
>Ga0164292_10003428_pt1 | contig 12954 bp, 14 predicted proteins | sample GEODES117metaG_FD_111486 | JGI IMG/M metagenome (GOLD analysis project Ga0164292, IMG submission 111486) | Eutrophic lake water microbial communities from Lake Mendota, Wisconsin, USA - GEODES117 metaG | ecosystem: Environmental > Aquatic > Freshwater > Lake | place: USA: Lake Mendota... | reverse complement strand
GCCGTCAATGCGATCTCGGTCGGCAGCCGTTCCATCGAGCTGGCCCCATAAAAGCCGTCGAGGCCGGGGAGTTCGCGCAGCATGAATCGGGCGTCATCCGGCATCGCGATCGGGCCGCCGTGGCACAGGACGATCACATCCTTGCGGACCGCGCGGGCCGCGTCGAGGATCTCGCCGACCCTGGGGACGCACCTTTCGAGCGTCAGTGCGGTCTGCGCGCCGATCGTGCCGCTGGTCGTCAGCCCCATGTGCGCGACGATGATGTCGCCGCCGGCCTGCGTCATCAGCCGCGCCTGTTCGGCATCGAAGACATAGGGTGATGTCAACAGATCCATCCGCCTAGCCGCGGCGACGCAATCGATTTCGATCCCGTAACCCATCCCCGTCTCTTCCAGGTTCGCGCGGAACGTCCCATCGATCAGGCCGACGGTGGGGAAGTTTTGGATCCCGGCGAAACCGAGCCGGCGTAGGTCGTCAAGAAACACGTCGCGGATCATGAACGGGTCGGTCGCGCAGACCCCTGCCAGTACCGGCGTCTTGCGGACGGCGGTCAAGACCTCGCGGGCCATGTCGCGGACAACCTCGTTCGCGTTCCCATAGGGCATCATCCCGGCGAGCGAGCCTCGTCCGGCCATGCGGTATCGACCCGAGTTATAGATCACGATCAGGTCGATCCCACCCGCTTCTTCGCACTTGGCGCTGATCCCCGTCCCCGCGCCGCCGCCAATGACCGGCAGCCCCGCGGCGATTTTTTCACGCAACCGTCGAAGGATCGCCTCGCGACTTTCAGCCATCTTTTCCCTGCCCCGGTTTTGGGTCGACCGTGAATCGAAAGGGCCGCCGTCCGATCGGCGACCCACGCCCGACATGATCGGGGATCGGGAAGGAAAACGGAATCGGGCTTGGGGCGGCGACCCGGAGAGTCAGCGATGTTCTTTAGGAGGCGTTTGGGCTTTCGTCGCGGTGCGACCACACCCTCAGACGAACCTTTTCCAAGCGGCCTGGGCCTTCCCGAAGGCTTCGGCCTCGTGCGGGGCATCGGCGAGCATCCGGAAGTCGGCGAAATCGAATCCCGGTCCGACCGTGCAGGTGACCAGCGAATAGTCGCCGCTGCTGCGGGCCGCTTGCCAGTACCCGGCTGGCACGACGTGAGTCGACCGCTCGACCGGATCACGCGAGACCGTCAGTTCGCTCACCGCGAGGAATTCGGGGTCGCAGACGAGCAACAGCAGGTCGTCCCCTTCGACGAATTGCCACTGTTCATCGGACGTCACCGCGTGCCAGCGGCTGAATTCCCCGCGGGTCAACAGGAAGTGGATCACCGTCAGGGCGGCCCGCCGCGGCCGACCATCCGCCGGGTCGACGCCGAGTCCCGAGCGATGGATCTCGCGATAATGCCCACCCTCGGGGTGCGGCCGGAGGTTCAGATGCGTGATCAATTCTTGGGCGCGGGGGTGCATCGCGAGCTCGGCAGGGTGCAGTCGGTTAACGAGAAGATCGGCTGACGGCGATCGGGCGCGGGTTAAGCCTACGCGATTCGAGACGCGTGGGCGATCGGACTTGAACGGGCGATCGGATTTAAACGGGCGTCACTGCGACGAGCGGACCCGGTTTCCCTTAAAATACCCTTTCGCCCCAGCGCCCGAACCCTCATCGGCCCTTACCTCGAGTTGGCCCCGATCATGATGTTATCGCTTCGATTGACCAAATGCCGTGCCGAAGCCGCGATGTGGCTGTTGTCGCTGGTGATGATCCAGGTCGTTGTCGCGTCGGCGATCGCCCCTTGGCAGATTGGTATTGGCCAGATCGCCAGGGGCGCCGATTTTCATGACCCCCAGGCCGACCGCGAGGCGTTGCCCCAGGTGACCCCATCGACGAAAGGTTACGAGGCGATGGAGCGGGACGACCGGCTCGTGATCCGTGAAGGCGGGGAGGTGATCGGCGAGTACGTCTTCGGCGACGCGAAGATCCTCCGACCTTACTTCTCGAATTTGCTCGCGCCGGGCAGGACGCAGGTCACCCGCAACCATCCTCCGCGGGAGGGCGTTGATGCGACCGATCACGAATCGATGCACCCCGGATTGTGGTTCGGCTTCGGCGAGCTCAGTGGCGCCGATTTTTGGCGCAACGGCGGCCGGGTCAGGCATGTGCGGTTCGGCGAACCGCCGGCGGTTTCGGCAGATCGGGTCGGCTTCGCGACGCTGTCACGGCTCGAGACGGGGACGGGCGAGCTGATCGGGCAAGTCGAATGCCGCGTGGCGATCCGTTCCCTACCGCAGGGGCGATTGATCGTTTGGGAGGCGACTTTTTCGAGTGAGCAGGGCGCGCTCGTCTTTGGCGACCAAGAAGAGATGGGTTGGGGGGCCCGCGTGGCGACACCGCTGACCGAAAAGAACGGTGGGGTGATCGTCAGCTCGTCGGGGGTGCGGACGGCGGCCAAGAGTTGGGGCCAGAGTGCCGATTGGTGTGACTATTCGGGGAAGATCGACGGCAAGGGTTGCGGGGTCACGTTGATGGCGGGGCCTGATAACTTTCGCCCCAGTTGGTGGCACAACCGCGATTACGGGGTGATCGTCGCCAACGCCTTCGGCCGCGCGGCGATGAAGCAGGGTGAGCGGAGCGAAGTCAAGGTCGCCAAGGGAGAGCGGTTGAGGCTCGTTTACGGCGCGATGCTTCATGACGGACCCGGTTATGACCCGCCAGCGGCTTACCGGTCGTTCGTCGAAGCGACCGCGCTGTCAAAAGAGGGGCGATGAGCGGCTGGTATCACGTTGTGATACCAGCACGGACAGCTTGTGGTCACGCGCCGATCCGCTGCAAGACCGTGTCGAGCGTCTTGCGGAGGGCCGAACCGCTGGCCCGAAGGTTCTGGACCTCTTTGGGCCACAGGTCGATCTGCATCTGGTCGATGACCCCTTCGCGGCCGACCCGCGTCGGTACGGAGAGGGCGACGTCGCGAATGCCATAGCAGCCGTTTTGCACGGTGCTCACCGGCAGGACGCAGCGGCGGTCCAGGGCGATCGCTTCGATCACGTCACGGATGGCGATCCCGACGGCGAAGCCGGCCCCGCCTTTTCGTTTGATGACTTCGGCGCCGCTCCCTTTGGTGCGGGTGAAGAGTTCGCCCGCCAGCGCCGTGTTCCAGCCGGGGTATTTTTCTAGCGGCAGCCCGGCGATCGTCGCGCTGCTCCAGATGGGGACCATGGTGTCGCCATGTTCGCCGAGGATCAACGCCTGGACTTGGGTCGGCGGGGCGTCGAGCTGTTCGGCGATCAGGCTGCGGAAGCGGATCGTATCGAGTTGCGTCCCCAGCCCCATCACTTGGCGCTCGGGGAGCCCCAGCTGCTTGGCGGCGACGTAGGTCAGGATGTCGACCGGGTTGGAGACGACCAGGACCATCGCCGACGGCTTGGGCCCTGCCTTTTTGATGTCCCCGAGGATCTGCATGAACAGGTCGGTGTTGCGGTTGATCAGGTCGAGCCGCGACTCATCCGGCTTGCGCCTCAGGCCGGCGGTGATGCAGATGACATCGCTGGTCGGGATCTGTTCGTAGCCGCCGCCGTAGATCGTTTGGTCGGCGACGCTAGGGGTACCGTGTTGGAGGTCCAGCGCGTGCCCGGCGGCCGCTTCTTGGTTGACGTCAAGCATCGCGATTTCGCGAACGATGCCGCCGCACTGCAGGGCGAAGCCGGCGCAAGAGCCGACGAGGCCGCCGCCGCCGATGATCGAAACTTTCATGATGATGTGAGGTCGGGGGAGTGGTGGTTGGGGAAAGGGTTAGGCTCGCGAAGCGATCTGCCGCATCACTTCATCGGTGATTAGCTTGATCAATTGTTCTTCGGCGGAGGGGGATGCCGGTTTAACGGCGGGGGCAGGGGCATTCGCCGGTGACGGTTCGGCCGCCAGGGCCGGGCCGCTCGCCACCGCCGGGGCCCCGACGTTGCCGGGGGTCGCGCCGGGCGAGGTCTTGATCGCGGGCGGCGCGGGGAAGGCACGCCTTTCGACGCCCGCGGAGGCCCACGAGTCGCGGAAGATGTCGTTCGCGCAGATGTCGCAATTCTTGAACTCTTCGGTGTTCCGCGGGTCCTTGTAGCCCCATTGGTCCTTGAGGTCGAGCAGTTCGCGGGACTTCCCTTCCGAGAGGTAGGCGACGTGGCCCAACTGTCGGGCGAGCATCAGCATGCGGCAGTACGAATCGAGGATCTCGGTCCACCAATAAGCCTGTTCGACCGTTTCGCCGTAGCTCACCGTGCCGTGGTTGGCGAGGATCATCACGTTGGTCTTCTTGACGAAGGGGATGATCGTGTCGGCGAAGGCTTGGCCACCGGGGGTTTCGTACTTGGTGATCGGGACGTCACCCAGGAAGACTTCGACCTCCGGCAGGATGCACTGCGGGATCGGCTCGCGGGCGATCGCGAAGGCGGTCGCATGCGGCGGATGGCAATGGACGACGCTGCGGATATCGGCCCGCTGGCGATAGATCTCGAGGTGCAGCAGCGCCTCGCTCGATCGCTTCTTGCGTCCCGAGATCTGTTTGCCGGTCATGTCGACGAGAGAGATGTCTTCTGGCTTGAGGAACCCTTTGCAATGGAGCGTGGGGGTGCAGAGGACTTCGTTCTCGCCGACGCGGACGGTGATGTTGCCATCGTTGGCCGCGGCGAATTGGCGGTTGTAAATGCGACGGCCGATGTCGCAGATGTCCTGCTTGATCTGGTGAATGTTTTGCATAGGAGCGTCGAGGGAACGGGACGTTTGAGGGTGAATGGTTCGGATCGGTTTCAGGTCAGCCGTACTTCGTCGAGGATCGCGACGATCGAGGCGTCGAGCGGTTTGGTGTTGGGGGAAAAGGGTGCGGCGGCCTCGGGCCCTTCGGCCATCGCGACCAGGTCACCCAGGCCGCTGCCGACAATGTCCCAGGCGACGACCGTTTCGCCCCCCAAAGGTTGTTTGTTCAAATCTTCGATCTTGGTCACCAGCTCGACGCAGCGGAGCGTCGCGCCGCCCAGCGCCGGATGCCATCGCGAGAGCGTGACGGTGCCGACCGTGCGTGCCATGATCATCGTGGGACTCCATCGCCGGAGCGGGTCAATCGCATCCCTTTCGCTTTTGCCTCGTCGCGGGCCAAGGGCGTGACGATCGACTTGGCCGGGATGATCAGTTCGACAACCCCCGCAGGGATCGCTTCGAGCGTTTTCGTGGTCACCAGTTTGTCGGTGATCGAGAACCGCGCGGGCGCCGCCGTCGGCGTTGCCCCGAGTGTTGACCCGGGTGTTGACCCGGGCGTCGCTGGGGGCAATCCCATCGCCAACAGGCGACGGATGACCTCGCGGACGATCCGCTCGATCAGCTCGTCGGTGTTCGTGTCGGTTGGTAGGCCGCTCATGCTCGGGGTGCCGGGTCGATGGTTTTGTACGGTGGTTGAAGGTCGCTCTTCATCAGCTTTCCAAATTCCCCAGCACGCTCCAGCGGGCCGGGGTCGTCTTGTTGCCGCCGACGATCTCTCGGAGTCGCGCGGCGTCGCTGGTGATCATCACCAGGTCGCCGCGGCGGCAACCGAGCGGATCGATAGCGATCAGCGGGCTCGCGTCGGGGTTGCCGTCGGCGAGCACCGGTTGGACGATCACCAATCGGCGTCCTTCCAAGGTCGGGTGTTTCGTCGTGGCGTGGGTCGTTCCGAGGACGCGGGCCGGTTGCATCGGCGATGATCCGGTTGGGTTAAAGGTTCGTGATCCCGCCGACGACGTTCAGGTCGTCGATCATGCTGCAGCGACGTTCGCGGGTGAACGTCACCGGGGTCGTGACCCCTTCGCCGGTCGGGCCGGCGATCGAGAACGACAGGTACCCTTCGCCCCCCAGTCCTAGCGACGCCATGCAGGGCCCGTTCTTGACGAACAGGGTGACATCCATCACGCGGCCCATCTTGGTCATGTTCCGGACGTCGCGGCTGTGGATGATCGCGGTGTGGCGGAAACCGTGTTCGTACTTCTTGGCCAGCGCGATCGCGTGATCGACGTCGCGGGCGCGGACGAACGGGACGAACGGCATCATCTGTTCGACGCTCACGAACGGGTGGTGTTCGTCGGTCTCGCCGAAGAGGAGTTCGCAATCGGAGGGGACCGAGACCCCTGCGGCCTGGGCGAGGAACGACGCGTCCTTGCCGATGTAGTCCTTGCAAGCGGCGTCGTGCTTGTCGTCGCCGACTTTGACGATCGCCTTGGAGGTGAGTGCGGCGATTTGCGGAGCGTTGAGTTGCACCGCGCCGGCCCGTCGCATCGCCTCCATCATCGCGTCGAAGACGCTATTAACGACGAAGACTTCTTTCTCGGCGATGCACAGCAGGTTGTTGTCGTAGGCCGCCCCTTGGATGATGCAGCGGGCCGCCTTATCGAGGTCGGCCGTTTCGTCGACGACGACGGGGGGATTCCCGGGGCCGGCGACGATCGCCCGCTTGCCGCTGTTCAGTGCCGCGCGGGCCACGGCGGGCCCACCGGTGACGCAGATCAGCGCGACGTCGCGGTGTTTGAAAAGTTTTTCGGCGCTTTCGAGGGTCGGTTCGGCGATGACACAGATCAGGTTATCGATCCCGAACTCGGCCTGGATCGCGCGGTTGTAGCGGCGGACCCCTTCGGCGGCGACCCCTTTCCCCGAGGGGTGCGGGTTGACGACGATCGTGTTCCCCCCGGCCAGCATGCTGACCGCGTTGCCGGTGATGGTCGGTAGGCTGTGGGTCACCGGGGTGATCGCGCCGATGACGCCGAACGGGGCCCGTTCGACCAGCGCGATGCCGTGGTCACCGGTGAAAGCTTTGGTCTCGATGAATTCGACCCCCGGGCTCCGTTCGCCGAGTGTCTTGAGCTTTTCGATTTTGTGTTCGGGGCGGCCGATCCCGGTTTCACGCATCTCCATCAGACCCAGTTCTTCGCACTGGGTGATGGCGATTTCGCGGATGATCTGGATGATCCGCTTGCGGTCGGCGATCGACCGTTCGCGGAGCTGTTCGAAGGCGGCGCGGGCGGCGCGGATCGCCGAATCGGCATCGGTGAAGACGCCGTGTTGGCCGCCGGAGGCGGGGGCGACGCGGCCCGACATTCCCGCCAGGCCCGACATCCCGGGGGGGCAAGGTCCGACTTCGGCCAAGACTTGGGCGACGACACTACGAATCAGGTTTTCGTCATACATGGCTGGTTTAATCACGCTTGTAAATCGATTGTTTGTCGATCGTCACCGTATCGACGATGCCGATCACGGCCGCATCGACCGGTAGTTTGGAGGTTTCGGGGGTAAGCCGCGCGCTGCTCCCTTGGACGACCAGGACGAAGTCATCGACGCCGGCCCCGAGGGTGTCGACGGCGATGAAGGTCCGGCCGGTCGTTACCAACTGGTCCCGGGACTTGTCGTCAAGGCGGTAGGGTTCGACGACCAGCAACTTCTGGCCGACCATCGAGTCGGCCTTTTGGGTGCTGACGACCGATCCGGTCACGCGGGCGATGAACATCGGACAATACTCACTTCTTGGGGCGGAGCAGTTCGACGCACTGGCGGGCGACGATCAGCTCCTCGTTGGTCGGGATGACCCACAATTGGGTGCGGCTGCGATCGGCGTGGAAGGTCGCTTCGCCCTTGAGCGAGGCGTTCCTGGCGGGGTCGACGACGATCCCCAGCTCTTCCAAGCCGCTGCAAACCGCCAGCCGCGTGCGGTCGCCGTTTTCGCCGATCCCCCCGGTGAAGACGATCGCATCGACGCCCCCCAGGGCGACGAGCATCCCGCCGAGGTGCCGTCGGATCTCTTCGGTGTAGACGTCGAGTGCCAACTGGCACTTGGCGTCACCGGCGTCGGCGCCGGCTTCCAGGTCGCGCATGTCGCCGCTCTTGCCGCTGATCCCCAGCAGCCCCCCCCGCGAGCTCATCTCCGCCAGGACCTGATCGAGCGTCAGGCCGGTGCGGGCGATGATCAACGGGATGGCGAACGGGTCGAAATCGCCCACGCGGTTGTTTTGCGGGAGCCCGGTTTGGGGAGTCATCCCCATCGTCGTCATGACGCTTTGTCCGCCGCGGATCGCGGTCAGGCTGCTGCTGCCGCCGAGGTGGCACGAGATGATGCGGGCATCGGAGCGGCCGAGCAATTCGGCGGCCCGGGTGGCGATGTAGCGGTGGCTGGCACCGTGGAATCCCCACTTTTTGATGTGCATCGACTCGGTCCACTGCGACGGGATCGCGTAGGTCCGGCGCGATTCGGGAATCGTGCGATGGAAATCGGTCTCGAACGCCGCGACCAAGGGGATCCCCTGGATCTGTTCCCGCATCGTCCGCATCGCTGCGATATAAGGCGGGTTGTGTGCCGGGGCCGCTTCATTCATCTCCGTCATCGCCGCCAGGACGTCGTCATTGACCTGAAAGACGCCAGAGATCCGACCGCCGTGGACAGCCTTGAAGCCGATCGCGGCGACGTCCGAAGGCGACTTGAGGACGCCGTGGACGGGGTCGGTTAACTGTTTCAAACAGGCTTTGACCGCGACGCCGTGATCGGGCACCGGCGCGTCGATCGTTTCCGACCAATCGCCGACCTGCACGGTCGAGCGGCCCTGTGCCTGGCCGATCCTTTCGACCCCGCCGCGCGCCAGCAGTTTCTCGCCGTTCATGTCGAACAGGCGATACTTGAAGCTGGTCGAGCCGAGGTTAGCAACGAGTATGAGCACGAGATCCGTCTTGGGCTTGGGGGATGATGCGTTGTCCGATGCGGCCCGCGATCCGAGACTGGTCGCGGGTGCTTCCGGGCTTAGGAGAAAAAGGCCTGCGTTAACCCTTCGGCCGGTCGGGCGATGATGTGGCTGCTGACCAATTCGCCGACCTGCTGGGCCGCGTTGGCACCGGCTTCGACCGCGGCGCGGACGCTGCCGACGTCACCGCTGACGATCGTGGTCACATAAGCGCCGCCGATGTCGACGCGGCGGACGATTTCGACGTTGGCGGCCTTCGCCATCGCGTCGGTCGCTTCGATCAGCGGGAGCAAGCCTTTGGTTTCGATCAATCCGATTGCGTTCATGTTGGGATCTTTAGGAGTTGATTTAACAGGGGGATTGGGCGCCTTCGCGGATTTGCGAGACGGTTCAGGACGTGGCGGACGGGACATTTGTCTTCAGGACCTTGCCGAGGTCGCCGTGAGGGCGGGGGATGACCTGGACGCTGACGACTTCGCCGATCCGGCCGGCCGCCGCAGCGCCGGCGTCGGTCGCGGCTTTCACCGCGGCGACATCGCCACTGACAAACGCGCTGACCAAGCCGCTGCCGACCTTGTCCCAGCCGAGGAATGTGACGTTGGCGGCTTTCATCATCGCGTCAACCGCCTCGACCAAGGCGATGAAACCCTTGGTCTCGATCATGCCGAGTGCTTCGTTCATCTTCAGTTTTGCCATCGAAAAAGTACCTAACGGGAAAAAGGGAAAGTGCTTGTTAAACGGTTCGCGTCACCCCCCGGCGGCGCCGGGGCTCAGTGGGGATGCTTGCAAGCGCACGCCTCGCTGACCTGTTTACGGATCAGGATTTCGGTCGCGGCTTCGAGGTTGCACGCGTTACCCTCATCGGTGTCGATGTGGACCTCGAGCTTGGCGGCCTTGTCGGCCCGGACGAGCAGGTCGTCGAAAGTGACGGTGCATTGGTGACTGCGGACGACGAGTTGCATCATCTCGCCGTCCTTCACGCCATAGTGCTGGGCGTCATCGAAATTCATGTGGACGTGACGGGCGGCGCGGATCACCCCTTGGTTCAGTTGCACCGTCCCCGCCGGGCCGACGAGGACGCAACCCGGCGTGCCGTCGATCTTGCCGCTGTGACGGACCGGTGCGTCGATCCCCAACGAGATCGAATCGGTGAAGGCCAATTCGACCTGGCTCGCCGGTCGGGTCGGGCCGAGCACCCGGACGCTGGGGAGCATCCGGCGCCGAGGGCCGACGATCATCACCGTCTGCTCCGCGGCGTAGAAGCCGTCCTGATACAGGTCTTTTTCGGGGATGAGCTTCGCCCCTTTGCCGAAGAGGATCTCGACATGCTCGTCCGTCAGGTGGCAATGCCTCGCCGAGATGCTGACCCTCAGGTTTGGCTTGCCGTCGACCCAGCCGGGCGGCGATGCCACGGCCCGCCCCGTTGGCGATGCGGCGGCCCAGCCCGTAGGCGATTCGGCCAGTGCGGGATTCGTCCCGGTTCCGGCCACGCCGGCGGCACGCAGGCGAAGGACCGCCTGACGGACCATCGCTTCGATGTGGTCGCGGTTGGGAAGTGTCTGAGTCGTCATCGGTGTTTCGTGATCGGAATGATTTGAGAATGAGACAGGATCGGTTTCAGATCGCGTCAGCCAAAGTTAGGTCGACGCTGAGCGTTTGGAGTTTTTTTTGCCAGGAGGAAGGGAGTTGTTTGTCGGAGATCACCCATTGCACTTCGCCTAACCCGCATAACCGGGACAGGCTGGCCCGGCCGAATTTGCTGCTGTCGGCGGCGATGCAAGTGATCGCCGCGATCCTAGACATCATCTTTTCCGTCTCCACCAGCAGCAGGTTGCTGTTGTAATACCCCTCTTCGTCGACACCGGCGACCGACAGGAACGCCTTGTCGACCCGCAGCGACGCGAGCAAGCCGTCCGCCATCGGGCCGATCGTGACCCCGGTCCGGTGGTCCACGCAGCCGCCGATCAAAACCAGTTCGATGCTCCCACAACCGCTCAGCAGGTTCGCCACCGGCAGGCTGTTGGTCACCACCTGCAACCGGCGATCGACCAATTGCCTCGCGATCTCGTAAGTCGTGCTCCCGCCATCCAGCAGCACGGTGTCCCCGTCATGAATCTTTGCCGCGGCCGCGATCGCGATCTCCCGCTTGTTCGCCGCCGCCTGGTCGCCCCGCGAATCGAAAACCCGCATCTTGTCGGCTGACCCGGTCCAAAAAACACCCCCGTGGGTCCGCTTCGCTTCGCCCAGCCGCTCGAGCGCATCGACATCGCGCCGCACCGTCGATTCGCTGACCGACAGCGATTCGGCAAGCTCGGCCAACGACGCGAATCCCCGCGTCTGGACGATCCGGCGCAATTCGCCACGACGCTGTTCACTCACCGCGATCAAGGTTATTGCCACCTGATGCCAGATAACTTTCACTACATGAGTGATTATTGGCAGAAAATGGGAATGTGCAAGTAGATTTGTCGCAGATTACCCAGATTTTGGGAAGATTTACCGGTCCCGAAAGATAGCACGCGAATGACGCCCGGGTCGGTTTTGCCGGCGATTTGGTGCCGATCTGTCAGTCGGTTCAGTCGGTGACGAGGGATTCGGGGAAGATCATCAGCGTCGGTTGGGCCGGGTCGTAGAGGACGCCGATCGGGTCTTGGGAGGCGAGGCAATCCTGGGCCAAGCGGGCCTCTTCGGCCTGGACGAGGATTTCGACGGAGGGTTGGGGGCGACCGTCTGGGAATTCGATCACGACGCGGTGCATGACGCTGTTTCCCGAACCTGGCGTCAGCGGGACGCACTGGACAACGACCCCCGAGGCGAATTCGCCATCGCGGAGGATCCGGGCTTGGGACCGCTTCCCGCGGATCGTCGCGATCACCAGCAGTGCCCCGATCCCGGGAAAGAGTGAGACGAAGATGCCGAAGAGTCCGAAGGGGTTGAGCGAGCCCGATTCGGATCGGTTGACGCCAGGGTCCGACGGCAGGTAGCGGACTTCGATCGGCTGGCCGACCCCTGGCGCGTCACCGCGATAGTAGCTGGTGCCGGTGTGTGTCTCCCACTGGGGCGTTTGGAAGGTATAGCCGACGCGGTAGACTCGCTGGTTGTTGACGCGATTATTCGTCGGCTCGCTCAACGTCACCTCCCCCGTGGCCCTGGCGACGGACGGGGCTTTGAGGGCCAATTCGTCGAGGATTCTCCAGGGGAAGAAGACCGCCGTCAGGATCGACCCGACGAGCAGCAAAATCCCGCCGACGAACAGCCCGACTCCCCACGGGGTGCGGGCGATCCGCGCGGCCAGCAGGTTGGCGGGTATCGTCCTTGGCGGCCGTTGTCGCAAGAACGATTCGAGCTCTTCGAAGGTGATGCGTGCGGTCATCGGTTCGGTTCCGGTGTTTGGCCCGATCTTCTTTGTGGCCCTGGGGTTCGGTGCGGTTCGCTTTGGCGGGGCGAATCCTCGAAAAGGGCAAGTGATCCCGACCGACAGTAGACCACCCGACGGGGTCGGGCGTCACCCGGAATGGTGAGGTGGGGAGTCTCGACGCAGGTGTCGACGCCGGCGACGAATTCTAGCCCGCGAGTGACCCCGCTTCCGACCCGCTGACGTTAAAATCTCGCTCGCCGCCGTCCGATCGACACCACACCACACCACACCACGCCACATCACATCAACCCACCGCAGCCTGATGATCCCGATCGACCTGTCCGGAAAAGTCGCCGTCGTGACTGGTGGCATCCAGGGGCTTGGCCACGCCACCGCCGACATGCTGCGGCGGGCGGGTGCGAAAGTCGCCGTGAATTATTTTGATGACGCCCAAGGGGTCTCGAGACGTCGCGCCGCCGAGGCCGCCGAGGCTTGGGGGGATTCCGCTGTGGTGCAGGCCGCCGACGTCCGTGACCGCGACGCGATGGCGGCTTTTTTGGGTGACGTGGCGGCACGCTTTGGCGGGATCGATATCCTGGTCAACAACGCCGCGATCCTGCGAGATCGGACGATGAAGAACCTGCGTGACGACGAGTGGGAGGCGGTGATCGAGACGAACCTGTCGGCGGTCTTTCGCGTGACGCAGACCGCCCTGCCCCACCTTCGCGACGGAGGGCGGGTCGTCAACATGGCGTCGATTTCGGGGGTGATCGGGTTTTTCGGCCAGGCGAATTACGCCTCGGCGAAGGCGGGTGTGATCGCGCTGACCAAGGTGCTCAGCCGCGAATTGGCGGGCCGTCGCATCAACGTCAACGCCGT
>Ga0164292_10003427_pt1 | contig 12956 bp, 6 predicted proteins | sample GEODES117metaG_FD_111486 | JGI IMG/M metagenome (GOLD analysis project Ga0164292, IMG submission 111486) | Eutrophic lake water microbial communities from Lake Mendota, Wisconsin, USA - GEODES117 metaG | ecosystem: Environmental > Aquatic > Freshwater > Lake | place: USA: Lake Mendota, Wisconsin... | reverse complement strand
TAATTAGGATCAGCATAACCATTATTCAATGTTTTGATTAAAGTATTCAAAGCATTAATTGTATATAAAGTATTTGACTCTTTTTTGCGATGCAATAAGATAGTATTAGGCAAAACTGAGGTTGTGCTCAGATTTCCTGGATCGATGTTGTAAGTACAAATGAACTCATCACTATCTTTAGATTCTAAGATGAAAACCTTATTATATAAGATGTTATAACGTCCAGTTATAGTTTCAAGCGTTTGCTCTATGTCTTCCTTCTTTGAGAAGGTTGCGAATAACTTGTTTGCCAATTCCTCTATTGTTAAATTCCAGGTCATAAATATGTTATTTTTTTATTAAAGCGCCATAATTCTCGCCAACACTCATACGAGTTGGAAAACCATCAGCTTCTAGTTCTTGTTTAATTTTTGGTAGTAATGTTTTAACGTCTTCCTTAGCCACGTCCAATAGAATTGAATCGTATGTATATAATACTATTTTAGTTTTCTTACCTTCCAATAATTTTAATACACGTGTTAATGTTAATGTATTATAATATGTTTCATAGGCCTGGATTAGGTAACTTAATATTTTATTTTTATTTGGATTTTCTATTCTAGTTTTATAGATATTAGTTCCCCATGGTAATTTTAATCTATTTGTAGAGTTAAATTCTTCCCACTGGCCTTCTAACCATATGCTTAATTTAGCAAAAAATGGGAACCATGCATATTCGTCTCTAATACCACCATATAAGTTTTGGAACATTATTTCTTTAGGCACTTCATCATATGGATCAACTTCAAATTCATAACCTATTGCTTTACCAATAATGCGGGGATGATAAGCACTATAATCAAATTCAACAAACATGTAATTATTTGGTTCAAATGACTCACGTGCTACACCCTTAGGAAGTGCGGCGAAATTAACGCTATTAAAGGCGTTTGACGGGCGATAAGTTAAATTATATAGATTGTATTGAGTAAAAACTGTATTCCCGTAAATCGAATTATCTTTCCAGGTAGTTTCAAAATGTTTATTGAATTTACGTGGGTCGATACCTATACCATTTTTTTCAATCTGATGGAATACATTAGTGAATATATCATTTAAAAATACATTAGCTACTGACCATTTAGAAATTAATCCTTTTTCTTTTATATTCCAATATATTTTTTCCCATTTCTCATAATGTTTAGAAATTGGTATAAGTGTACTTAACTCTTGTATATAATATTTTTCACGATTAAAATCAGTGTGTACTTTAGTATCAAATTGTGATTCATCTGTATAACTGTGAAAATTTAAATCAATTAAATTATGTCCTGATAGAAAATATAAATGGAATTTTTTATCTAAAACATAAATTGTATTAATGCTAGATATAAATTCCTTAACTGTTTCCCAATCTAATTTGAATGCTTCACTATGGTCGATAGGTAATATATAACCTTTTTCTCCATCATTATAATATACTAAACATGGTTTAGTTAAAGACGGATGACGATTATCATTTGTAGTAATGATATTAACAAAACACTTATCATGTTCTGGTTTGCCTAGATAATCTAGTTGTTCTTTTGTCTCTACTATATAAAACATAACCTTAATTATTAGGTTAAATATATAATAGAGATTTTAGGACACCAAACTTAAATATAATTTAAATACATGTTCCATCACCAGCTGTTAATACTGGGTTTACAGATCCATTTATTACAACATTAGAGAATGTCATGCTATTAAATCCAGTTGATGTGTTATTACAATATGGAGTACCATTACTATCAACTAAAGATATATTTTGTCCTGATATAGTAGCACTATATACTACTACTATATCATATGTTCCTATTTGGTCTGTATCAACAGTAGCACCATTTCCAGGTGTGTTAGGATCTACACCAGTAATATTTGTTACTCCCACTCCGTTTACTGTTATACTAGATAAGTATATTTCTATGTCTAATGAATTATTAGTTGCTATTTGTATTGTAACTGTTGTAGCAGCTGGTGATGAGCTAGGACATGGTGTAGGATCAGGAGTAACACTAGGTGTAACACTTGGAGTAATACTAGGTGTAACACTTGGAGTTGGTGATGAAGTAATACTTGGAGTTCTTGTAACACTAGGAGTAACAGATGGTGTTGGTGAAGGTGCTATACAAGATACTACAGCAGCACTTGATACTCCTTTATTACCTGCTGTATCCATAATAGCAACATAGTAAGTAGCATTTGATAAACTAGTAAAGTTATATTCTGTTGCTCCACCTATAAATGTTCTAGTAGCTGGGTTATCTAGTTTTGATAAAGCATCTGCAGCCGATATTGAACTAAGTGAAATATAATCAAAACTATTTGTACCACCATTAAACGCATTAGCATATACTCTACCATTACCATCAAAAACTGGAGAGTCACAACTAGGTGTAACTGACAATGTTACTGGTATTCTTGAAGTAGAAGGTGTTATACTAGGTGTTACACTAGCAGTTCTAGTAGGTGTTATACTAGGTGTTATACTAGGTGTAGTAGTACTTGTTGGAGTAACAGGTGGTGTCACACTAGCAGTTCTAGTAGGTGTTATACTTGGAGTAACAGTATTACTAGGTGTAACACTTGGGGTAGCTGTGTTGCTTGGAGTAGCTGTTATACTAGGTGTAGCTGTATTTGTTGGAGTAATACTAGGTGTTCTAGAAATACTAATACTAGGTGTTACACTTGGTGTAGCTGTATTAGTTGGTGTAACACTAGGTGTAGCTGTGTTACTTGGTGTAGCAGTAATGCTTGGTGTAGCTGTATTAGTTGGTGTAATACTAGGTGTTCTACTGATGCTAATCGATGGAGTAGTACTTGGAGTAGATGTGTTAGTTGGTGTAATACTAGGAGTATTAGAAATACTAATTGACGGAGTTATACTTGGTGTAGCAGTAATGCTAGGTGTAGCAGTATTAGTTGGAGTAATGCTAGGTGTTCTAGAAATACTAATACTTGGCGTTACACTAGGTGTAGCTGTATTACTTGGAGTAACAGTGTTACTTGGTGTAACTGTATTTGATGGAGTAATACTTGGAGTAGCAGTGTTACTTGGAGTAACAGTATTACTTGGTGTAGCTGTTATACTTGGTGTTATACTCGGAGTATTAGATATACTAGTTGAAGGTGTTATACTTGGAGTACGACTAATTGAAATACTTGGCGTTACACTAGGTGTAGCTGTATTACTTGGAGTAACAGTATTGCTTGGTGTAACTGTGTTACTTGGAGTAATGCTAGGAGTATTACTAATTGAAGTACTAGGTGTTATGCTTGGAGTACTACTGATAGAAGTACTTGGTGTGATAGAAGGTGTCGCACTAAAGCTAGTACTTGCTGTAACACTAGGAGTAGTACTAATACTAATACTTGGTGTTGCAGAAGGTGTAGCAGTATTACTTGGTGTAACTGTTACTGTTGGAGTGAAACTAATACTTGGAGTGATACTTGGAGTAACACTAATACTGATACTAGGTGTTGTACTAGGTGTAGCTGTTAAACTTGGTGTTATTGAAGGTGTTGCTGTTATACTAGGAGTAGCAGTTACACTTGGAGTCATAGATACACACACTCCACTTCCTGCTACAATAGCATCTCCTGTACCATGACTTCCACTAACTATTAAATAATTTCCTGATGCTATACCTGGACCTGTTAAATAGAATGCGTCTAATGAACTTCCTACTAATGTTTGAATTTCAGCTATAGTCCATTTATCTGTTCCATTTGGTACTTGGTATAAAAACTCTCCTATTTCTAATGGCTGATCAGCATCATAAACTAATATTTGTATTGTTGGGTTATAACAAGTATTATATGAATTATCAGATATATAATAGTATTCTCCATCTAATGGATTAGAAGTAGAAGGTGTTACTGTCACTGATGGTGTTACAGATACAGTAATTGAAGGTGTTATACTAGGTGTGATACTTGGGGTTGTTGTAGCTGTTATTGATGGAGTAACAGTATTTGTTGGTGTTATTGAAGGTGTTAAACTTGGTGTTTCACTAGGTGTGATACTTGGAGTAACTGTATTACTTGGAGTTATAGAAGGAGTAATACTTGGAGTAACAGTGTTACTTGGTGTTATACTAGGTGTGACTGTAGAAGTTACACTTGGAGTAGGTGTTTCACTAGGTGTAGCAGTAATACTAGGTGTATTAGATATACTAACAGATGGTGTTGTTGAATTTGTTGGAGTAATACTTGGAGTATTACTTATACTAATACTTGGAGTTGATGTAACAGTAGGTGTTAAAGATGGAGTTTCACTCACACTTACAGATGGTGTACTGCTTATACTAGTACTAGGTGTAATACTAGGTGTATTACTCATTGTTGGAGTAGAAGTTACAGTTGGTGTAACACTTATACTTGGTGTTTCACTTGGTGTAGCTGTAATACTTGGAGTAGCACTAATAGAAATACTAGGTGTTATACTTGGAGTAGTAGATATACTGATAGATGGAGTAATACTAGGTGTGTTACTTATACTAATAGATGGAGTAGCACTAATAGAAATACTAGGAGTAGCAGTTATTGAAGGTGTGTTACTAATAGAAATACTAGGAGTAGCACTTGGTGTTTTACTAACACTAAATGATGGTGTTAAACTAATAGTAGGAGTTATACTAATAGTAGGTGTAATAGATGGAGTAATACTTATTGTAGGTGTTACACTTGGTGAAGGCATTTCAGCTATGCTCATATCTATTTCTTCACGAATAGATCCAAAATCCACTATTTTTGGTCCAATAGATACTAAATTTGATATTACACGAGTATATTGTAGAGGATCATTTAAATAAATAGATAAACCTGGTATTGTTCTTTCAGCGTTTTGGATTGATCTTAAATTAGTATCTTTAACTCCAGATTCAATTCTAACGTTGTTATCATATATGTCATTTAATGGTCCTACTAGTTTCCATATAATCTCAACTACATTGTAAGAAATAATAGCAACACTATTATTGATTATTCCATCATATGTTGCTCTACTTATCTCAACTATATAAGGAGATACTGATGCTTTTAATTGAGCAAAGTATCTAGTAAAATATTTTAAAGCGTAATTAGATTCTGTTGGTGGAATATATTCTCCTGTAATTAAAGGAGTATTTAATAAATCACCAAACCTTTGAGTAAAACCTCCTGATATGACATTATTTTTCAATAAAAAGTCACTACTCATAGGTGTGTCAGATGTCACACGGGTTAGAAGTATTGATGTGGAAGTATGATTTTCTCCTGTCCAATAATTATTATTTTTATCTTTATGATAAAAACCAGAATAAGATTCATTAGATGCGGCGGTAACAAAGTTTCCACCTTGATCGTATCCTCTCTCTATAATATATGATTCTGGTATGAACATTATTGTGGTTTTTCAAATCTAATAACTCTGAAATTAGCTGTGCTAGTACCAACACCACCACTTAATAGTGGTCCCCCATAAATACTTAATCCAGGTATATAATTATTAGATGCGTTTGCTTGTAAAAGATTATAAAATGTTAAAAATAATTGATCAAAAGAATTAGCTGGAAATAAATAGTATGTTGATAAGTCTGTACCATCATTTGCTATTTGATAATCATCCATTGATGTATTGACATGCAAAATAGCAGTATTTATTTTACTATTATCAATATGATCTATTTTTGATATTTGATTAGATGAACTTCCTATAGTTGTAGATGCTGTAAATGTTTTTATGTTTATAAAACTTTCAACTTGTCCAAAATATGTTTTACTATAAGCATCTTTAAGTCTAGTGATATCATTATCTCCTCTGTTAACAGCATCTATATTTAAATTAGAATCTTGTCCTAATAATAATCTACTAACAGTTTGATATAAGGATGAAGAACTACCACCTCCAGAAGGTGTTATAAAAGTATTATAATCAGCAGGAAAGTTTGGAGCAGTTCCTCCATATCTAGAAAGTGCTACAGCATGCCAGTTTCTTAAATAATATTCTATAGATGCTGTATCATAAAGAAAATCTAATATTTGTCTAATATAATTACCTTTTTCAGTAGCACTTGCTCCAGAATTTAAAAAATTATTTATACCTAAACTAAATTGTTTATATAAATCAAAATCAAACTCTGGTTTTTTATTTCCTGTTCTTCCAGAATTATATTTAGAAATAATATAAGTATATTGATTAACCATATAGTCAGCTATAGCACATAATAGATATCCGTTTTTTGCTTGGTCAACCCTAGCAGCTGATATTATTGATTTTAGTCTTGTTTTATCAACAATATATTTGTCTGTTATCTTATCATTATCTAATAAACAAATTTGAGTTCTTACAGTTGTAGTCCAATCATTATTTTGTAAATTATGATTAATACCTGTTATAATAAATCCTAAATTTTTGTTATAATAATCTCTAGGCAATATTGATTTATCAATAGTGAAAATTTGTCCTATAACTAAACCACCTATACCATCAAGAGTAATTTCTAATTCAAAAGGAATTAAAGCTTTAAAATCAACATCACTTCCATTTAATTGATAATGCATTGTTTTTAATAAACTACCAGCATTTATTACTTCATTTTCTTGAGGTACTGATGTTACCATCCATCCACTTCCTCCTGTTGGTTTTCCTAATACATTTACATTTAAATAACTAGATAAAGATTCTAAGTTTTTAAATATATTATAATAATAAACATCACTTCCGCTAATAATTGTAGTTCCTAAAGTGAGGGTAGCTGGTGCTGTAGGATCGTCAAATGTAGGAGACATAATTCTATCAGTCAATCCTCTATTAAAGTATGTTTGAGTAGATGAATATATATCACCTAAGTTTCCAGTATCAGAGCCAGCGGTACCAGCACCAATAGCTATCATAGTTGATTGCTCAGCAAATATACGAGAGTTTATTTTAACATCTCTACAAATACTTTTTAAACCAATTAAATCAAATTTAAATTTACTATTTTTACTTGAATTTTCAAGGTATTTAGCATCAATAATTTGAACAAAATTTCTATCAGTATATAATTTAAAGTCATTTATACCACCTAAAGCTAAAGAAACAGCGTCTAAAACTTCTTGTAATAATTGAATAATATCAACTCCATCTGGTCCTCCATATAAACTTCTATATAACTGAATAATTTTACTCATTGATACAAATATATTTCCTACTAAACCAACACTTGTTGTACCTGGGGCTAAAAATTCAAATTTACTTATTGAAGCAGGAGTAGCTGTAGCTCCTAATGTTAAACTAGTGGTATCTAATTGTGAGTACACAACTGGAGAAAACCCAGTTGTTTTGTCTGTTATGAATGTAGCTTGAGAATTTTGAATTAAACATGTTGTAGGATCAATACTCACAGAATCAATACTAGCTAAACATGGAGTGTTATATGGTATTGCTATAGATACAGCTGGTTTATTATTTTTTTTATTTTTATATATAAAAAATTCATTAATGATTGCTATAAAAGCATTCATACTAATGTATTCTATACCAGTACCTTGAGTTTTACCATCACTTAATTTTATAATAACTTGTGTATCTAAATCTATACCAGTACCTCCAGTAGTATCTACTATGTAATTATCCCATGGGCCTTTAATATAAGCAGATACATTTTTGGTTAATCTGGTTTTAATGTCTGCATATATAGCATCTGCTTGGTCACGTAATATTTTTTGGTCATCAGTTGTTGAACCAGATATATATAATTCTCCTTGTATATTTCCACCACCAAATGAATAAGATTTTACCCATTCACTTTCATTAATTTTTCCAATAATATTTAAAAATATTTTTTCAAAATTGCTAAGTACTGGTTTTGGAGGAACTGAGGATGATAATGATGGTGGAGTGTAGCTAGATCCTAAAATAATATTTGGGTTACCACTAGCTTTTAAAGTTTCAATTATTTCTCCTCTTGATATTAATGTAGTACTACATTGAAAACCTCCATTAGGCATTAATTGCCAAGAAAAGTTTTTAACATATCCTAATAAAGCATCATAATTACCATTAGTTTTGTCAATATCACTATCAATTTTAGTGTGTATTTTATCATCATTGAACCTAGCATCAAATACATCTATTGTTGGAATTTTAAATGTTGTTACTTCCTTAATGTTAGGATAGTCATTTAAATTAGTTGGAACATCATGATCAATATATTGAGACCAACCCCATTCTAAAAGAACAGTATATCCTGTTCTCATAAATAAAATTTCCAATTCTTCAAGTTGGTGTTTATCCCAAGCCATAAATTGTATAGTGGCTTCTCTTAAAGAACCATAAGCGCTTTTATTAGTGATAGTTACTCCTGTGATACCAGGCATTGGTCTTAAACCAAATGATCTACTTACACCTAGTCCTTGCTTAACATCAAATTTTTCACTAGCATTATTAAAATCTATATTACTACCATAGATACTATCAGAATTACCTACTCCTGATCGTAAAGAAAATCCACTTGATCCACTATATAATGTACCTCCTTCTAAAATATATTTTTTAGCTAATTGATCGCCTGTATATTTTCCATCATTAACTAATTTTCCTGTTTTAGCATCATAAACTTTAGAGTTATAATTAACAAATGATGCCATTCTAACCCATGAATTTTTACCAGTAGTATATCTTAAAAAGTCAGATCCTCTAACTTCTGATGATATTAATTTTTCACGAGCTTTTAATTGAGCTGCTATTTTAGGTTTGAGAGTACTTTTAAATATAGACATAACACTTTTTAACTATTTAATTGTTCAAAATCACTTAATATCTGAGTTATATTACCTGGTATTCTAAGTTGAAAACCAAGTGTTGGATATAAAGAATCATTTGGTAGATCTGGGTTAGCTATTTGTATGATCCACCATAATGATGAATCACTATAGAATTGAAATGCTAAATTATCTAACCTATCTCCACGTATTGTACTTAAAAATACATCAGCATCAGATAATGGTATATCTGGGTAACGTGTGGATGAACGGTATCTAATAACCTTTGGGTATTGAACCGTTGGTTTAGTTTGAATTATTGGAATATTATCATAGCGATCCATGATAATAAATATGACCTTTATTAAGAATTTTAATCTAAGTACTTGTTAGATGCTGGAATTAATTCCTTTTTTGTATCTGGATCATATTTTGCTCCAGCTTGTCCTGGATATGCTTTTTTATCAATTGTAACAAATGGTGCATTTGCAAATTTACCATTTTGTACTTTTCTAGGTAAGAAGGTATGAATTGGTTTAAATGATAAATTAACAGTAATATGTTTAGGTACTTCATATTGTGTTTTATCAATAGGATTATTTTTATCTAATGATATTTCCCAATTTGATTCTAACATTCCTGATAATTTAATATCAGTGAATATACCTGGTTGTCTATAAATGTAGTCACCAACTGTTAAGTAACCTATATTTCCTCTCATTTTATTAGAAGCAGTATAGTCAGGAGCGAATGAAGACATTAAATAGTTTAATTTACTATAAATAGGTTTCATTTCTTCAGGTGAATGAGCATATAGTGTGAATCCAACAGATATATCTCTTGTGAATCCATCATATACATAAAAATCTTCACCTCTACCCATGTAACGATATGAGTTCCATCTAGCATTCATTCCATCACTAAATTCATTTAAATATGCTCTAAATGCTAAAACATCTGTATTAATAGTATTATTTGCTATAGGAGTATCATTATTTAAAAATTCTATTCTAAATTTAATAATATCACGACCAAAATATCCATCTACTTCTTTATCGCCTTTATTTAATAATTCTTTTGGTAGATTTGGATCATTATTTGGTTTTAATGAATTATCATAAAATGTAGAACTATTAGTTACATTAATGACATTTATAGAATCAACTTTAGACTTGAATTTAATATTGTTAGGACCATACTTACTAGTTGAAGTACCTATTCTTGATTGAATATTTTTATTTCTGTATGATGGATGATTAAAAATATCAAAATCATTATCTGCTATATTATTATTTAACTCATCAATTGCTTTTTGTCTAGCTTCTACTTCAAGTTCTATTTCTGATGCTTTTCTATTTAAGCGATCAATTGTATTTCTATCTACATCACTTGTGTCAACTGTTTCTCCTGTAGATGGATCTATTTCATTAGAAATATTACTACTAATAAAATTAGAAAGACCTCTATTAATAATAGCTTCATTTCTTAATCCTGATATTAGATTTTGTTGATCAGGTATGTAACCAGAACTAGTTTTAGTTTTATAATTATCAAAATAATTTAATATACCGTTATATGATAAAGTAGATAAAGTTGGTTTATTAGTATGTAGTGTAGTGGTAGTAATAAATGTTTTACCAATACCATAAACTGAAGAGGCACCACCATTATATGAGTTTAATCCAATAACATTTGTATCACTAGCATCTATACTTTTTATTTTATCAAGGTAACCAACTAATCTATTTTTATTATTGTTATTATTGTCTATAGTTATGTTTTCATAATTATAACCTTTAATATTAGTTAAACTATCACCTTCTAAAAATCCAACACCACCAACTGGAAGAATACCATGGCGAATAATATGACCTCCAAATGCGTTAAGAGGAACTTGAGCTAATGTATTTAAACCTAAATTATATAATCTAGTATTGTTATTACTTAGAGTTCTAAAATCTTCTGGTTGTTCTAATTTTGGGTTTGATAATTGTAATTCAACTTGTTTAGCTATCCATACAAGACCTTTAGGTGATTTTAAAAAATTACCCACACGAGCTGTGTCTCTAACTGATGCTAACCCAGCATTTACAACACCTCCTCTTACAAGACCATCATCAAATGAAGTGAACTTAAGTCTTGGTTGTTCTGGTTTTTGAGTATAAGTAACATTATTAGGACTAGAAAAAGATCCATTACTATTAACAGAGTTATAGTATGGGGCTAAATTAGACCATGCACTATTTAAGTTTGAAAAGGGCATTAGTATCTTCCTTCTTTAGGTCCTTTATTTTTATAGACATTACCTATTGGTAATCCGTTTCCATCTAATTGAGATGCAGGCACAAATACTGTAAATCTTCCTTTACCATATTTTCTACCAGTTAATAAATCTTGAGATGATATTATTTTATTATTTTGGGCTCTTGCTTGAATATCTGAAGTAGACATTTGACTTACACTTTCAAAAGATGGTTGTGTTTTACCTTGTAAACCTAACCCACTAAGAGGTAATCTTTTTTCAAGTACAAATCCAGTACCTGTAGCTGAATTAAAAGTAGGACCAGAGTTAGTTGTACCTGAAATTCTAGTATATTCTTTAGGAGTGATACCACCTAAATCTAAACCTGAAGGTGCTACTTTAGTTCTATTTGGAGCTTGACCATATGTTCTTCCAAGAGTCATATCTTGAGAAGAAACTATTTTATTATTTTTAGATAAGGCTTGAATATTTGATGAAGTACGTTGTCCTTCATTTTCAAAATTAGGTCCTGGTTGTCCTTTTAAACCTAATAAGCCTGTTTTTAATTTATCAAATAATGCCATGATGTTATTGTTTTATATAAATATGTTAAGCAAATGAGTTATTAGCACCGTTTTGGCTAGAATATGTGTTCCATTTACCAATGGTTTCATTAGTTACATTTAATTCAATAGGTCTAACAGACATTTGTTCTATTATTTCTTGTGTTCTTCTTTGAGATTCTTTACTAGCGTCTGCTTCTTGTTTTCTACGTTCTTCATTTTCTTTAGATAAACTAAATAATCCCATACCTAAACCAACTAATCCACCAATAGCAGCACCCCATGGTCCAAACATCATACCCATACCTGCGTATTGGGCTGTTTGACCTAATACACCTACTGTATTAGCTCCAGCTCCTGGTTCCATACTTGAAGCTATACCTGATAAAGCCATACCGCCCACTCCTAATCCTAATCCAGCTCCCATTGATTTAGGTGAAAATGCTCCAAATCCTCTCCCTTGTTTTCCAGCTGCTGTTATAACACTATTAGCCGCAGCTCCAGTTAATGGCTTTCCAGCTGCGCTAAATGCTTGTCCTCCTTGAACATAAGCTCCACTTGCTAAAGTTGTTTTACCACCAAATAAACCACCCATTCCTCCTCCCATTCCTCCAGCTAATGTAGGTCTAGTCACCATTGGGTTAGCATCAGTACCACGTTGGAATAGTAATCCTTTTAAACCACCAGCCATTAATCTAGTAGTAGCTAATAATAATGGAGCTCCTAAAATAGCTGCTCCTAAAGCGTTACCTAATCCGCCACCAGTCATTTTACTAAATCCACCAAGTATTCCTTCAACTCCCTTTAATCCTTTTTCTATATACTTGTATATAGTAGCCATTGGGCCAGCAGCTATTCTTGATAGAATAGATGATATTTTTTCAAATGTATATTTTTGTAATTCAGCTAATGATTTAGCTTCAAGATCTTTTCTAACACTTTCTTCTACTGTTATGCCTCTTTCTTTAGCTAACCTAAGTTGTTCAGTAGCTGATTTAGTAGCATCCGCACCTAATTTGTTTTCAAATTCACGTTTACGAAGCATATCACCCATTTCTGAGGCTGACATTCCAAATGCTTCAGCATATGCTTGTCTTTGAAGAACATTCATTCTTTCAAACTTATGAATGTTACCTACTTCCTCAGCTATAGCTGTGGTTAATTTAGCTGTATCACCACTTAAAGCAGCTGATCTGGCTTTTTCTAGATTAATAGCTTTACCAGTTAATAATTCAGCTTTAAGTTCAGCTTCAATTGATTGTTCAAAATTAAGTAATGACTCACCAATTTTATCTACTTGTTCTAATGTTAATCCTAATCTATCAGCTTGTAAAACAGCTTTAGCTAATTCACTAACATTACCTTTAAATTTAGTTAATATATCACCGCTAACTGAACTTACT
>Ga0164292_10003425_pt1 | contig 12958 bp, 12 predicted proteins | sample GEODES117metaG_FD_111486 | JGI IMG/M metagenome (GOLD analysis project Ga0164292, IMG submission 111486) | Eutrophic lake water microbial communities from Lake Mendota, Wisconsin, USA - GEODES117 metaG | ecosystem: Environmental > Aquatic > Freshwater > Lake | place: USA: Lake Mendota... | reverse complement strand
GCCTGCCACGGCTCCGCGAACACCGGGCCTTGCGCGTCGCACGGCAGGTCCTGCAGCGGCGGCAGCGTCATCGACCGGCTCCGGCGGCGAGCGGCTCCAGGTAGGGCTCCCAGGCGTCGACGTGCACCGCCGAGGCGGTCGTGTCCTCGCCCCACAGGTCGCGCGCATCGAAGCGCACGGTGTACAGCCAGCGCGGGCTCGGGTCGCCGGCGGGCGTGGCGTGGGTCTCGGGGTAGACGTGGGCGCCGTGCACCGACACCACGGTGCCGATGCGACCGCGCACGTAGCGCGGCAGCCGGGTGTGGCCGCTCGGATGCATGGTCCTGGCGCGCACGGCGTCGCCCGGCGCGAAGCGGGCCGGGCCGGACGCGGGGCGATCGGTGGGCGTGCCGGAGGCGAGCACGCGTGGCACGGCCTCGAGCTCGAGGCGGCGCGGCAGCGGGCGGGCCGGCTCGCGCATGACGCCGTCGGCGAGCTCCTCGTGGGTGACCAGCCCGCGCTCGAGCAGCAGCCGCTGCATGCCCTCGAGCCAGATGCGGTAGTAGGTGCTGGTGAGGTACTGCCCGGGCGGAAGCGACTCGCGGGCATGGCGCGACTGGTCGATGTTCCAGGCGCCGGTCGCGCCCATTGCCAGCGTCAGTGCCAGCACGCGCGGCTCCCAGTCCGCGTGCCACAGCGCCTCGTCCGGCTCGGGTCGGATCGGGCCGAAGCCCTGCATGCCACCGAGATCCTGACCGCCGTTCACGGCTGCCCCCCCACCGACGACGGCTCGAGCGCGAGGCCGGTGCCGATCATCGCGTCCCGGGTCACCAGCGCGGCCAGGCGATCCTCGCTCCAGCCCTCGGTACCCGCCGGCCGCATCGGCACGACCAGGTAGCGCAGCTCGGCGGTGGAGTCGTAGACGCGCACCTCGGTCCCTTCGGGCAGCGTCACGCCGAAGTCGGCGAGCACGCCCTTGGGGTCGATCACCGCACGCGAACGGTACGGCGCCGACTTGTACCAGGTCGGCGGCAGCCCGAGCACCGGCCACGGATAACACGAGCACAGCGTGCAGACCACCATGTGGTGAACGCCCGGCTCGTCGAACAGCGCGATCATGTGCTCGCCCTGGCGGCCGCTGTAGCCGAACTCGGAGACGATCGCGGCGGTGGCGTCGGCACGCAGCCGCTCGCGGTACGCCGGATCGCTCCAGGCGCGCGCGACCACGCGGGCACCGTTGTGCGGGCCGATCCGGTGCTCGTAGGTCTCGATCAGCGCGTCGAGCGCGCCGGGGTCGACATAGCCCTTGTCGATCAGCAGGGTCTCGAGCGCGCGCACGCGCAGGTCCGTCTCGGACAGGTCGCTGCCATGGGGGTGGTTGCCGGACACAGTTGGTCTCCTCGTCGGGCGATCTTCGCACATAGAATCCGGCGATGGCCGAGATCGTGCTCGCGACGCTCAATGCGCGCTGGACCCATGCGTCGCTGGGGCTTCGCTTCCTGCATGCCAACCTCGGCGCGCTGCGCGAGCGTGCGCGCATCGAGGAGGCGACGCTCGCCACACCGCTCGACCAGGTGATCGAGCGGCTGCTGCGCGATGCGCCGCGCGTGCTCGGGCTGGGTGTCTACATCTGGAACGTCGAGCGCACGACCGAGCTGGTCCGCCGGCTGCGCGCCGAGGCCCCGGGGCTGAAGATCGTGCTCGGCGGCCCCGAGGTCAGCCACGAGCTCGATGCGCAGGAGATCGTGCGGCTCGCGGACCACGTCGTCACCGGTCCCGGCGAACATGCGTTCGCGACGCTCGCGCGCCAGCTGCTCGACGGACCGAGACCGCTGCAGAAGGTCGTGCACGGCGGCGAGCCCGAGCCCGAGTCGCTCGCCCTGCCCTATGCGCTCTACACCGAGGCCGACCTCGCGCATCGGCACCTGTACGTCGAGGCCTCGCGCGGCTGTCCGTTCAAGTGCGAGTTCTGTCTGTCGGCGCTCGACCGGACGGCCTGGCCCTTCGAGCTGCCGCGCCTGCTCGAGGCGCTGGCCTCGCTGCACGCGCGCGGGGCGCGGCGCTTCCGCTTCGTCGACCGCACCTTCAACCTCAAGGTCGACACCGGCCGCGCCATCCTCGCCTTCTTCCTCGAGCGCATCGAGGCGGCGCCCGACGAGCCGCTGTTCGCGCACTTCGAGCTCGTGCCCGACCGGCTGCCCGACGGCCTGAAGGACCTGATCGTGCGCTTCCCGCCGGGGGCGCTGCAGTTCGAGATCGGCATCCAGACCTGGAACGCCGAGGTGCAGGCGCGGATCTCGCGGCGCCAGGACGACGGGCGCGCCGAGGCGAACCTGCGGTGGCTGCGCGAGCACACGCATGCCCACCTGCACGTCGACCTGATCGCCGGGCTGCCGGGCGAGGACCTCGCGAGCTTCGGCGCCGGCTTCGACCGGCTGGCGGCGCTGCGCCCGCACGAGATCCAGGTCGGCATCCTCAAGCGGCTGCGCGGCGCGCCGATCGCGCGGCACACGGCCGCGTTCGGACTTCGCTTCGCCGAGCGCGCGCCGTACGAAGTGCTGGAGACCGCGGCGCTGCCGGCGGCGGACGTCGCCCGCATCGCCCGCTTCGCGCGCTACTGGGACCTGTACGGCAACTCCGGGCGCTTCGCGCGCTCGCTGCCCGCGCTGCTCGGCGAGACGCCTTTCGCGCGATTCATGGCGTTCTCGGACTGGCTGTGGGCGCACACCAGCGCCACCCACCGGCTGTCGGCCGAGCGCCAGGCCGAGGCGCTGCACGACTGGCTGATCGACGCGGACGGCGGCGACCCGGTCACGGTGCGCGAGCGGCTCGTGGCCGACTACGCGGCGAGCGGTGCGCGCGGCCGGCCGGCCTTCCTCGAGCACGGCCTGCCCGGCGGGCGCCGCGCCGCGGCGAGCCGGCAGGACCGGCATGCGGCCGCGGCCGACATGGCCGCGCTCAGTGCCGCTGCTTCGCCCAGCGTTCCTTGAAGGTCGGGCCGCTCGGGGCCGGCAGGTCGCGGGTCGCGGTCCATCCGCCCGACATCGGCAGACTGCCGATGCGGCCGCTGTCGCCGCCCAGCCGCGCGAGCACCCACGAGGCCATCCGCACCATCGGCCGGTAGAGGCCCGGACGCTTCGCGGCGAACGCCCACGCGGCCAGCCCCGCGCGCTCGCGCCGAGGCCGCAGCCCGCGCTCCATCTGCTTCTCTCGCAGCTTGCGCAGCAGGTCGGGCAGCGGGATCTTCATCGGGCACACGACATGGCACTCGCCGCACAGCGTGGCCGCCTGCGGCAGGTCGAGCGTCTTCTCGATGCCGACATAGGCCGGCGTCAGCACCGAGCCCATCGGGCCGGGGTACACCCAGCCGTAGGTGTGGCCACCGATCTTCTGGTAGACCGGGCAATGGTTCATGCATGCACCGCAGCGGATGCAGCGCAGCATGTCCTGGAACTCGCCGCCGAGCAGCCCGGTGCGCCCGCCGTCGACCAGCACGAAGTACATGTGCTCCGGGCCGTCCTGCTCGCCCGGGGCGCGCGGCCCGGTGAGGATGGAGAAGTAGTTCGAGATCGACTGCCCGGTGGCCGAGCGCGGCAGCAGCCGCGCGACGGTGGCCAGGTCCTCGAGCGTGGGCAGCACCTTCTCGATGCCGGTGACCACGACGTGGACCTTAGGGGGCAGCACGGTGCACATGCCCTCGTTGCCCTCGTTCGTGAAGACCGCGACCGAGCCGGTCTCGGCGACCAGGAAGTTGCCGCCCGACACGCCCATGTCGCTCGACAGGAAGTGCGGCCGCAGGAACTCGCGCGCCTCGCGCGTCATCGCCGGGATCTCGGTCAGGCGCGGGCGGTCGTGCACGCGCGCGAACAGGTCCGAGACCTCGTCCTTCGACTTGTGCACGACCGGCGCCACGATGTGCGAGGGCGGCTCGTTGTCGTTGATCTGCAGGATGTACTCGCCGAGGTCGGTCTCGACGACCTTGACCCCCGCGGCCTCGAGGTGGCGGTTCAGCGCCATCTCCTCGGAGACCATCGATTTCGACTTGGTGACCTTGGCCACCTCGTGCTTCTTGGCGATCGCGACGACGAGGCGCGAGGCCTCCTCGGGCGTCTCGGCCCACAGCACGGTCGCGCCGCGCCGCGTCGCCTCGGCCTCGAAGCGCTCGAGGTAGGCGTCGAGGTTGGCGAGCGCGCGGTTGCGCCGCTCGACCGCTTCGTCGCGCGTGCCCTCGAAGTCGTCGAGCTCGGCGATCGCGTTGGTGCGCCCGACCGTCCAGCGCTGCGAGAGGATCTTCAGGTTCTGCTGCAGGCGGACGTCGGCGAGCTTCTGCCCGGAGCGCGCCTTGAAGTGCATCGACTGGACCTGCATCACGCCCCCTTAGACGAGGCGGGCGCGGGCACGGCATCGCCCGCGAGCACCTGAGCGACGTGCAGCACGCGCGTCGTGGTGTCGCCGGTGCGCCGCAGCCGGCCCTCGATGTTCAGCATGCATCCGAGGTCGCCGAGCACGACGCACGGTGCGCCGCTGGCGTGGATGCGCTCGATCTTCTCGTCGACGATCGCGGTGGAGATGTCGCCATACTTGACCGCGAAGGTGCCGCCGAAGCCGCAACAAGCCCGTGCGTCCTTCATCTCGACGAGCTTCACGCCCGGCTGCAGCGCGAGCAGTGCACGGGGCTGCGCCTGCACGCCGAGCTCGCGCAGCCCGCTGCACGAGTCGTGATAGGTGACCTCGCCCTCGAAGCGCCCGGGCAGCGACTTCATGCCGACCACGTCGTGCAGGAACGACGTGAGCTCCCAGGTGCGCGAGGCCAGCGCCTCGATGCGCACCCGCAGGTCGGGATCGTCGGCGAAGAGCACCGGATAGTGATGACGGATCATGCCGCCGCAGGACCCCGAGGGCAGCACGACATGCTCGAAGCGCTCGAACTCGACGAGGAACTTGCGGGCCAGGTCGCGCGCGCTGGCGGTGTCGCCCGAGTTGTAGCCGGGCTGGCCGCAGCAGGTCTGTGCCATCGGCACCTCGACCGTGCAGCCGGCCGACTCGAGCAGCCGCACCGTGGCCTCGGCGATCTCCGGTCGCATCACGTCGACCAGGCAGGTGATGAACAATCCGACTCTCAACGTCCCCTCCTCCGAGCCCCGATGATCGCACCGCCGGCGTGACAGCGCGATGCGACCGCCCTCGACAGCGATTTCACTGCTTGATATAACGTACCACCATCCACGATACCACCGGCCGCCAGCGGACCGGTCCAGACCGCTATCTCCATGGCCCGACGGCAAGACGACGGCAACGTCAAGGACGAGGCAGGGGCACCGGACGCCGCGAGCCGCGGGGCCATCCAGGTGATCGACCGGCTGGTGTCGTTGCTCGACGCCCTCGCCGAGCAGCCCGACGCGGTGAGCCTGAAGCGCCTCGCCCAGCGCACCGGGCTGCATCCGTCCACCGCGCACCGGATCCTGAACGACCTGGTGTCGGCACGTCTGGTCGACCGATCGGAGCCCGGCACCTACCAACTCGGCATCCGCCTGCTGGAGCTGGGCAACCTGGTGAAGGCGCGCCTGAGCGTGCGGGACGCCGCGCTCGCGCCGATGCGCGAGCTGCACCGGATGACGCACCAGCCGGTGAACCTGTCGATCCGCCAGGGCGACGAGATCGTCTACATCGAGCGGGCCGTGTCCGAGCGCAGTGGCATGCAGGTGGTGCGGGCGGTCGGCGGACGCGCGCCGCTGCACCTCACCTCCGTGGGCAAGCTGTTCCTTGCGGCCGACGATCCGCGCAACGTGCGCGCCTATGCCACCCGCACGGGCCTCGCCGGTCAGACCCGCAACAGCATCACCGAGCCGCTGAAGCTGGAACGCGAACTGGCGCTGGTGCGGGCGCGCGGCTATGCGCGCGACAACGAGGAGCTCGAGCTGGGAGTGCGCTGCATCGCCGCGGGCATCCGCGACGATGCGGGCAAGCTGGTGGCCGGGCTGTCGATCTCGGCGCCATCGGATTTCCTGCAGGACGACTGGATCGACCTGCTCTGCCGCACCGCCGGACAGATCTCGGCGGCGATCGGCTTCGACCGGGAGTCGTAGCCCCCGACCAGGGGCGGCGCCCGAGGGACGTCCGGGTGACGTCCGGTCGGCCGCCCCGCGGCCTCAGGAGCGGGCGTCGGCGCGGACCGGCCGGGTCTCGTCGCGCGGCTGCTGCTCGACCCACTTGCGCAGGCGCTGCGCGTCCGCGAACCGCGACTGCGCGCCGGTGGCATCCAGCAGCACCAGGATGACCGCCCGGCCGTCGACCTTGGCCTGCATCACCAGACACTTGCCGGCCTCCGAGATGTAGCCGGTCTTCTGCATGCCGATCTGCCAGTCGGGACTGTCGACCAGGCGGTTGGTGCTGCGGAAGCCGACCTGCCGGTAGCCGGTGTCGACGGTGAGCGAGGGGGCGGTCGAGTACTCGCGGATCAGCGGGTAGCCATGCGCGGCGCGCACCAGGCGCGCGAGGTCGCGCGCGTTCGAGACGTTGTTGCTCGACAGCCCGGTCGGGTCGGCGAAGCGGCTGTCGGTCATGCCGATCGCGCGGGCCTTCGTGTTCATCGCCTCGATGAACGCCGACAGGCCGCCAGGGAAGTGGCGACCGAGCGCATGGGCCGCGCGGTTCTCGGACGCCATCAGCGCCAGCTGCAGCATCTCGCCGCGCGAGAGCTTCGAGCCCATGGGCAGGCGCGAGCCGCTGTGACGCTCGGTATCGCGGTCGGCCTCGGACACGTCGAGCATCTCGTCCAGCGGCAGCCCGGCATCGAGCACCACCATCGAGGTCATGACCTTGGTGATCGAGGCGATCGGCAGCACCGCATCCGGGTTCTTCTGGTACAGCGTCTCGCCCGTGGCCTGATCGATGACGAGCGCGACCGAGGACCGCAGGTCGAGCGGATCGTCGGTCAGGTGCAGGCCGATGGCGTTGCCGATCGACAGCCGCTGGGGCTCGACGGTCCGCGGCGCATAGGAGGTCTTGACGATCCGGGCGCTGCGGGGCTGGGCCGCGGTGCCGGCGCGCTGCGCCTTCGCGGCGGACTTCTCGGCACGCGGGCCCACCTGCTTGCGCAGCGGCACGGCGGAGACGCGTGCCGGCAGGGTCGCCTTGCGCACGGGCGGCTCGGCGGCCTTGCGCGAGGCGGACGCCTCGGCGGCCTTGCGGGCCTTCATGGACGGGGCCGCGCGGTCCGCGGCGATCGACTCGAGCGGGAAGTGGAGGGCGAGGAGACCGGCCACCAGGGCCAGGAGGCGCCGCGTGCGGACGCCAGGAACCATCGGACTCATCGACTCGATCTCCCTCGGAACGGGCGAGAAGCTTAACAAACGCAACCCCTTGTCGGAGAGAAAAAGCGCTCCCCGGAGAAGTACTTGGAACGAAAAGCCAACACGTCGCATCAACTTCCCGACGGATGGCGCAAGGCGCCGGAGAGAATGCGGCATGCGTGTTTTCCAGATCGAAGGCGGGTGGGGCATGGACCACCTGGTGCAGTCGTCCCGGCCGGATCCCCGGCCAGGCGCAGGCGAGGTGCTGCTGCGCATGAAGGCCGCGTCGCTGAACTACCGCGACCTGGTCGTCCCCGATCGCGGGTACGGCCAGTACACCGGCACGCTGCCGCTGATCCCGATCTCCGACGGCGTCGGCGAGGTCGTCGAGGTGGGCACCGGCGTCTCGCGCGTGGCCGTCGGCGACCGGGTGTGCCCGAGCTTCATGCAGCGCTGGGTCGGCGGGGAGCTGAACCTCGAACGGATCACCGGATCGCTCGGCGGCCCGGTCGACGGGGTCATGGCCGACCTGATGGTGCTGCCGGAAGGTGGCGTGTGCCGCGTGCCTGAGCACCTGAGCGACGTGCAGGCGGCCACGCTGCCCTGCGCGGCGCTGACGGCCTGGAGCGCGCTCGTCACCGAAGGCCGCCTGCGGGCCGGCGACCGGCTGCTGGTGCAGGGCACCGGCGGCGTCGCCCTCTTCGCGCTGCAGTTCGCGAAGATGGCGGGTGCCCATGTGACGGTCATCTCCTCGAGCGACGACAAGCTCGCGCGCGCCCGGGCGCTCGGCGCAGACGCGGGCATCAACTACCGGAGCGAGCCGGAGTGGGCCCGGGCCTCGCGGGCGATCACGGGCGGCGCGGGCTTCGACCACATCCTGGAGCTCGGTGGCGAGAAGACGCTGCCGCAGTCGCTGCGCTGCATCCGGCCGGGCGGCACGGTGTCGATGATCGGCGTGCTGTCGGGCGGCACGATCAGCGCCTCGCTCGGGCTGATCGTCACCCGTCAGGTCCGTCTGCAGGGCATCACCGTAGGCTCGCGCGACGGCTTCGAGGCGATGCTGCGCGCCATCGGCCAGCACCGGCTCGAGCCGATCGTCGACCGGGTGTTCGACTTCGCCGAACTCAAGGACGCGATGGCCTACCTGGCCTCGGGCGCGCACTTCGGCAAGGTCTGCCTGCGCCACTGAGCGCCCGCGGCGTTCAGGTGCGCACGACGAGGGCGACGCCGATCGCGGTCAGCAGCATGCCGAGCGCGGCGAGCATGCCGAACGGCTCGCCGAACAGCACCCAGGCCTGGAGCGCCGTGACCGGCGGCACAAGGTAGAAGAGGCTCGCGACGCGGGTCGCGGTGCCCCGCCGGATCAGGGTGTTCAGCAGGAAGGTCGCGCCGATGGACAGCGCGCACACCGACCAGGCGAGCGCGATCCAGGTGCCGGCGTTCGGCGCCCAGGGGCCGTGCTCGACCCAGAGCGCCAGCGGCGCGATCGCCGCGAGCGACGCCGCGTACTGCACGAAGGCGCCGGTGCGCAGGTCGAAGCTCGGCACGTGGCGGCGCTGGTAGAGGGTGCCCGCGGTGATCGACAGAAGTGCGGCGACGGCGAATCCGATGCTCGCCGGGCCCAGCCGATCGGCGTCGATGCGGTGCACGACGACCAGCGCGACGCCGCCGAAGCCGAGCGCCAGGCCGGCCCACTGGCGCACGCCGATCCGCTCGCGACCGAATGCCAGCCACAGCGCGGTCAGCACCGGCTGCAGGTTCACGATCAGCGCCACCAGCCCGGCGCTCATGCCGAGCGCCACCGCGACCCAGACGCCGGCGAGGTAGCCGGCCTGGATCAGCAGACCGGCGACCGCGAGGTGCGCGAGCCCGCGGCGGTCCGGCCAGGGCGCCCGCGCGATCAGGATGAGCGGCGCCAGCACCGCGAGCGTCGCGGCGAAGCGCAGCGCGAGAAAGCCCAGCGGCGGTACCTGCGACATGGCAACCCGCGCGGCGACGAAGCCGGTCGCCCACAGCAGGACGAAGAGCACCGGCACGACCGTGCCCAGGCGCGCATCGACCGGGCCCGGACCTGCCCCGCCCCTGCGTGCGGCCGGGATCACGCGGACCGCATCGGCGGGCCGCGCCGCGAGCGGCCCGAGCTCGCGTGCGTCAGCGCCTCGCGGACCGTGCCGGCATGGATGTCGACGATCCGGTCGATGTCCGGGCAGTAGCCCCCGCCCATCGCCACCGCGACCGGCAGGCCCCGGGCCCGCGCGAACGCGAAGACGCGACGGTCGCGCTCGGCGATGCCGGGGATCGACAGCGACAGGCGCCCGAGGCGGTCGCCCTCGTAGACGTCGGCCCCCGCCAGGAAGATCAGGAAGTCGGGCTCGAAGCGCGCCGCGAGCGTGGCGAGCGCGCCGTCGAGCGCCTCGAGGTAGGCCTCGTCGCCGGTGCCGTCGGGCAGGTCGACATCGAGGTCGCCGTCGCAGCGGTTGCGGAACGGGAAGTTGCGCGCGCCGTGGATCGACAGCGTGAACACCGACGGATCGTGGCGCAGGATCTGCGCGGTGCCGTTGCCCTGGTGGACGTCGAGGTCGACGATCGCGACGCGCTGCGCACGGCGCTCGGCCTGCATCAGCCGGGCGGCGACCGCGACGTCGTTCAGGCAGCAGAAGCCCTCGCCGCGGTCGGACCCGGCATGGTGGGTGCCGCCGGCGAGGTTAGCGGAGGCGCCGTCGTCGATCGCCGCACGGCAGGCGGCGATCGTGGCGCCGACCGAGCGCCGCGACCGCTCGACCATCGCCTCCGACCAGGGAAAGCCGATGGCGCGCTGCTCGAGCGCGGTGAGCCGCCCGAGGCTCAGGCGTTCGATCCAGTCGGGCGTGTGCGCCAGGGCCAGCACCCCGTCGCTCGCGGGGGGCGGCTCGGCCAGCGCGACGCCGGACAGCTCGGCGGCGATGCGCTCGCGCAGCAGCCGGTACTTGGCCATCGGGAAGCGGTGGCCGTCGGGCAGCGGGAGCACGAACCGGTCGCTGTAGAACGCCTTCACCGGGTGAGTCTAGCATCGTGCTGCACCGCAACAAGAAAGTGCTTGACTTCCGATCCAACGACCCTATAATCCGTTTCTGTTGCAGCGCACAACGCTGCGTCGCCAACCGTGACGCCCTTGTAAACGGTTGATTCAATAAACGAATTTTCCCGATAGAGGTCAACATGTTCACCACCCCCGATCAGATGGTTGCGATGCACAAAGCCACGCTCGAGTCCTTCCAGGCGATGGCCGCCAAGTCGTTCGCCGGCCTCGAGAAGCTGGCCGAGCTGAACATGGCCGCGACCAAGTCGTCGTTCGAAGAGTCCGCCGAGCAGTTCAAGGCCCTGCTCGAGGTCAAGGACGCCAAGGCGTTCGCCGACTTCGCCGCCGGCTCGGCCCAGCCCGCTGCCGACAAGATGACCGCGTACGCCAAGCACGTGTACGAGATCACCAGCGACACCGGCAGCGAGATCGCCAAGCTGGTCGAGAAGCAGCTCACCGACGGCAACCGCCAACTGGCCTCGGCCATCGACGCGCTCGCCAAGAACGCGCCGGCCGGCAGCGAGGGCGTGGTCACGTTCATGAAGTCGGCGGTCTCGGCGGCCAACACCGCGTACGACCAGGTCAACAAGGCGACCAAGCAGGTCGTCGAGATGGCCGAAGCCAACCTCGTCGCCGTCGGCAAGACCACGACGACCGGCGCCGCCCGCGCCAAGAAAGCAGCCTGAGGCGCCTGACCGCCCGCGGGGCGCCTGCCCCGCAACGCGGCGGAGCCTCGATTGTCTTCAAGTCGTCGCCGTCTCTCCTCCTCGATACAGAGCGACGCACCCGGCCCGGATCCGCAAGGAGACCGGGCCGGTTCATTTTCGGGCCCGGATCCGGTCGCCGTGTCTCAGGCGATGGTGCCGCCCAGAGCCAGCACGCCTGCCCGCAGCCGCTCGAACGCCGGCTCCACCTGATCGGCCGCGCCCTTGGCGCCGAGCTCGATGTGCCGGCGCATGCCACCCTCCCCCACCGACGGCAGGCTGTAGACCTTGATCCCGCCGAACTCGTGCTCGACCGCCTCCATCAGCGGCGTCAGCGTCGACTCGGCGAGCTCGTAGACCATCATCGAGCGGTCGCCGCGCGCCTCGAGGTGGAAGAGGTGCGGGTAGTGCGCGTCGAGCACCTGCTCGATCATCGGCCAGGCCATCACCGGGAAGCCCGGCACGAACCAGTGCGCGCCGACGTTGAAGCCCGGGATCCGGTTGAACGGGTTCGGCACGATCCGCGCGCCCGCGGGGAACTCGCCCATCTTCAGGCGCTGGCGGTTCTCGGGCGCGCTCATGTCGGGTGCGGCCTTGCCGTCGCGCGCCATCTCCATCGTGCGCTCGGTGATCAGCCGCTCGGCCTCTGGGTGCAGCGCGAGCGGCACGCCGAGCGCCGCGGCCGCGGCCTGGCGGGTATGGTCGTCGGGGGTCGCGCCGATGCCGCCGCAGGAGAAGACCACGTCGTCGCCGGCGAAGGTCTCGCGCAGCGTCGCCACCAGGCGCTCGCGGTCGTCGCCGAGGTAGCGGGCCCAGGACAGCTGCAGGCCGCGCGCGCCGAGCAGCTCGACGACCTTGGCGAAGTGCTTGTCCTGTCGCTTGCCCGACAGGATCTCGTCGCCGACGATGATCAGACCGAAATTCGCCACGTGTGCTCCGAAGCCTCGATGGAATCCGGGCCCACCGCCCGGCCAGGCGCCAGTATGCCGGGTGCCCGGGTCGTGCCCGGGTCGTGCCCGTCAGGCGCGGCCGAACCAGCGGCCGATCGCCTTGCCCTGCTGGGACCAGAATCCGCGGCCGTAGTCGCGTCCCTCGAGCTGGTCGCGGATGCCGGTGGGCACGAAGCCCGGTCGGCGGTCGGCGGTGGCGAAGATCAGGTCCCAGATCGGGAACAGCACCGCGAAGTTCACGCCGTGCGCCCGCCCCTCGTGGCCGTAGCCGATCGCATGGTGCAGCCGATGCCAGCTCGGGCTGACCAGCACGGTCTCGAGCGGGCCAGGCCAGCGCCAGCGCAGGTTCGCATGCTGCACGCTCTGCAGCACCCGCGAGGCGATCACCAGCGCCACGAACTGCCCGGGCGAGGCGCCCAGGGCCACCGCCACCAGCGCCATCGCGGCATCGCGGATCAGGTCGTCGAGCAGGTGGTTGCGCTGGTCGCTCCAGAAGGTCATCTGGCGCTGGCTGTGGTGGACGGCGTGCAGCGACCACCACCAGCCCCAGCGGTGCTGCCAGCGATGCAGCCAGTAGTCGACGAAGTCGAACAGCACCAGGTAGATCGCGAAGCTGACGATCGGCAGGTCGGTGACGCCGGGCCAGAGCTGGTCGACGTTGATGCGGGAGAAGCCGACCAGCCGCAGCGCCCCCTCCAGGCTGTCGAGGAGCGGCGTGAGCAGCGCGAACACGACCAGCGCGAAGCCCCCGAGCCGGTGCAGCAGCGTATAGAACACGTCGGTGCGGATCGCCCGGCGGTCGGTCACCGGCTCGGCCGGCCAGAGCCGCTCGGCCGCGCCGAGCAGGATGGCGAGCACGACGACCTCGATCGCTCCCAGCACGACCCACTCGGTGAAGTCGAACAGCTCCTCGGCATAGCGCATCCAGCCGAGCGCGAAGAGCAGCGGCTGCACCGCCGACTCGTACAGCCCCTG
>Ga0164292_10003424_pt1 | contig 12958 bp, 10 predicted proteins | sample GEODES117metaG_FD_111486 | JGI IMG/M metagenome (GOLD analysis project Ga0164292, IMG submission 111486) | Eutrophic lake water microbial communities from Lake Mendota, Wisconsin, USA - GEODES117 metaG | ecosystem: Environmental > Aquatic > Freshwater > Lake | place: USA: Lake Mendota... | reverse complement strand
TTCTCGGCGCCCGCCCTGCTGGCCTTCGCCATGAGCGTGGTGAACCTAATCTGGATCGCCGCCCGCTTCCGCGAACCGCTTTCGGACGCCGCGCGCAGCGAGGCCCGCGAACCGCGGCTGCGCAACCCTGTACGCGCCCTGCTCGAGCAGCGACGGCCCGAGGTGCGCCGCATCAATATCGTCTCCTTCCTCTACTCGGTCGCGTTCGTCTCGATGGAGACATCCCTCGTCTTCCTCGCGGCGGAGCGCTTCCGGTTCTCACCGCACGACAACGGCCTGCTCATGGGCTTCCTCGGCGTTTGCTCGATCCTCACCCAAGGCGTGCTGGTGCGGAAGCTCCTCCTCCGCCTGCGGGAAACCCGGGTGTTGCTCCTCGGTCTGGCCACCTCGGCGACCGGTCTCGTGACGATCGGATTTTCACCGACCCCAGTCTTTCTGTACATCGGCGTCGGACTGCTCGCGCTCGGTGGGGGGCTCATCAATCCGGCGTCCAGCGGGCTAATTTCCCTCTACGCGGATGAGCAGGAACAGGGACGTGTCCTAGGCATCTTCCGGTCCCTCGGATCGCTCGCCCGCGCGATCACACCGCTCTGTGCCGGGGCAATCTTCTGGACGCTGGGCGCGGAAACCATCTTCAGCGCCGGCGCGGCACTCGCGGTCGTGGCGGCTTGGCTCGCCCTGCGCCTGCCCCAGCCCCGCATCGGATGACGGCGGTTTCACGCTCCCTTCGCTCTCCCTCCTTCGCCCGGTCGTTGCTCCTCGGCGGGCTGCTGGCCGCCGCCCTGTTCGTGCTGTCCGGCTGCGCACTGCTGCCCCGGAACCCGGAACCGGGACGCACCACGTTCTCCGCCCCGCTGGTCAGCCTGCCGGTCGTCCTCACCGCCAACACGCCGGTCATCGAAATCCCCCGCAACAAATCAGGGCCGTGGCGCTTCCTCGTCGATACGGGCTCGTCCGTGACGCTCGTGTCGCCGGAATTCGCCGCCCACGCCGGCCGCCGCGGCGCCACGCCCGAGGCCGCCGGGGTGTCCGTGCGCTCCGCCGGCGGCGAAGTCATCACGCTGCCGGCCGTCACGCTCCGGCGCCTGGACCTCGGCGACGTCCGCTTCGAATCCGTCCCCGCCGTCGTCTACGATTTCGACGCCCTGTCGGATCACTTCGGCGAGCGGATCGACGGCGTGCTGGGTTTCCCGCTCTTCCGGGAGACCGTCCTCACGCTCGATTATCCGCAGTCCACACTTCACCTGACTCCCGCCGGCAGCAGCGGCGGGCTCATGCCGGGCGCGCGGCTGCGCTTCGACCCAGCGAACCGCGTCCCGCTCGTCCCCCTGGAGGTCGCGGGGCAAGCCGTGAACGCGTTGGTCGACACGGGCAGCGACGGTGGACTGCAGCTCAATCCCGCCGGGCTGGCACTCCGCTTCGTGCAACCTCCCGTCGCGGGCGCAAAGGTGGCCACCCTGACCGGCGATCGCCAACAGCAGCTTGGTCGCATCGAGGATCACGCCCGTCTCGGCACGCACATCCTTTCCCAGCCGATCATCGACGTGAACGACTCGCTCAGCTCGCTCGGCGGCGGGGTGCTGCGGCACTTTGTGGCGACCTTCGATCAATCGCGCGGGGAGCTGACGCTGTTCCGCGACCCGGGTACGAGCCTGGCCACGCCGGCGATGCGAAGCGGGGGCCTGAGTTTCCGCCGCACCCCCGCCTACTGGCGAGTCTCGCACGTGATCGCCGACTCACCCGCCGCACGCGCCGGGATCCAGGAGGGCGATCTGGTCATCCGAATTGAGGGTGAGCCAGTCGCCAACTGGACCCTGCGCCGCTACGACGCGGTCATCGCCCGCGCGTCGGCGTTGCAGCTGACCTTCCTGCACGGGCTGCAGGAGCGCACCGAGCGGATCGAGTTCTTCACGCTGGTGCCCTAGCCTTGGGCAGCGCGCGGAGCCCGGAGGCGGAACGCGCCCGCACCGTCCTCGCCGGTCACCCAGGGTCGCGCCACAACTTGATCCTCGAGGGTCCACCCTCGACCCGCGGGCGAAGCGAGGAAGGCCTCGACGACGCCTTCGTTCTCCTCGCGCTCGAGACTGCAGGTCGAGTAAACGAGCCGGCCCCCGGGGGCCACCCGGCCTGCCGCGGCCCGCAGCAACCCGAGTTGCTGGCTGGCATGGCGCCCGATGTCGCCGGCCTGCAGACGCCAGCGGACATCGACGCGATGGCGCATCACGCCGGTATTCGAGCAGGGCACGTCGAGCAGCACGCCGGTAAATTGGTCGGGTAATCCCTGCTCACGGAACGTCTCGGCCCGGGCGGTCTCAAGGTCGATCCCAACGATGTCCACCCGCACGCCCCGCACCTCGGCGAGGTTCTCACGGAGCCGATCCAGCCGTGGCCCGGGCAGGTCAAGGGAGACGAGTCGGCCCGTCCGCTGCAGGCGGTCCGCGATCGACACGCTCTTGCCACCCGGGGCGGCGCAGGCATCGAGCAGCGTCTCACCGGCCAGCGGCTGCAGCAGATCGACCGCGTGCCGGGTCGCGGGATCCTGGATGTAAAGTTGCCCGGCTTGCCGGAGGGCAAGCACCTCGGACCAGCGGCCCGCGGGGACCTCGAAAAACGATGGCGCACTTGTCGGGCGCAACCAGTCAGGAACCGCCACGCCCTCCCCGCGCCAGCGGACATGGATGCGGGCGGGAGTCTGGTGCAGTTCGAGCAACCGCAGCGTCGCTTCGGCGCCAAAGGATCCGAGCCAGCGGGTCACCAGCCACTCGGGATGAGAAAACCGGCGAGCCAGCGCCACCGCCGTCAGCTCGGTCGGCAGCGGCTCCGCGAGGCCCTCCGCCATCCGGCGGACCACGGCATTCACGAGGCGCGCCTCCGACGCACTGGTCAGGCGCTTCGCCTGCTCCACGGCGTGGTGCACCACCCGGGCCACGTGGCCCTCCTCGCCACCCTCAATCAGCTCAAAGCCCGCCGTCAACAGCACCGCCCTCACCCGCAGCCGCGGCGCACGCTCCACCCGGCGCCCCACTTCCCGCTCCAAGCGGCTGAGGTGGCGCAGAACGCCGAGAAACAGATGTTGGACCCGCGACCGCTCCGCCGAGGTCAGGGTGCGCGGCAGCCCCTCCAGCAGGGCGTCCGCCCGCTCCGCGCGATCCAGCCAGCGGATCAGTAGCCGCACAGCGGCCGCCCACGCGGGGGAAAAGGAAGAAGACGCTGCTGCCGGGGAAGGCGAAGTCCGCATGGGAACGGGAAAGGATATCAGAGGCCCGATCCTTGCCAAGGAGGAAGGCCGATCCGGGAAAGACGGCCCCCGCAGGGGCTGGTTGACATCCCCCCCCTTCGTCCGCTTTGATCTCCCTTCTCCCTCGATTATGACTTCGGATGCAGTATCAGCGCTGATCGCCAAGAACCCGTCTCTCAAGACCCATCGAGCCAAGCTCGAATCGATGGAGGCCGGCGCGTATGTCATTCACCGGAGCTGGGGATTCGGACAGATCAGCCGCTATGACGAAGCGGCCCAGCGCCTGATCATCGACTTCGCCGCGAAGCCGGGCCACCCGATGGATCCGGCGTTCTGCCTGACGACGATGGACGTGCTGCCAGCCAAGCACTTGCTCGTCCGCAAGGAGACCGACAAGGCGACGATCGCGACTCTCATCGAGCAGAATCCCGCCCAGCTGGTCGTCGAGGCGCTGCAGGCCTATCCGAACAACGCCACCACGGCGATCGACCTCGAGATCACTCTCGCCCAGACGATCGGCGAAGAGCGGTTCAAGAAGTGGTGGGCAAGCGCCAAGAAGGACATCGCCAAGGACGCCCGCATCGCCGTCCCCGCGAAGAAGACGGAATGCTACGTCCTGCGCGAAATCGCCGTCTCCGCCGAAGAGGAGATCCTCGAGAGCTTCTCCGGCACCCGGTCGGCCCGCCGCCGCATCCTCCTTGCCGAACAGTTGCTCGGCTCCGTCGAAAAGGGCGCAACCAAGATCGATCTCTCCGTTGTCCTCACCGGCCTGACCGAGGCCGTCCGCGATTCCAACCAACTCGACGCCGCCGAGCGCCTCCATGGTGCCGCCGTCCGCGATGATCTCGCCCAACTGCTCGGAGTCGAGGTCGCAACCCTCGAGCCCGCTCAGGCTTCCCTCATCGCCAATCCGCGCGACCTGCCGACCATCTCCGACCGCATCCCGGTCCACTTCCAGTCCCGCTTCCTGGAGCTCATCCTCGGGACGCACCCGATCGAGGCCCGCGACATCGCGTTCAACCTCCTCAAGACCTCGCAGGGCAAGTTCACCACGGAGTGCATCAAGTTCCTCGTCGAGAAGGGCCACACCGCCGAACTGGCCACCGTCTTCAAGCGCTGGCAGACCGAGCAGAACCTCCGCGCCCCGGTGCTCCTGTGGATCGTCAAGAACCGCGGCACGCCCAAGTTCGCCAAGCTGCTGGATGACATGATCACCCCGCGGCTCCTGAACGCGATTTTCTTCGCGATCGACTACGAGGCGCTCCAATCCGCCTCCGCCCGCCGCATCCCGCTCGCCGACATCCTGAGCGAGGACACCGAGCTGATCGGCGAACTGCTCTCGCGCGCCGATCCGGAGACCGCCCGCGACCTCGCCAACACCCTCATGCTCAACCAGGGCTTCGAGGAACTGACGAAGAAGTCCCTCCTCGCCCGCTTCATCAAGCTGTTCCCGAGCATCCAGTCCCTCGTCGCCAGCGACGCCGAGTCCAAGGAGGAACAGCTCCTCGTCTCGCGCGGCAGCTACGAGCGCAAGCGCGAGGAGTACGAGACCATCGTCTCCCGCAAGATCCCCGAGAACTCCAAGGCCATCGCCGTCGCCCGCGAGCACGGCGACTTGAAGGAAAACTCCGAATACAAGATGGCCAAGCAGGACCAGCAGGTCCTCATGGCCCAGAAGAGCCTGCTCGAGCGCGACCTCGGCCGCGCCCGCATCACCGACTTCCGCGAGGCCACCACCGACCAGATCAGCGTCGGCAGCGTGGTGGAGATCCGCAGCCTCACCAACGGAGCCACGTCACGCTACACGATCCTCGGCGCCTGGGATAGCGATCCCGAAAACCACGTGATCGCCTACAAGACGCCGCTCGGCCTCGCTCTGCTCGGCCGCCGCGTCGGCGACCAGGTGAAGGTCAAGATCGGCGCCTCCGAGGACAGCTACTCGGTCACGTCGATCTCGCGCTACGTCGACCAAAAGTCGGCCTAAGCTCCGCGGCGACGGCCGCACACCTTTCCCGGCCCGGCCGCCTGAAAGCGGCCGGGCCGCTTCGTTTTCAGAGCCCGGGACCGGGTTTGACGACCGGCCGGCGGCGCGTCAGCGTCGAACTATGGACTCTACCCCCACCCCCCCTCCCCCCGTCTCCCCCGCAACCTCCAATGATGCGAGAATGTGGGCGATGCTGTGCCACCTCTCAGCCCTGAGCGGCTTCATCATCCCGTTCGGTTCGCTCATCGGCCCGCTGGTCGTCTGGCAAATCAAGAAGAACCAGTACCCGATCGTGGACGATCAAGGGAAGGAAGCGCTTAACTTCCAGATCACGATCACGCTCGCGGCGATTGTGTCCGCCATCCTGATCGTTGTGCTCGTCGGCATCGCGCTGCTCATCGCGGTCGGCATTGCCTCGCTCGTCTTCACGATCATCGCCGCGATCAAGGCCAACAACGGGGAAACCTACCGGTACCCGTTCTGCCTGCGGCTCATCAAGTAAGCGGAATCCCGTTCGCGCCGCGTGAACGCCTGCTGGGACCTGCTCAAGCTCCTCGCCGATCCGACGCGGCTGCGACTGCTTGCCCTGCTGCACCGGGAGGAGCTCTCGGTGGCGGAACTGCAGGACATCCTCGGGATGGCTCAGTCCCGCATCTCGTCGCAGCTCGCCTTGCTGCGTCAGGCGGGACTGGTCTCCGACCGGCGCGATGGGAAGAAGGCGTTCTACTCGCTCCATCCGCAGCTCGGGGAGGCCCAGACCCAGCTGTTGCGCGCCGCGTGGGATGCAGTGGCAGGCGAGCTCGGTTCGGACCTCGACAATCTGGAACGTATCCTCGCCAAGCGGCGCGCGCATCAGGAACAGTATTTCAACCTCATCGCCGGCAAGCTCGGGCGAAATTACTGCCCTGGCCGGTCGTGGCAGGCGATCGGGCATCTCGCCCTGCGTCTCGCCCCGCCCATCGTCGTCGCCGACCTCGGCGCCGGCGAGGGGTTGATCTCGCAGTTGCTCGCGCGCCGCGCCCGGCAGGTCTGGTGTATCGACAACTCGCCGCGCATGGTCGAGGTCGGCACCGAGCTGGCGGAGCGCAACGGTCTCCACAACCTCACCTATCGCCTGGGTGACATCGAAAAGGTGCCGCTGCCGGATGAGTCAGTCGACTTGGCCATCCTCAGTCAGGCTCTCCACCATGCGCATCACCCGCAGAACGCGGTGAATGAAGCATTCCGCATCCTGCGTCGCGGCGGACAATTGCTCGTGCTCGATCTCAAGGAGCACACGTTTGAGCGCGCCCGCGAGCTCTATGCCGACGTCTGGCTCGGGTTCGGTGAGAGCACGCTCCACCGCTTCATGCGGCAGGCCGGTTTCGAGCAGGTCGAGGTCTCCCTCGTCGCCCGCGAGGAGCAGGAGCCGCATTTCGAGACGATCCTCGCCTGCGGGATTCGTCCCGGGGGGGCGACCGTGCCGCCGCTGCCGCCGGCCGCGACCTCGACCCCGGTCGATTAATCGAAGCGCACCCGGGCGCGGTGGAACTGCTCGCAGAGCGCGAGCACCTCGCGCCCGCCGGCCAGGGTCAATGCCTCCTCCGCGAGCGCCCGCGCATCGGCGAGCGTCATGGCGCGGATCACGTAACGCACCGCCGGAATGAGGGGCGGAGTCATGCTCAGTTCATCGACGCCGAGGCCCAGCAGCAGCGGCGCCAGCACCGGATCGCCCGCCATCTCACCGCAGACGCTGACCTTGATGCCGGCGGCGTGGGCCTCGCGGACGATGTGGCGGATCGTGCGGATGACCGCCGGGTGCGTCGGCTCGTAGAGGTGCGCGATGCGGTCGTTGACGCGGTCGATCGCGAGCAGGTACTGGATGAGGTCGTTGGTACCGATGCTGAAGAAGTCATTCCGCACGGCCAGCAGGTCCGCGGTGTAGGCGGCGCTAGGGATCTCGATCATCGATCCGACCGCGAGTTTCTCGTCGAAGGGCACGCCTGCCGCCCGGAGTTCCTCGCGGCACTCCTCCAGCACCGCGTTCGCCCGCGCTAGTTCCTCGCACCCGCTGATCATCGGGTACATGAGCTTCACGTTCCCATACACGCTGGCCCGCAGGATCGCGCGGAGCTGCTCCTTGAAGAGGTTCGGGTTCTCCAGGCAGAAACGAATCGCGCGGAAGCCGAGGAAGGGGTTGTCCTCCCGGGGAAACAGCCCCGGATTGCCTTCCATCGCCTTGTCGCCGCCAAGGTCCAGCGAGCGGATCACGACCGTCGCCGGCGCCAGCTGCTCCGCGACGCGACGGTAAGCCTGAAACTGTTCCTCCTCTCCAGGGATCTGCGATCCGTTGAGGTAGAGGAATTCGGTGCGATACAGACCCACGCCCGAGGCCAGGTACTCCTTCACGAGGGGAGTCTCCTCGGCGTTCTCGATGTTCGCCCGCAACACCACCTCCACGCCGTCGAGCGTGACGGACGGGCGCTGGTTGGCCAACATCAGGCGCTGCTCGAGGGACTTCTTCTGGACCTGGATCTTGCCGTACCGGAACAGGGTCTGCTCCGAGGGATGCACGATCACCAGGCCGTCGTAGCCGTCGACGAGGATCCAGTCGCCGTGGTGCACCTTCGCACTGAGGCCGCGGGCACCGACCACCGCGGGGACCTTCATCGAGCGCGCCACGATCACCGCATGGCTCGTCTTGCTCCCCGTGTCCGTAATGACCGCCAGCGCATGACTCCGGTCGATGCTGGCCGCATCCGACGGGGAAATGTCGTTCGCCACGACGACCCGCTTGTCGACGAGCCGCGAAAGGTTTTCCGAGGACTGGCCGAGCAGGTTCGCCAGCACGCGTTGCGCCACGTCGCGGATGTCCCCCGCCCGTTCCCGCAGGTACTCGTCGTCGATCTCCGTGAACGCCACGACGTAGCGGCGCGCCACTTCGTTGAAGCAGCTCTCGATGTTCCGCCCCGATTTCTCGAAGGAGCGGATCGTCTCCGCGATCAGCGCCTGATCTTCCAGCACCAGCAGGTGCGCATCGAAGATCCGGGCCTCGTCCGCCCCCAGGTTCCGCTCCACTTCATCGCGGATCCGCTGGATCTGCTCCCGCGTGACCAGCACCGCACGATCGAAACGCGCCACTTCGTCAGCCCGCTTCTCCGGCTCCACTTCGTACGCCGGCACCTCCAGATCCGACTGCAGGTACACGAACACCTGGCCATAGGCGATCCCCTGCGAGGCGGCGATGCCTTGCACCACAAGTTCGGGCTTTGGGTGGGCCTGCTCGGACATGGAGGAAACCGGCATCGGATCGGAGGGGGTGCGCCGACGCCGGGGGAGCTTTAGCCCCGTGCGCCGAGGAGGGTCAACGCGGATTTCCACGCCGACGCAAAAGCGTCACGTCGCGGGCCACCCCGCCAGCCTCACGCTAGCCGACTCGCAGCAAAGAAAGCTTCGTCACTCCACGCGGCGATCACGCGTCGGCGCAGCGCTTCGGTCAGCTCCCCCAGCCGCCGCTCCGTCGCCTCGGCCGGCCCGAACGCAAAGCAGCAACTGCCGCTGCCGCTCATGCGGACGTGCAAGCCGAGCTCGTCACGCACCTGCGCCACCAGCGCGGGCAGAGCGAGGTACTTGCCAAACGCCACCCGCTCAAGGGTGTTGCCGGGGAGCGCCTCCAGCGGCGCCGCTCGGTCCGCGAACCACGCGGCCAACCGCGACTCCGCGCCCGCTGAGTCGTCGTATGCTCCCAGCCCCGACGCGGCCAGCCGACGGAACGCCCACGGGGTCTCGATGCCCCAAACGGGCTTGAACAGCCACACCGGCCGCCCCGCCAAGCGGGCCGCCACCTCCGGTGCCACGGGCTGCACGCGCTCGCCACGTCCCCGCAGCACCACCGGACCGGAAAACAGGAACAGCGGGCAATCTGATCCCAACTGCGCCGCCAGCTCCGCCAGCTCCGCGTCTCCGAGCCGCGTGCCCGCGAGCTGATCCAGCGCGCGCAACGCCGTCGTCGCGTTGCTGCTGCCCCCGCCCAAGCCAGCTCCCCGCGGGATGCGCTTCGCGAGGTGAAAGCGCACGCCACCCTTCCAACCGGTCCGGGCCCGGAACACCCGCTCCGCACGGAGCACGAGGTTACTCGCATCCACCGGAAGCGTGGGGTCGTCGCAGCTCAGGCTCGCCGTGCCTTCCGGTCCAGGCTCCGCCGTGAGGGTGTCAGCGAGAGCAAGCGGGCTGACCAGCGACACGAGGTCGTGATAGCCGTCGGCTCGGCGACCGACCACGGCAAGGCTGAGGTTCAGCTTGGCCGGCGAGGACAGGACAGGAAGGGAAGTCACGGGTTGGCCTCCCCAGCCTGCACGCAGTCACCGCCCGAGCTGAAGCCGAAACCTTCCGTTTTCCCGGTTTGCCAGCCACCGCCCGGGAGGCCTATTCCTGAGGTCCTCCCCCGCTCCTTTCCTCCCGCGCCATGGCCTGCGATCTCATCCTCGTTCTCGACGAACCGTCCCCCCGCGTTGTCCAGCCGCTCCTGCGCGCCCTTTCCGGAGAGATTCGTTGGGTGAAGATCGGCCTCCAGATGTTCACCGCCTGTGGGCCGGATTGCGTGCGCGAGATCGCCGACCAGGGGTTCAAGGTGTTCCTCGACCTGAAACTGCACGACATCCCGAACACCGTCGGCCACGCCGTCGAGTCCGCCGCCCGCCTGCCGATCCACATGCTAACGCTGCACACCTGCGGGGGCGCGGAGATGATGCGTCGGGCCGTCGCCGCCCAGCAGGCCACGCGGCCCGATCTGCTGCTCCTCGGCGTCACCGTGCTCACGTCGATGGGCACCGCCGATCTCAACGCCGTCGGCGTCCCGGGCGCCCCGGAGGACCAGGTACTCCGGCTCGCCCAGCTGGCCACCGGCGCCGGCCTCGCCGGGCTGGTCTGCTCCCCCCTCGAGATCGCCCCTCTCCGTGCCGTGCTGCCCGCATCCACGCAGCTGATCACCCCGGGAATCCGGCCCAGCGGCGCGAAGGCCGACGACCAAACGCGCGTGCTCACGCCGGCCCAAGCCGCCGCCGCCGGCGCCAACTTCCTCGTGGTCGGGCGCCCGATTTCCCAAGCCGCCGATCCCGCCGCCGCCGCCCGCAGCATCCTCGCGGAGATCGCAGGTCGCGGCACCGCGCCATGAGCCGCACCGCCGCCATTCTTCTCGCCGCCGGCAGCGGCCGGCGCATGCAGGGCGCCGTCGAGGACAAGGTCCTCGCACCGCTCAACGGGAAGCCCGCCTTCGCCCACGTGGTCGCCGCGTTCCTCGCCAGCCACGCGGTCGACTTCTACGTCATCGTCCACCGCGACACCGCCCAGTCTCTCCGGCTCTCCGCCTACGCTCCCACACCGGCCCAGTTCGTCCGCGGGGGCACCGAACGCCAAGATTCCGTCGCCCGCGCCCTCGCCGTCTTGCCCGACGATGTGGCGCACGTGTTCATCCATGACTGCGCGCGCCCGCTGATCCGGCCGGAGCAGATCGCCGCACTGCGCCGGATCGTCCTGCGCGAGGAGGCCGTCGTCCTCGCCCACCGCGTCACGGACACCCTCAAGGAGCACCACGACTCCGCGCGGCTCCGCACGCTTGATCGTTCCCGTTTGTGGGCCATGGAGACGCCGCAGGTCTTCGCCCGCCCGCTGATCGTCCGCGCCTACGCCCGGGTGGCCGCGCGGGGCGAACGCATCACCGACGATGCCCAGGCGGTCGAGGGACTACGCCATCCGATCGCCCTGCTCGAGAACCCGCACCCGAATCCCAAGCTCACCACGCCCGCCGATCTCGCGTGGTGCGAATTCCTCCTCCGCCAGCGCCACGCGGGCGAGGCCTAGGCCGACACCGCGCCGTCCACCGTTCCCGCCTTCTCTTCTCTCCATGCGCATCGGCCACGGTTACGACATCCATCGCTTGGTCCCGGGCCGGCCACTGGTCCTCGGGGGAGTCCGTTTCGACACCGACTACGGTCTCGAGGGACACAGCGACGCCGACTGCCTGACCCACGCGATCTGCGATGCCCTGCTCGGCGCCGCCGGACTTCCGGACATCGGTCATTTTTTTCCGAATACAGATGAATCGCTACGCGGCATTGATTCCCAACTGCTCCTGCAGCGCGTGATCGCCGAGCTCGCCCGCCGCGGCTGGGCGCCGGTGAACCTCGACGCCACCGTGATCGCGGAGCGACCCCGCCTACTGGCCAGAGTCCCGGAGATGAAGGCGCGCCTCGCCGCCAGCACGGGCCTTGCCATCGACGCCATCGGGATCAAGGCCACGACCAACGAGGGCGTGGGTGATCTGGGCCGCGGCCTCGCCATCGCCGCGCACGCCGTCGCACTGCTTCAGCGGATCTAGTCCGGTCGAGGGCCACCGATGCGCCGTTCCGCGTTCGCCGCTCTGCTGGGCACGGCCCTCTTGGTCGGATTCGCGACGCTGGGCGTCGGCTGCCGCCCGCGCGAGACTGCGGTCGAACGCGGAACGCGGGAACAGGTGCTGCACCGCGGCTTCAGTCCCGACATCGCCGATCTCGATCCGCACGTCGCCATGATGGTCAGCGATTACGGCGTGATCTCCGCCTTCTTCGAGGGCTTGGTTGCCGAGGACCCGCGCGACCTCCATCCCGTGCCGGGCGTCGCGGAGCGCTGGGCGGTGTCCGCGGACGGTCTCACGTACACGTTTCACCTGCGGGCGAACGCGCGGTGGTCGAACGGCGATCCCCTTACCGCCGCCGATTTCTTGGCGTCGTGGCGCCGCGCCCTCACACCGTCGTTCGGCTGCGACAACGCGAACCTGATGTACGTGGTGCGCGGGGCGGCCGACTTCCACCAGGGCCGAGCGACGCGCTTCGCCGACGTGGGCTTCGCCGCGCCGGACGCCCGCACGGTGGAGATCACGCTGGAGCGACCGACGCCATACTTCCTCTCGCTGCTGCAGCACTGGGTGTGGTGGCCGGTGCATTTTCCCACGCTGGAGAAGGCGGGGGATCCCTACGCGCGCGGCACCCGCTGGACCCGGCCCGAGACCTTCGTGGGCAACGGACCGTTCCGGCTCCGTGAATGGACGATCGGACAGCGCATCGTCGGCGAGCGGAGCGAGACGTACTGGGACGCCGCCAACGTCCGACTCCGCGAACTGCGGCTGTACCCGATGGAGGACATCAACGCGGAGGAGCGAGCGTTCCGCGGGGGCCAGCTCCACGTCACGGAGGCGGTGCCGGCGGCGAAGATCGATTCCTACCGGGCCTCGCCGGCGGGAGAGCTGCGGATGGATCCGGCGCTCGGGACCTACTTCTATCGCCTGAACGTAGCCCATCCGTCCCTCGCCTCGCCCGAGATCCGGCGGGCGCTTGCCCAAGCGGTGGACCGCGAGGCGATCGTGACGCGGATCCTGCGCGGCACGCAGGTCGCCTCGGCCGCGTTCACCCCCGGCGGGCTGGCGGACTACGAACCGCCGCGCGGACTCGAGTACGATCCGGAAGCGGCGCGGGCCGCATTGGCAGCGGCCGGCTATCCGGGCGGGAAGGGCGCACCCGAACTTGAGCTCCTCTTCAACAGCTCGGAGAACCACCGCGCGATCGCCGAGGCCCTGCAGGAAATGTGGCGCCGCGAGCTCGGCCTCTCGGTCCGCCTCGTCTCGATGGAAGGAAAGACGGTCCTGGATGCCCGACGCACCGGGCAGTTCCAGCTGCTCCGCTCGAGCTGGGTCGGCGACTACGCGGACCCGATGACCTTCCTTG